>OLOV01000229.1_pt1 | contig 49917 bp, 41 predicted proteins | sample 1672931 | NCBI WGS metagenome assembly OLOV01 (sample SAMEA3136738, study PRJEB25190) | human gut metagenome | biome: human gut; feature: human-associated habitat; material: faeces | place: Austria | collected 2013 | reverse complement strand
TCGTGGTCACTTATTGCCATAAATATGCTCTGTATCAGCGAAAGACACGCGACGAACAGATCGCTCGGGCTCAAACGAAGATTAATCGAGGAGAGAGTACACGTCAGAAATCGCCTAACGACTGCCGCCGATTTATTAAAACCGACGAAGTGACCTCTGACGGAGTCGTTGTGGAACATACAATATCGACAATAGATTGGGAAAAGGTACGAGCAGAGGAACGCTTCGATGGCTTTTACGCCTATGGATCTTCTCTTGACGACCATCCGCTCCACATTCTGAAAGCCAATTCATACCGCGGAGACATAGAGGCATTATATCGTGTCACAAAAACAGACCTCGACCTCCGACCTATATATCTTTCACGCAAAGACCGTATCATCGGCCACTTCATAGTGTGCTTCATCTCCCTGCTCATCATCAAACGGCTTCAACAATCACTTGCAGGAAAATATTCGGTGGAGAAGCTCTGCGACACACTGCGCAAAATCAAGCTGCTCTACCACGATGCCTATGGCTACGAGCCCGCCTTTGATCGTACAGAAGTTACCGATGATTTACAGCAGAATGCTAACATCTTGATAGATACCGAAATTATCACCAAACCGACAATGAGAAAGATACTCAAGCAAGTGGAGAAAAGTTAATGTAATGTTAAAAATAAACCGGCGAGTTGGGTAGCACATTCTAATGCTGCTCAACTCGCTGTGTATCTGCACGTAACACTATCCAACTGTCAAAAATGGGAATTTACATAAAAATCGGGAGATATATACACCGACAAAATAAAAAGGTCAAGGCTACCGCAATTTATCTGCCATTGTCACCGTGCTCTAAGCTCATTCTTCGTAAATTTGAGGAAAAAATAAAAACCTCGCACAATGGACAAAGACAGAATTGTAGCAGGCCTTGACGTGCACAAAGATTGTGGTTTTTTCTAATCTTGTACACTAATGCAAAATCCTATTGCAGCAGTCCGACCTGCTTTCTTAAAAGGAATGATTTAGAAAACGAGAGAAAATCCTTAATTTTGTAGAGTAATATTTCAGCAAAACAACGATACGATATGTTCAAAATAGGCAAAATCAATAGCTTAACGATATTGGAACGCAGTGATTACGGGCTTTACCTTGGCGTAATCGATGATACTTCAGCCGACTCGCCACAGGTGAAGCACGCTACAGAAGAACTTAGTGATGCTTCTCCCACGCGTGTGCTTTTGCCTAATAGATATTGTACTGCCGATATGACTATCGGCTCGACACTTGATGTCTTTGTCTATAACGATAGTGAAGACCGTCTTGTAGCAACGACGGAGAAGCCGATAGCCATGGTAGGCGAATTTGCGTACTTGCAAGTGCGAGATGTCAATCGTATCGGAGCTTTCCTTGACTGGGGGCTTTCCAAGGATTTGCTTGTACCTTTTGCCGAACAGCGGTCGCGTATGCACATTGATGGCATATACTTGGTATATGTATACCTGGACAATGCTACCGGTCGTATAGCGGCTACGGCAAAGATTGGGAAATATTTGGACAATGTTCCGACTGATTACAAGCACGGGCAGGCGGTCAATGTTCTGGTGACCGAGCGCACCGATATAGGGTGGCGCGTGATTGTGGAGAACTTGCATCGCGGTATGCTGTATGCCAATGAATTATACGACACGTTGCAAAGCGGTCAACGACTGAAGGCTTACGTCAAGAATGTACGTCGCAGCGATGGCCGCGTAGACCTGACACTCACAGCTCCCGGTGTCGGCGGTCGTGCTCGGTCTTTATCTGACACAATCCTCGAAAAGCTGAAACAAGGAGATATGCCGCTTACCGACAAGTCTTCGCCGGACGAAATAGCCGCCCTGCTGCATTGCTCGAAAAAGGATTTTAAGCGAGCCGTCGGAATGTTGTATCGCGAGCGCCGTGTCACGATAGACCACGCCACCGGAGCCGTTGGCCTGCCGTCAAATAATAAATAGTGTTTCAAAATCTCTAACCTTTTTTCAATCAGATTTATATGAAGAGTTTCGGATCAAAGCCATGGGTACTGCCGCAGTTGGTACTCGTCATCGGCACTTACGACAAATATCATACGCCCAATGCGATGAATGCCGCGTGGGCCGGGCAATGGGATTATGAGAAAATTGTGATTTCGTTGGGCAGTCACGCAACCACCGACAACCTTAGGATAAATGGCGATTTTACTGTCGCTTTTGCCACTGTCGATACTATGGTGGCTGCTGATTATGTGGGCCTTGTGAGCGGACGAAAGGTCCGTGACAAGGTCGCTCGTGCCGGCTTGGAGTCGAAACAAGCCGGCAACGTGGATGCTCCGGTATTCAGTGCCTTTCCTATGACGCTCGAGTGTCGGGTGTCCCGGATGATAGACGAAAGCGAAACCGGATGCTATCTTGTCGGCGATATCGTCAATGTGCTGTGTGACGAGCGATACCTTGCAGCAGACGGCAAGCCGGATGTCACCAAACTTAACCTGATAACATTCGACCCGATACATAACGGCTATATCCGGCTGGGCGAGCGCGTCGGCGATGCCTTCTCGGCCGGCAATGCATTCAAAGATAAGTGAATATAATAACGGCTCCAAGAAAGTGCTAAAGAGATATGGCTGAAGCGTCTGATGTGATTGCCGCTTTGTCCGAGATGCAAGACGATGCGCAGCGTCTAATTCTCCTTCGGTTTTTTAAGACCGGACCGGGAGAATATGGCGAGGGTGACCGCTTTTTAGGGCTTCGCGTACCGCAGACGCGCGAAGTGGTCAAGCGGTTTCGCCTGAGTGTGCCTTTGGACCAAATAGCCGTGCTGTTACAGTCTCCATGGCATGAGGTACGACTATGCGGATTTCTGTTGCTTGTTGAGGAGATGAAGGCCGCAACGCCGTCAAAGCGCATTGCCCCCACCAAATATGCCGATAGGCGCGAACAGATTGCTCGTTTTTATCTGACGTATGCCCGGCGGGCCAACAATTGGGATCTCGTGGACCTCTCGGCCGGATACATCTTGGGCGCATGGCTGTTGCAGCCTTGTATCGACGGAACTTATCCCGACCGCAGGATACTTGACGACCTTGCGAGAAGTACCAACTTATGGGAACAGCGTATAGCCATTGTCAGCACCTCGGCATTGATACGCGCCGGCCAATATGAGGACACACTACGCATCGCCGACAAACTGCTCGGCCATCCACATGACCTCATACACAAGGCCGTAGGATGGATGCTACGCGAGGTCGGCAAGAAGGATATTGCATTGCTTCGCCGCTATCTCTCCGACCGATACAGCCGAATGCCGCGTACCGCCTTACGCTATGCCATTGAGCGCATGGACGCCCCCGAGCGCCAAGCATGGCTCAGCCGCTGATAGGATTGACCAATCCGATTTGAAGAATCGGTAATCGACCTGTAGCCGATATAATACAAGCAAGCCCAAATCCCGCTTTTATGGAATTTGGGCTTGCTTTATTGATTGCTAATCTGTTATTGGTCGAGTTATCGTGCGACCTTGAAGGTGCGGCCGGCGACCTTGACGATGTAGACGCCCTTGGTCGGCAGCGCGATAGTGCGCTCAGTGCCACGGTATACGAGTCGTCCGTCAACAGCGAATATGTCTACTTCGGAGCAGCAATCTGTGCCCAAAATGCAGATACAGCCGTTAGAGACTGATACATTTAGGGCATTATCTTGAGTCTCATTGATGCCGAGATTTTTCTCGAACGTGACCTGTAAGGTATTGTCCGTGGTGACATCGTTTACTTGTAGCTCGTTTTGTTCGACCATAGCCGTGACGTCTTGTCCGTTTAGCAACACTTGAGAAACGACACAATCGTTTTCGGGTAAGAACTTAAAGGACAAGTTCTCATTGACGCCGACATTCGTTAGTATCGGTGTTTCATAGTCGGCAGTTAGGCCATTGAACGATACCTTACCGTTATCGCTGCACGATACATTTACATAGTAGTATGTACCAAGTTCTGGGTCTTCCACTATTTTGTTGAAGAGTTTCCAGTTAAGCTGCTCATATAGGAGCTTTGTGCCTACCGGGACATACAGTGTTGCCCTGCCATACGAACCCTCGAAAGTGTTGGCATCGATTTTCCACGGCTGCTGATATTCGACCTTAACCTCTGTCAAGCCGCAGTCTTTGAAGTGCCCCCAAGGATTGGTGTCAAGACTACCGGGTATAATATGGGCAGATTTAGGAATATGGATACTTGTCAATCCGGAACAGCCTTTAAATGCTCCCGCCAAAATCTCCTTGACACCGGCGGCAATGTTTACTTCCGAAAGGTTTTTGCAGCCATAAAATGCACCACCGCCAATCGTTTTTACCGATGATGGAATATCCAAAGACTGCAGAGATGCATTAATACGCGCAGCATATGTATTGATTAGAGTAACGTCGTATATTTTGCCTAAATACTGCACCTGTGCCGGGATAGACACCGCCGCCGACAACCACGATCCGGAAATCTTGTAGATTCCTACCTCTCCGTCTGTTGTGGTGAAGTATGTTATTCCGTCCTGTGTAAACGTGACGGCTCGCCCGGGCATAGTGCAAAGTGCCAAGGCGCAGGCAATTAAAAAAGTACGTAATGCTGTTTTCATAAATATAATAATTAAAGTTACCACATAATTGTATGATCATAATAAGATGGTGCTTCACCATTATGGCTATAGCCTATAGCAACGGCATAGCCGTTATCATCCAATACCCAGGTATAGTCACCTCCTATTGGAAGATGCTTAGTCGCTTCCCCCAACAATCCGGCCCAATATGCGATGTCCATCTCATCAAGGTCTATGGCAAAACAACGATCGAAGAACATTGCTCCGCATTTATTGGGTATCGGGTTATCGCCATAGTTAATAGTTGTGGTATAAACATCACTATCGGTTTCGCTCGTTTGGACGACCTTAATAATGTCGCCATTCTTATACGTGATGTCCGTCAGCTCGTTACCGCCTTCGGTACGTTTCATCCAACACATTTGCCCGTCTGAATTGTACCTGAACCACCACTCCTCATAACCCTCTCCGGTGTCTCCTAACGAATCTTTGTACACCTGCTTGCAGTAGTCGACAAAGCCATTTTCTCCGAGAGTCATGTAAAACGTCCAATTGACAGGATCGGTTATAATGACGTCATAACCCCCGTTTTTGCCTTCCATCGGATACTCGACAGTTAGAGTGTTGTCGAATTGCTGTTTGTCTTTGGTATCAAAGCGAATAACACGGCCTGACGTATCGTATTCAATCAACCAATCGTCAAAACCTTTGGGGAGTCCGGCGGTGAACACTTTTGCCGGGTTGACTTGCTCCCTCCTATATGAAGGGCTGTCTTCATCCTCGCCACAAGAAGTCAAGGCCATGCTACTTGCCAGTGTCACGGCAAGAGCCGTAAAAAACGTTGTGAGTTTTCTCTTTTTCATATGCTCTAAAAATTTGATTATTAGGCGTATATAGCGCAAATTGGCCTATACACCTGTTATTTACGACTAATTTATAGTGCGACTTTGAAGGTGCGGCCGGCGACCTTGACGATATAGACGCCCTTGGTCGGCAGGGCGATAGTGCGGTCAGTGCCTCGGTATATCTCCATGCCGCTCATATCATACACACGGATTTCATCGGATACGTCCGCGCCACTCACTTCGACCTGTCCGTCACGCACATTGACGCAGATGCCACCCTCGTCAGCCGTCACATCGTCCACGCCGCCGAAGTCTTTCTCCTCCACATGCCGGAAGTTGCGCCAGCATGCCGGTTTCGAGTATGCATCCTTTGCCGTCTTGGGCACATAAAGTGTCGCATCACGGTAGGTTTCATATGCAAAAGTTCCACCGGCCGCGATTGGTGGCTGTGTGCTATGGACATTTACTGCCTTGATGTTTGTACAACCCCAAAAAGCATAAAAATCAAATACTGCTTTTGACCCTTGGATTGTGACAGCCGTAACCCCTGTACAGCCATAGAAAGCGTTTTTACCAATTGTTTCTACGTTTTGTGGAATTGTTATTTCTGATTGAAGCCCTGTGCAGCCGTTAAAAGCATTTCCTCCAATAGTTATGACAGCATTTGGAATCGCTAGAGTTTTCAATTCTGAACAGTTTAAGAATGCTCCATCGCCAATAGTTGTAACAGATTTGCCAAACTCTAAGAATGCCATTCTGAGACAACCGGCGAATGCACCCTCACAGATGGTAGTGACGGAATTGGGAATGGTCACGGAAGTGAGCCCGGAACAGCCGGAGAAGGCGTATTCGCCAATGGAAGTGACGGAGTTGCCGATGGTTACCGAAGTCAGCCCGGAGCAGTTACGAAAAGCATCCTTACCGATGGAAGTGACGGAGTTACCGATGGTTGCCGAAGTCAGCCCGGAGCAGTGGGAGAAAGTGTGGTCGCCGATTGAAGTAACGGAGTTGGGGATGGTTACGGAGGTAAGCTCGGTGCAGCCGTAGAAGGCGTGGCTGCCGATAGAAGTGACAGAGTTGCCAATGGTCACGGAAGTCAGCCCAGAGCAGCCGGAGAAGGCGTTATCGCCGATTGAAGTGACAGAGTTGCCAATGGTCACGGAAGTCAGCCCAGAGCAGCCGGAGAAGGCGTTATCGCCGATTGAAGTGACAGAGTTGCCAATGGTCACGGAAGTCAGCCCGGAGCAGCCGGAGAAGGCGTTATCACCGATTGAAGTGACGGAGTTTGGGATGGTCACAGAAGTGAGCCCGGTGCAGTTGCAGAAGGCGTATTCACCGATAGAAGTGACTGAGTTTGGTATAGTTACGGATGTCAGACTATGACAGGACTCGAATGCCCGATTCCCTATAGTGATAACAGAGGCCGGAATGGCAACGAATGTTAGCTTTGTACAGTTTGAAAAAACGCCAATGCCAACAAATGTAACCGAACTTGGTATAACTACCGATGTCAGCCCAGTGTTAAAAAAAGCATAATCACTAATAGTCTTTATTGAGTTAGGAATGGACACTGACAACATATCCTTACAGAAACAGAATGCCTTATGGTCAATCGCGACAACGGAATATTGTGTTCCATCACAACTTATGGTTTCAGGGATAATAACGATGCCGCTATACGAATTATCTCCATTGTGTGTAACCATTGCTGTTTTACTCGCATCGTCTATTTCGTAATATATGCCGTCAACCTTAACATCGTGGGCGAAAGATACAGCAGGGAGTACGGCCAAGCAAACGACCGTAAGCAATTGTTTAGCTATATAATTCATGGGTATGTGCTTAGATATTGATTTGTTTATTGATATCACAGGGGGTCATTGTGGAGGAATAGGGTGCCATTAATGGATGCTTGGGTGAGCCGTCCAGATTCAAAGCTGTCCCTATTTGGTAATACTTGGGGCTGTATTGCTTGATTGCTTCCATGATGTCGCGAAGGCAGGGTCGTAGATACTTACGGCTATTGATGTTGCCGCCATAGGCCATAAGTATTGAGGCCTCGGGATGCGACGATACGACATTGACGATTTCCTGTATGTTGGCGGTATGAAGAGCGGCATCGCACTCTTGCGGCAAGACTGCCGGATTGGTTGCACGCAACGGATAGACGTTGAGCATCACGAAGCTGTCGAAGCCATAACGCTCGGCAAAGCCCATAACGCGGCGCATCGTTGGATCAGGTTTGTTCTTATCCGCCGTACTAGGATTGATGCCAAAGACTATCAGTGGGTTATCACCTTTGTTTGTGAGAGAGTAGCGAACATGTTCGTCTCCCACCATTTTTACTATATCGTATTTCATAGCTCTTGTTTTTGGATTCCGTTTGTGAATTGTTTGAATTCGTTGATGAATTTACGAGGTGCCTCGTCATCAGCGTTATTGACGCGATGGCCAACGCCGGTTGGTATAATAGGACGATTCAGAGGCGTATACGGATTTGCTGCACCGAAGTAATAAAACTCTTCGCAGATTAGGACAAACTTGCCGCTCAAGTCTGTGTTCATATTCCATTCTTCATGGAACCGATTTGGTATCTGTCTGAACCCTAACGGTGCTTTTTCGTCCGGCATATAGATATTGTCTCCGAAATCGTCGGACAGACTTGCCTCAGTCGATTTTGCGATGCAACCGACAGACGCTACGACCTCCTTAGCTCCGCATCCGCTACCTTTTGTCTCTACAAAAGAGACATTGAATGACTTAGGCCGTTTTTGCTTATACTGTTCCCAGTACTCGGCATAGGTCAGTTTCTTTGTAACGCGGCCAATCCATACAAGTTTTTCTGCTCCTTTTTTGCCTTGATAGAGAATCTTTTTATCGGCATTCCTTACAATGTTAGCAGTGAAAGCCGCGACCCAGTCGCCAACTTCTGCAGTACGTCTGATTGCTGGTTTGCAGTTGGCAAGTGTAAGAACCCCTTGAAAAGGATTCGGCGCGAATCCGGTATCATATGTTTCGCGATAAGTGTACAGTTTTGTCATTGTTAAATCTGTTAGTTATTAAGTGTTCGATACTCGGCGATTAGGGCGAGGAGTTCGGAGAGGGTATGCGCGATGTCTTCTGCTGGGGTTTGTTGTGGGAAGGCGCGGTATAGGTACTTATGGGGCGCTTTCGCGTTCCATTGCTTATAAGGCTCTCTGCCTTGCCATAACCCTTCCACAAGTTCTCGTGTCGCGTTTTCATCGTATGCGCGAGTGAAGAGCACAATGGATAGGTTGTCGCCGTCCTTGCATAAATCCACAGCAACAGTTTTCGGGCCTTTGATATACTTGCCTGTTTTGGGACTGTGGTCAAAGTATAAGTCGTGAACCAGACACTCTTGTCCGTAATTGTAGCGTTTGAATCCGGCGCTGTTGGTCAATGCTCCAATAAGGTCAAGCCGCTGCTTTATTGTCAGATGGTCGCTTTTACCCAGTGCCTCCTTGGTTGCGGTATCGACATTGCGCCGGTACTCGTCCATAGTATCCGGCTGCACCAACAAGGCTTGGAAATTTAACAGAGTGTTCTTCCAATCCTCGCTATCAACCTTGATTACGTCTTCGGTTGATTCGTAAAGCTCCTTAGTGAATACATTGGCGATATTGAAGAGCGGTGCCAGCATATCATTGCGGTCGTCTTCACCGTTCTTTATTTTGACTATGATTTCGCGAACATTTTCGCTTATTTCGCGTATTGACTGCGAGCCGGTGTGCATGGCGATGTTGGCTACCTGGAACTGCAACTGGATTTCTTCCTGCGGCTCGATTTTCAAGTCTTGCACTACATCACACAGTTTCTGGAGAAAAGCCTTATATATTATCAATCGTTCCTCAAACACCTTTGCGCTACGTTTGGCATTGCGTTCTTTGTCTCCCTGCCCCTTCAAAAGCAACTGCGTGATTACAGCAGTAATTACAACGCCAAGGATGGCGGCGAGCAAGCGTGCAGGCAGTTCCTCCTCGCCGAACACCTTGAAGTATACGGCGAAAAGGAACACCATAACGGCACACGCTATAGTAATAATGATATAGCGATTGTTTCGCATGGCTTGAAGTGTGTCAGAATTAGCGCTTTGAGAGGCACTCTACCTCAAAATTACTTGAGGTTACTTTTGCCGGTTCAAGTTCAATACCGTACTTGTTTTCGAAGAGTTCGATTACTTGTTTCTTGACTCTTGGCGAGGCTAACGGTAATACCGAGCTCGAGCCATTGTCATGTACTTCGATAGTCATTCCCGGATCGAGCCACTTTCCTCCACCATAGAATTTGTGCCTTGTAGTTAACTTGAATAAAGCCATAATGTTGATTGTTTTAGGTTTATGATTATGTTGATTTATGCGGCACCGGAGTGCCGGTGTTTTGCGGTTTGGGAATAAACAGAAAAAGAGCGCAATCTTTTCCTTTTTGTCTTATCAATTCGGTTGGGCTCTGGTAATGCCTGAAATCATGATAAGCAGTAAGAGCAGTCTGCGCCCTGTATAGGGGGCAAACCTACTGAACTAATTATCTTTGATTTCGAGGTTGAATTTACCAGATTTAACCGAATCAATAATTATCAGCAAGTTATGCTAAAATATGTCGTAGGGTATCGTTATGTCTGTTTTGTGTATATCGTGATGTGTTATTTTGTTTTACACCGCAAATATACGCAGTAATTTGGTAACGAACAAATACTTTCGCAAAATTTTAGCGCTACAGACTGCTCCAATACGCAGACTGCGGCGCAAAGTTACAGCGTCGCTTGTACCATTTATTGTTACAGGTTCATAATCTTTCGATTATTTATCGTAGAAATAAGTCGCTCCGGGCGGAATAATGGTTAGATCCGTGACATTGTGCCTTACGTCTCCGCGGTTGGTCAAGAATCCGAGACTATGCCGCGCAAAATAAAAGGCCGGCATCTGTTGCGAATGCCGGCCCTCGTATGGTTGTTCCCGGTGTGACGGTAAAGAATCAGAACGGGAGGTCGTAGCGGTTGAGCGAAGCAAGGCCGGCTCGATAGGCATAGTCCGCTTCGAGATACTCCTGACGTGCTTGCAGATAGTAATTCATTTCCTGAATCAAGGTGATGATATTGGTCTCGCCGCCATGGTATGCCATCAGTAGCAACTCCGGATACTCGTCATCAAGAACTACGGGCGAAAAATGCTTGAGCAGGTCTTGTTGACGTAGCGTTTGGTCGTACAGCGCGGACACTTGTGTCTCAATGTCGTTAGCTGTCTGTGCACGGTCATACTCAGCTGCCGTTTGGCGAGCTTGTGCGGCTTGACGCGCCTTCCGTCCCGAGAAAACCGGGACGGAAATGCCGGCCGTAACGCCGTTGAAGCTGTGCCCGTCTTCTATCGAATGTTTATAGCCCAAGCTCAGAGAGGGTAGGCGGCCCATGCGAGCAGCTTCGCCTTCAAGACGCGCTGTCTCTATTGCGCGGTCCGAAAGTGCTATTTCGGGCGACTGACGGGCCTTGTCCAAGTAGTAAGACAAGGCATTGAGCGGCTCAACATCGTATTGGGTCATATCCACGGCGATATTCTCGCCGTTATTCAGCGCCGTCAGAGCAGATTCTACTTTTTGACGCTCGGAACGCACCTGCGCGATTTGGGTGTCAAGGCGGAAAATCTCGAACCGAACTTTCTTGAGGTCAAGTAACGTGAGTTCGCCCTTATTATAGCCGTATTCGATGCTGTGTGCCAACGAGTCCATATTGGCCTTTAGACGTTCCAGCAACGACAGGTGCTGTGTCAGGTAGGTGCCGCGTATCATCTGCTGCCGTGCTTGATCGGCTACAGTCAGAGCCGCTACGCGACGGCGTTCTTCGTTGGCGGCCGATACCGACCCTATAACTTTTTTCTGCGCGCCGTACAATCCCGGCCATGCAAAGCCCTGGGATACTTCCAGCTCCCAGCGGTTGTCCGTTCCGTCTCCGAAAAGGTATCCGCCGGAGACCTCCGGGTCGGGCAGCGTATTGTCATTCTGTAAAGACAATACATCTGCGTTGCCCGAAGCCTGTATGCCTTTGACGCCCGCGTTATTAGCTACAATGCGTGCAATGGCGTCCCTCTGTGATAGCGTTTGGGCGCTGCCCGACAAGGATGCGAGCACGCAGATACCTGAAAATATGTATGAAATTATAGGTTTGTTCATTATAATTATGTGTTGTGTTATGATTGCCTATGTGCGATAGCTGACAAATGCTATGCTTGTGTCGGCTCAGCGCCTTTGCGCAGGCACATTTTGCGGTATATTACCGGAACTACAAATACATTCAGGATGGTGGCCGATACCAGACCTCCGAGGATGACTACGGCGAGCGGCGACTGGATCTCATTGCCCGGAGCATCGCCGTTGACAGCAAGCGGTATCAGAGCCAGAGCCGAGGTCAGAGCCGTCATCACTATGGGCAGCAGTCTGTCGCCCGAACCGCGCATGATGCGGTCGTGCAGCCCCATACCTTGGTCACGCAATGCGTTGTACCGGCTGATAAGCAGCATGCCGTTGCGCGTGGTGATACCCAATAGTGATATGAAGCCGATAATGGCCGGGATATTAAGTTCCGCTCCGGTAAACACCAGTATGAATACGCCGCCAATCATAGCCAAAGGCATATTGATAAGTATCAGCAGCGATTGCGGTATACTCTTGAAATCCTGGTATAGTAGCATAAGTATCAGCAGTAAAGCACCCAGCGAGGCCCATGCCAAGGTGCGTGAAGCAGAAGTTTCGCTCTCGAATTGTCCGCCATAATTAAGGTAATACCCTTCGGGTAGTTTTACCTTTTGTGCAACATCATCCTGTATCTTGTTGACCACGCCACGTAGGTCACCGCCTTCGACATTTGCCGAAATAACGATGCGGCGTTTGACATTCTCGCGGTTTATGGTGTTGGGACCGGATGTGGATGCGACTTCCGCCACATCCGACAACGGCACTTTGCCTTGCGGAGTATCAATGAGTAAGTCCGAAATGCTTTGCAGCGAGCTGCGCGAGCCAGGCTCAAGCATCAGCGAGATGTCATAAGGTATACCATCCTCGTATACCTGTGACACGGCTGTTCCGGCCAGCGATGTCTCGATGGTGTTGCGCAGGCTCTCCATAGTGACGCCATAGCGAGCTAACAACTGGCGATTAGGACGTATGGCTATCTCCGGCCTTTCGATTTGTTGTTCGATATTGACATCCACAACGCCTTCTTGCTCGGAGATGATGCTCTTGATTTGAGTGCCGAGTGCGAAGAGCTTATTTAGGTCATCGCCAAACAATTTGATGGCTATCTGAGCCTCCGTACCCGAAAGCATAGCGTCTATACGGTGAGAGATGGGTTGGCCGATTTCGATATTGGCGCCCGGGATTTCGGAGAGTTTTTCGCGTATTTCGCGCACCATTTCGCCGCGAGTACGATCTTTGAGGGTGTATGGCGCCTCAATTTCGGAGACATTGACACCAAACGAATGTTCGTCCAATTCGGCGCGACCGGTTTTGCGAGCTGTTGTGCGCACCTCCGGTACTGATAGTATCAATTTTTCGGCCTCCGCCCCGATTTTGTCGCTCTCGTCAAGCGATATTCCGGGAAGAGTGGAAATATTGATGGTCATTGAGCCTTCGTTGAAAGACGGCAGGAAGCTGCGGCCCAGAGTGAAGAACAATGCCATAGCGGCTACAAACAGGACGCCTACGCCGGTGAGTACGGCACGCGAGTGCTTGAGACACCATTCGAGAGCGGCTGTGTATCCGGTGCGCATCTTACGAGTGACGTATGGGTCGCGGTCGGCCTTAGCTGTCGCTTTTTTAGACCCCAGTAAATAATAGCACATTACCGGCGTCAGAGTCAGTGCTACGATGGTCGATGCTATCAGAGCCACGATGAAGGACACGCCTAACGGCACAAGCATGCGACCTTCGATACCTGACAGGAAGAAAAGCGGGAGAAAACTTGCAATAATTATCAGTGATGAATTGAAGATAGGCATACGTACCTCGGCAGAGGCGTGGAAGACGACATCAAAGACGCTGTGTCGTTGGTCAGGTGGTAATTCGCGGTTTTCGCGTAGACGCTTATATACATTCTCAACATCCACGATGGCATCGTCCACCAACGACCCAATGGCAATGGCGATACCACCGAGACTCATAGTGTTGAGCGTATAGCCCATAAAGTGCAGCACAAGAACCGCCAAGATGATAGACAAAGGCAAAGCAACAACGGATATAACCGTCGTGCGTGTGTTCATCAGGAAGAAGAATAAAACGATAATCACGAAAAGCGCACCTTCGAGCAATGCTTCCTGAAGATTAGATATTGAAGTATCGATGAATTGACTTTGCTTGAAGATGTCTGTTGCGATATGCACGTCTGCAGGGAGAGTTTTGGAGACTTCGGCCAAATCCTTCTCAATAGCTTCTGTCAAATCGATTGTGCCTACGGACGGCTGCTTGGTAACCGTGACTAAAACCGCGGGATGAGCCTTGACCGATCCTGCTCCGAGTCGTGGGTGAGCTCCGGCAATTTTCACATCGGCGATGTCCCCCACAGTGACGATACCTTCTTCATTGCTACGTACTACGGCAGCCGCAATATCCCCGGTGGCAGTGGTGTTGATTTCGCCCTTGACAATGTATTCGTTGCCGTAATCATAGACTATGCCGCCTGTCGCGTTTTGATTGAGGCCCTCAACGGCAGCACGTACTTCATCGATAGATACGCCCAATGCTTGCATACGTTGCGGCACCATCTGTATTTGGTACTGGCGCACGTCGCCGCCAAGTACTGCGACTTGTGATACACCGCCCAAAGACAAAAGTCTCGGACGAATTGTTTTATTGGCAATGGTATTAAGATCCATCATGGACGTTGAATCGGCAGTCAGGCCTATAATCATGATTTCGCCCAAAATGGACGATTGGGGTCCCATGGTAGGTTGCTTTACGCCCGGAGGCAATGTCCCGGACAGCGAAGCAAGGCGTTCATTGACTATTTGTCGGGCGCGATATACATCAGTACCCCAATCGAATTCGACCCAAACCACCGAGAATCCGGTTGTGGAGGACGACCGGACGCGACGGACGCCTGTGGAACCGTTTACGGATGTTTCGATGGGGTAGGTAACCAATTTTTCAACTTCCTCGGGCGCCATGCCCGGAGCCTCGGTCATTACAACGACGGTGGGAGCATTGAGATCCGGGAAAATATCCACCTGGGTGCGCATAAGCGTTATGGTGCCGAATATCAGCGCCAATCCCACCAATATAAGAATTGTCAGGCGGTTGTTAAGCGAGAAATGAATGATTTTATTAAGCATAACTATAAGGTATTCGTTATTTAACAGACTATGATGTAGTTATGCATATCAATGGCTGTGCGAATGGCCTTCTGGTACTACGCCGGATTTTTCGGCAAGGCGGACAGTGGTAGTACCTTCGACTACGACTTTGTCTCCTGAATGAAGACCGGAGAGAATCTCGGTGCGTACACCATCGCTTTGTCCTATGGAGACGGGCACTTTCCGGTACCCCTCTTCGTCAAGTTGTATGTACACGAAGTAATCGCCCTGCTGCTCGGATAATGCCGATACAGGGACAGTGATTACGTTGGCTCGTGGTTGCCCTTCAAGGTATACTTCTACGATAGATCCGGGAACGATGCTGCCGTTGTTGTTGAACGAAAAATATATGGGGATATAACCCGGTGTAGAACTTACGGCCTCGGTAGATGAGCTGCGTACTCCGCCCAATTCATTGATATCCAAAGATTCGGACATATAGGATGGGCGAAAACGTGCATTGGTGACCGAGGTCACAGCACCATAAAGTTTTTGGGGCACATCGGCACGCAGGGTCAGGCGCGTATTAGCCGTTACAGAAGCCAATGGTGCGCCGGCATCAACAAATTGTCCTTGTTCGGCGAGAATGGCCGTAATGATGCCGGAAGCCGTGGCTCGAGCGCTACCGGAGGCAGCGGCAGGGCTGTACGAGGCTTTGGCGCTTTGATACACAGCCACGGCACGGTTATACTCGGCTGTAGACACTACGCCACGCCGGTGTAGCGGCTCAAGACGCTCTACTTCCTTACGTGCAGCCTCAACGGCAACGCGTGCGGCCTCATTGGGGTCACCACCGGTGACAGCAGAAGCTCTTACTGTGGCTATCGATGTGCCGACTGAGATTGCTTGCCCGACAACGGCTTTACTATTGAAGTATACAATTCCGGCTGTCGGCGCTGAGATTATCGATGCAGACTGCGGCGATGGCAGTACCCGGCCCGAGACCTTTACAATGCTGCTGAATGTGCCCGGGCGTACTTCGGCGACTTTTACCCCAAAACGCTTTGCCTGCTCGGGGTGGAGGATGATTTCATCTCCTTCGCCATGATTATGGCCTTCATGTTCATGCTCTTCGCACTCCTCGTGCCCTTCACATTCGTGCCCATTATGGTGATGATGGTGAGCGAGTTCATCCTTGGCGTTGGAGTTACAGGATGCAACGACTACACATAACGACAGATATAAGATATGTCGTATAAATCTCTTATGGGTTATTGACATCGTTTTTACTTTTATAATTAATGTGTTTGTATACCATTTAACCGCTACAAAGGTAATCATCCATCGTTGCAACCCGGTTGCAAATGTCAAATCCGTATATAAGAACGTGCCTATCAGCACATATAATCTTGTCGGCCTTTGCCAATCGTCCTTCATGTAAGTGTCTCGGACAGTAACTCCGAGAGGGCACTGCTCGGAAGTAATCAGGTTATATGTATCCCATTGTTTCGGGTCTATCGCGTATGTAGTGTAATTATATCCGCCTCTTTGTCTGTATCTTATATGTTTTCATGCACTATATTCACGAAACTTGGCTATTTTTTTAATGTAGTTGCAGCGCATATAGGCGAGCATGCGGACATGTTTTTCAAAAAAAAACACTAACTTTGCGTCGTCAAAAGCAGCAACCGAATGCATTTGAAAAGGCATACGTACGAATCCTTTGAAAAATATGCTTGGAAAAGTGTTTTTGAAAAAAAATCTCGCGACAATGAAGCTCCCGGATTTTAGAAATACAGCAAAGCCCCTGTGCCTAAGATGGGCAAAGCCGCATGCAGACATCTTCAGATGCACTGCCGAGGCCTTTGCCGCTCCGAATACGCAGGGGTTAAGTTTTTTTAGGGTGTTGGGCTATCTTGCCAACAAGTGTTGACTGCCGGGCCTATAGATAACAACGCGGGATTTAACGAACAAACAATAAAAGCCACACAACACATAACAATAAAGCGAAAATAGACCAATGTCACACCTGCGTTTCAAAGTCATCGAAGAAGCCTACAACCGCAAGGCAGTACATATTCACGTTCCGGACGAACGTCCTGAAACATACTACGCCAAGGCTGTATTTAACCGTCAAAAGATGTTTGAATACCTATCCAAAGACACGTATGATGCGCTTGTCTTTGCCATAGAGAATAAGCGTCCCATATCCAGGGCGCTTGCAGACAGCGTTGCAATGGGAATGAAGCATTGGGCTATAGATAACGGAGCACGCCACTACACGCATTGGTTTCACCCGCTCACCGATGGTACTGCTGAAAAACATGATGCCTTCATTGAACATGACGGCAAAGGTGGGGTCGTAGAAAAGTTTGATGGTAAACTTCTTGTCCAGCAAGAGCCGGATGCATCGTCATTCCCCAACGGAGGAATTCGCAACACTTTTGAGGCTCGCGGATACTCAGCGTGGGATATATCCTCTCCTGCATTCATACTTGACGAGACACTGTGTATCCCAACAATATTCATATCTTATACGGGCGAGTCTTTAGACTACAAGACACCTCTATTGCGAGCACTTAACGCAGTAGACACAGCAGCAACAGCTATCGCACAATATTTCGATCCGGCCGTAAAGCACGTGAATGCAAATCTAGGCTGGGAACAGGAGTACTTTCTTGTAGACGAAGCACTATATAATGCACGCCCAGATTTAGTGATGACCGGACGTACACTTATGGGCCACGAAAGTCCCAAGAACCAACAACTTGAAGACCATTACTTCGGGTCGATACCATCCCGAGTCGAGGCGTTCATGCTTGACCTCGAGATAGAGGCCCATCGCCTCGGAATCCCAGCCAAGACATGCCATAATGAAGTGGCGCCCAATCAGTTTGAACTTGCTCCGATATTCGAAGACGTCAACTTAGCCAATGACCACAACCTACTGCTGATGTCCTTGATGAATGAGGTTGCTCGTCGCCATAACTTCCGCGTATTGCTTCACGAAAAACCTTTTGCAGGAGTTAATGGTTCGGGTAAGCACAACAATTGGAGTCTCAGCACCGATACGGGTACCCAATTATTTGCCCCCGGAAAGACACCGGAGGCAAACTTGCAGTTTATCACATTTATAGTCAATGTGATGGCCGCCGTACACAAGCACAATGGACTAATCAAGGCGTCCATAATGTCTGCTACCAATGCCCATAGACTTGGAGCTAATGAGGCTCCACCTGCCATCATATCCATATTCACCGGTAGCCAATTGAGCGCGGTACTTGACCGACTTGCAGACAGCACGGACAACCAACTTGAAGATCTCACAAATCGCGAAGGCATATCGGTGGGATTGGCACAAATTCCTGAAATTCTTATAGATAATACTGATCGTAATCGCACCTCTCCCTTCGCCTTCACCGGCAACCGCTTCGAGTTTCGAGCCGTGGGTTCGTCCGCCAATTGCGCCTCTGCAATGATTGTCCTAAATGCTGCTGTCGCAGACCAGCTTACACAATTCAAGAGCGAAGTTGATAAGGCAGTGGCCGTTGGAACTCCATTGCGACAGGCTATACTGAGCGAGGTACGCAAATTGATAATCCAAAGTAGACCGATACACTTCGATGGCAACGGATACAGCGAAGAGTGGGTGAACGAGGCAAAACGCCGCGGTCTTGATTGCGAGACCAGCGCCCCCAAGATATTTGATGCATACCTGACTCGCGAGTCCGAGAAAATGTTTGACCGTACAGGTGTATTCAGCCGTATCGAATTGGAAGCCCGCAACGAGGTCAAATGGGAAATGTACACAAAGAAAGTACAGATAGAGGCCAGAGTGCTTGGTGATTTGGCCCTGAACCATATAATTCCGGTGGCTACGCGCTATCAGTCCATACTTGTGGACAATCTCGTAAAAATCAAAGCACTCTTTGGCGACCACAAATCGGCAGCGCTTTTTGGGCACGACATGGACACCATTGAAGGCATATCCATGCACATGGAGGCTATCAAAACAGAAGTCGAAGCCATGGTCGAAGCTCGTAAGAAGGCCAATGGATGCGACAACGAGCGACAAAAAGCCATAATGTACCATGACAACGTGGCGCCACAGATGGAAACAATACGCTACCATATAGACAAACTCGAACTAATGGTAGATAATGAGATGTGGCCTTTACCAAAGTACCGCGAACTTCTTTTTATCCGCTAATATGGCAGAGATTTTAAAACACGAGTGCGGCGTAGCCATGATAAGACTGCGCAAGCCTATAGAATACTACCGCAAACGATATGGCTCAGCGACTTGGGCTTTGGATCGCCTTTACCTGCTGATGGAGAAACAGCATAATCGCGGGCAAGAGGCTGCCGGTATAGGTGTTGTAGATATCAATGCTGCTCCCGGATATGAATATGTATATCGCGAACGAGCATTGGGTAGTGATGCCATTGCCACAATATTTGACGAAGTACAACATCGCATTTCGCGTCACGATGCGGATTCTGCAGCTGCCAATGCGCCCACGCCATTTATCGGGCAAATATACATGGGACATCTTCGATATTCCACGACAGGCCGTAGCGGAATGTCGTATGTGCATCCCTTTTTACGGCGCAATAACTGGAAATCGCGCAACTTATTGCTGTGCGGCAACTTCAATATGACTAATGTCGATGAAGTTTTCGATGAAATTGTTTCCCGTGGTCAGCATCCGCGACTTTTCAGCGACACAATCGTCCTGCTGGAACAATTGGGATATGCGTTGGACAAAGAGAACCACAGGCTGTACCACGAATACAAGGACAAGCTTGTCGAACCCGCTTTGGGCGTAGCTATTGAAGATAATATGGATATGGCACGGATACTGCGCAGCGTAGCTCCGTCATGGGATGGCGGATTTGTAATCTGCGGCATCACCGGCTCGGGCGACATGTTTACACTTAGGGACAGCCATGGAATACGTCCGGCTTTCTACTACTATGACGATGAAGTGGTCGTTGTAGCATCCGAACGCCCCGTAATCCAAACCGTTTTTGATGTGCCTCGTTCGTCCGTATGCGAACTTTGTCCCGGACAGGCACTGGTAGTCACCAAGAGCGGCGAAATATCATTGCCACAGATACTTGCCGAGGACATCAATGAGCGTTGTTCGTTTGAACGCATATATTTTTCGCGTGGTAGCGATGCTGACATTTACCGCGAGCGCAAATCTCTCGGACGCAATCTTGTTAAGCCCTTGTCCATAATGATAAACGATAATTTCGAGAACACAGTATTCTCGTTTATCCCCAATACAGCCGAGGTAGCGTTTTTGGGTATGATAGAAGGCCTCGAGGCACGACTTGACGCTTGTCGCATGGCCGAATTACGTCGCCACAGAGATGCCGGAGACCTTACGGATCAATCTATAGAGCGCATCATACGGCGACATTTGCGCATCGACAAACTGGTAATCAAAGATATCAAACTGCGTACATTTATAGCCGAGGGCGAGTCACGCAACAATCTTGCTTCACATGTCTATGATGTGACATATGGTATAGTGAAAAACGATGTAGATACACTTGTTGTAATTGACGACTCGATAGTTCGCGGCACGACACTCAAAGAATCTATACTCAAGATGCTTGACCGTTTGCATCCGCGCCGCATAATTATTGTATCATCTTCACCACAGGTGCGATATCCTGACTATTACGGCATAGATATGAGTCGGCTTGCCGAGTTCATAGCATTTCGTGCTGCCGTCAATCTTTTGCGACGTCAGAGTAGAGAAGAAGTGCTGCGTAAGGCTTACGAAGACTGCATAGAACAGCTTAAACTGCCAGCGCCTCAACAGCGAAACGTTGTGAAAGACATCTATGCGCCTTTTAGTGACGAAGATATTTCACTAGAGATTTCCGGACTATTGTCAAAAGACATTCACGCATCAGTGGACATACTTTACCAAAGCATCGAAGGGCTTGCTGCGGCTGTCCCCGGCTGTCCCGGCCGATGGTATTTCACCGGAGACTATCCAACGCCCGGTGGTGTTGTAAATGTCAATAAAGCTTTTGTTAATTTTTACGAAGGCAATGAAACAAAGCGTTAGCTTGTGTTAAATTAGGTTAATTACGGTATATTTCCCCCTATATTTCCCCTAACTTATACAATAAAAGGATTATATTTGCATAACAATATCACCAAGCGAAAGACATGAACAGAATATTGCGCATTCTGATGATAGCGACAGCGATGTCAGCGGTATCGGCCACATCCTTCGCCGAACCTGCCGAGAACAACGAATCGGTAGCCAATGTTGCTGTAAGTAAACCTATCATCCGCGTAATCGGCAGCCATGTCGAAATCACGCTTCAGGGCAATGAATCACGTGTGGTGGTATGCTATTCGCTCACGGGCCAAATAGTCAAGACATTGACAATACATCCGGGAACAACCCAGATAGACCTACCTACCGGTTATTACATCATACGGTGCGAGCGATATTCACAGCGAGTTATTTTGCGTTAAAAAAGCCTTGAGTCAGAGGGCATGTTATGCACCATAACTCCCTTAATTTTAACAACATATATGCCGGTAGGGATATTCATCTTTACCTAACTTAAAGTGTATATATATGGGACAAGACAAATACATCGCAGCACGAATCGCACACAAACGTCCGCTCAACCCTCAAATAATGTTGACAAGAATACACATACCAATAGACTTCTAAAGACATATCTTACAACTAATGAAACAACTAAAATTACTGACTATGGTTATGACCGCGAGCCTGACAGCGTCGGCATATGCGTCTGTCCCAACAGTCGAAGACATCTACAATTCGTATCCGGTATATGACGGCAACGACCTTGAGCTAATCGTAGACAATTCAGGAACACACTTTACACTGTGGTCGCCGGCCGTGCAGAATGTGCGTGTGTTAATCTACGATACAGACCGCAACGGTGTAGCAATAGACACGCTTGAGATGCACCCCGGAGAAAAAGGCGTATGGCGTGCAGCCGTTCCACAGATGCTTTATGGCAAATTCTACACCTTCCAAGTACAAAGTCAGGGGCGATGGCTTGCCGAAACTCCCGGAATATACGCCAAGGCAGTGGGCACCAATGGCAAACGTGCCGCAATCATAAATATGTCACAGACAAACCCTCAGGGATGGGATAACGACCATGGCCCGGTGGTGAAGAACATCAATGACGCCGTGATATATGAGATGCATCACCGCGACTTCTCTATGCACCACTCCGGAGGTATAGTACACAAAGGCAAATTCCTGGCACTGACCGAGGTTGGCACACATAATAATTTAGGCGCCAAAACCGGTATAGACCATCTCAAAGAACTGGGGGTGACACATGTACACATACTGCCGTCCTATGATTTTAATTCGGTGGACGAAAGCAATCTACCGGCCAATCAGTACAATTGGGGCTACGATCCGCAAAATTACAATGCGCCTGAAGGCTCGTATGCCACAGACCCATCCGACCCGGCTGTGCGCATCCGTGAGATGAAAGAAATGGTGCAAGCCCTGCATAATGCCGGGATAGGCGTGATTATGGATGTGGTATACAACCATACCGGGGACAATGGCGGCAGCAATTTCTCGCTTACGGCACCCGGATACTTCTATCGCCATAACCCCGATGGAAGTTATAGCAACGCCTCGGGATGTGGCAACGAAACAGCAAGTAATCGGCAAATGATGCAGAATTTCATCGTCAATTCGGTCAAATACTGGGCGAGTGAATACCATATAGACGGATTTCGCTTTGACCTCATGGCAATACATGACATAGAAACGATGAATCGTGTAGCACGCGAGCTCAAAACAATCAATCCCTCTATTTTTGTGTATGGTGAGGGTTGGACTGCCGGCGACTCGCCATTGCCCGTCGAACGCCGAGCGCTTAAAGAAAACGTAAGTAAGATGCAGGACATAGCCGTATTCTCGGATGACATTCGCGATGCCGTCAAGGGACATTACAGCAATGAGGCCGAGCGTGGTTTCGCGACAGGCAAACCCGGTAACGAGGAAACCGTTAAAATAGGCATAGTGGCATCTACGGCACATCCGCAGGTGGATTACGCCAAAGGCAACAACTCAAAATTTGCCTATGCGACGGCTCCCACTCAAATTATAAATTATGTATCTTGCCATGACGACTTGATGCTTACGGACAAATTGGCCAAATCAATGCCTGAGGCGGATGTCGCCACACGTCAACGTGCAGCAAGATTGGCGCAAACTATAGTGTTCACTTCACAAGGTACGCCATTCATGTTTGCCGGTGAAGAAATCTTCCGAGACAAAAAGGGTGTGCATAACTCTTTTGTATCGCCGGACTATATCAATGCCATCGACTGGGACTTAAAAACCACTAATATAGACCAGTTTGAATACTACCGTGAGCTGATTGCACTGCGCAAGGCTCATCCGGCGTTCCGCATGACTACTGCAGCAGACATCGCCAAGAACCTTGTGTTTGACAACGAAACCCGCACCAATGTCATATCCTATTCATTAAAAAACCACGCCAACGGAGACTCCTGGAAGGAAATCAAGATCGTATTTAACGGCAACGACAAGGCTGTTGACGTACGTATACCCAAAGGCAACTGGACCATAGTAGCTTACGATGGGAAACTCAAGGCAAACGGGATGGACAAATCACAAGGAGGAAATATGACCGTGCCGGCATATTCAGCTCTCATTCTTGCCCAAAAATAACGCCGATTGCACAACGACGCAGAATGCCAATAGGGCCGATAGGATGATGTAGTTCAGTCCGGTCGGTCCTATTGACATTTAAGTACAGACGAAGGCATTGCCGTTTGATAAAAAATGCGTAAATTTGCGGTCAGCAAAAATGGAGGCGATGCATGCCTTAGGATTGCATCGCCGACAAAAGCATATACGCATATACAAGTTCAGACTACATAGTCGCATAACCAGCTATGAATAAATTTCCCGAACACACAGGCTTTAACCTGTCCGAAATCAATAAAGAAGTACTGGGAATTTGGCAAAAGGAGGATCTTTTCCGCCGCAGTATCGAATGTCGCGAAGGGCATCCCTCTTTCGTGTTCTATGAAGGACCGCCTTCGGCCAACGGCATGCCCGGAATCCATCACGTGATGGCACGTACCATAAAGGATATCGTATGCCGATATAAGACGATGAAAGGATACAAGGTACTCCGCAAGGCCGGATGGGATACCCATGGACTGCCCGTCGAACTCGGTGTGGAGAAATCCCTCGGTATCACCAAGGAAGACATAGGCAAAAAGATAAGTGTAGACGAATACAATGCGGCATGCCGTCGTGAAGTGATGAAATACACTCGCGAATGGGAGACCTTGACAGACCGTATGGGCTATTGGGTAGACACAGACGATCCTTACATCACTTACGACAATCGTTATATCGAAAGCGTGTGGTGGTTGTTGTCGCAATTGTACAAAAAAGGCTATCTATATAAAGGTTACACCATTCAACCATATTCACCGGCTGCCGGAACCGGACTATCGAGTCATGAATTGAACCAGCCGGGATGTTATCGCGATGTCAAGGACACGACGTGTACGGCGTTGTTTACAATTACCGCCCCAAAAGAAGACATGACAGGGTGGGGTAAGCCTTGTTTCATGGCATGGACCACCACCCCGTGGACGCTACCGTCAAATACCGCATTGTGTGTCGGTCCAAAATTCGATTATGCCGTAGTACGTACATACAATCCGTATACCGGGGAAAAAATAACAGTAGTCATTGCCGAAGCGCTTGTAAAAAACTACTTCAAGGCTGAAGGCGCCGAGAAGCCCCTTGAAGATTATACATCCGGGGACAAAATTGTACCCTGGAAAATCGTAGCCCGCTATAAAGGCTCCGAACTTGTAGGCATGCGTTATCAGCAGCTTATGCCGTGGGTACGTCCGTGCGAACGTTTGGACGCCAATTGTGCGGCATACGTTGGCAAATATGCCAATGAGCATCCCGAAACAATTTTTACAGTGGGCAAAGACCGTTTTGTCCAACTTTCCGCATGTGCCTTTCGAGTTATCCCCGGAGATTATGTCACAATCGATGACGGTACCGGCATAGTACATATTGCACCAACTTTTGGTGCTGATGATGCTAAAGTAGCCAAGGCTGCCGGCGTTCCGCCACTATTTATGATCAACCATAAAGGCGAGACGCGTCCCATGGTCGACTTGACAGGCAAGTATTACACACTTGATGAACTTGATGAGACGTTTATCGAAAAATGTGTGGACGTTGCCGCATATAGCCATCATGCGGGAGACTATGTGAAGAACGCCTTTGACCCCCGTTTCAACAAGGACGGTATCTATGATGCAGCTGCCGCAGCCAAGGCAGAGGACCTCAATATTGTCATTTCCATAGAGATGAAGCGTGACGGCCAGGCCTTCCGCATAGAAAAACAAACGCATAACTATCCGCACTGCTGGCGCACAGACAAGCCCGTACTATACTATCCGTTGGACAGCTGGTTTATCCGCACGACAGCAGCTCGCGACCGCCTTATTGCCCTCAACAGCACCATCAATTGGAAACCGGCAAGTACAGGTAGCGGTCGATTTGGCAAATGGCTTGAAAACGTTCAGGACTGGAATCTCAGCCGTAGTCGATATTGGGGTACCCCACTGCCTATATGGCGTACCGAAGACGGCAAATTCGAGAAGTGCATAGGTTCCGTAGAAGAGTTGTACAACGAAATAGAATGCGCAGTAGCAGCCGGAGTCATGACGGTTAATCCTTTGCGCGAAAAAGGCTTTGAACCGGGTAATTACGCTAAATCAAACTACGAGAAAATAGACCTGCACCGTCCATATGTGGACGACATCGTTCTGGTAAGCGAAGACGGTCGTCCGATGCATCGCGAAACCGACCTTATCGATGTTTGGTTCGACTCGGGTTCAATGCCCTATGCACAGCAGCACTATCCGTTTGAGCACAAAGAAGACATCGACAACGGCACTGCATTTCCCGCAGACTTCATTGCTGAAGGAGTCGATCAGACACGAGGATGGTTCTTTACGCTCCATGCCATTGCCGGAATGATATTCGACTCTGTAGCGTACCGTAATGTAGTTTCAAATGGCCTTGTGCTTGACAAGGATGGCAACAAGATGTCCAAGCGTTTGGGCAACGCCGTCAATCCCTTCGAAGCCATAGAGAAATATGGCAGCGACCCGTTACGCTGGTATATGATATCCAATTCATCACCATGGGACAACCTAAAGTTTGACCCGGCAGGCGTTCAGGAGTCGGCACGTAAGTTTTTTGCAACGATATACAATACGTATTCATTCTTTGCCTTATATGCCAATGTCGATGGCTTCGACACCTCGACTGCACAGGTCCCGATGGAACGTCGCCCAGAAATTGATCGTTGGATTATTTCAGTGTTGAATACCCTGATACAAGATGTAGACCGTAATCTGGCCGATTACGAGCCCACGCGTGCGGCCAGAGCCATCGCCGATTTTGTTGGAGAGAATCTTTCGAACTGGTACGTACGCCTCAATCGAAAGCGTTTTTGGGGTGGTGGCATGACTGAAGACAAACTTGCTGCATACCAGACACTTTACCAGTGTCTTAAAACGGTAGCGCTGCTTATGGCGCCAGTTTCGCCATTCTATGCCGATAAGTTGTACCGCGACCTTACCGGGTGCGATGCTTCGGTACACTTGGCAATATTTCCTGAAGCCGATACGGCTGTGATATACGCCGACCTTGAAGCACGTATGCGCATGGCCCAAAGTATAACTTCTATGGTATTGGCCTTGCGTCGCAAAGTCAACATCAAAGTACGCCAACCTTTGTCCGTAGTGATGATACCGGTCAACGATGACAACCAGCGCCGTATGCTTCAGGCAGTCAAAGACCTGGTACTTAGCGAGGTCAATATCAAAGAAATGAATATAGTAGATTCCGATACCGGAATATTAGTGAAACGCATCAAGCCCGACTTCAAGAAACTCGGGCCGAAATTCGGAAAGCAGATGAAGTCGGTAGCACAAGCACTTACAGCGTTTGATACTGCTGATGTGATAGCTATGGAACGCGATGGATATTCGGAATTAACTCTTGCTGATGGAACAAAAGCGAAAATAGATATTGCCGATGTCGAAATCATCAGCGAGGATATTCCCGGATGGCAGGTGGCCAATGACGGCAACCTTACTGTGGCCATTGACGTCATAGTTACAGACGAATTGCGGCGTGAAGGTATCGCTAGAGAAATCGTCAATCGAGTACAGAACATTCGCAAGAGTCGTGACTATGCAATCACAGACCGCATATGCCTATCTTTTGGGGCCAATCCGGAGACAGACGAAGCTATAAAGGAATATAAAGACTATATTTCAACGCAAGTGTTGGCCAAATCCATTGAGATTATGCCCAACGTAAGAGACAATTACGAGGCACTCACCATAGACGATATAACACTGCCGGTAAATATCACACGAGACAAATAAGCTATTACACGAACTGTTCATAATCCCTCCATTTATGGCTGAAAAATTAAGATATTCAGATGAAGAGCTGCAAGAGTTCAAGCAGCTGATAATAGAGAAGCTCGAAAAAGCCACTAAAGAATACGAGAGCTATTGCTCTATAGTCAAGAATGACGGAAATGACATATCCGATACATCGACAACATTCAAGGTGCTTGAAGAAGGAGCTTACACACGCGACAAAGAAGAAGCCGCACGCCTTGCCGAGCGTCAACGCAAGTTTATAAACAAGCTTCAGGCTGCACTTGTACGCATAGAGAACAAGACCTATGGCATTGATCGTATCACAGGCCAGTTGATACCCAAAGAGCGCTTGCGTGTCGTGCCTCATGCCACCTTGTGCGTCGAACAAAAAGAAAGGAAATAAGTGAAAGCAACCCTAACCAAGGGACAGACAGCGGTGGCCATAGTCCTCGCTGTCATAATTATAGACCAAATCATAAAGGTTTGGGTCAAGACCTCATTCTATTTGGGCGAAGATGTGGAACTGACGTCCTGGTTCCATATGCGGTTTATCGAAAATCCGGGAATGGCCTTTGGCATGACTCTTGGTAACAAATTGTTTCTGACCATATTCAGAATAATAGCCGTCAGCCTGCTTATATGGTACATTACGCGTTTATGTCGTGACAAGTCCGCATCCAAGGGGTATGTTGCATGTATTGCGCTGATTACGGCCGGTGCCGGCGGTAATATCATAGATTGCGTATTCTATGGCGAAATCTTCAACAATCCATTTCCTCCCGAGGTCGCATCTGTTGTACCTTGGGGTGATGGATATGGTGAATTGTTCCATGGCATGGTAGTCGATATGTTCTACTTTCCGTTGTTTAGTTTTACTTGGCCCGAATGGGTGCCATTGATAGGCGGCAAAGCATTCTCCTTTTTTGATCCTGTATTCAACTTCGCGGATGCGGCCATCACCGTTGGATTCATTATTCTTATCTTTGGATATTATCGTTATCTTGGCGGAAAAAAGAACGGCAACGATACCGAATCCGGCAAAAAAAAGGAGATGGAACATCAATCGGCTGAAGTGTCAGAATAAACAGACAGAAAACCATTGCCAATACGCCCGGATGTAGCACTGTACTCATACAAGATGAATGTTCGTCAATTCATAAATGTAATGATTGCTGTTGCATTACTTGTAACAGCATGCCGCAAAGTACCCGGGGACATAGTGCAGCCAGAGGACATGAGCCAATACTTGGCAGACATATACGTAGGCGAGAGCGCCGTAGAAATGAACTACTCCGAATATTCAAATGACTCGGTTCGTCAGGCGCTTAAACAGGCAATACTCGAGCGGCATCATTTGACACAACAACTAGTAGACACCTCAATGATGTGGTACGGTGCACATATAGACAAATATATCAAGGTATACGAGCGTACCGAAGAAATATTGAAGGACCGTTTGGCTAATTCGTCAGCCATAGGCACAGCCAATACAGCAACAATAGTTGCAGGCGACAGCGTAGATGTATGGAATGGTGCTTCCGGATTTGCAATAGGTCGTACATCGCCCACTTCGGTGGTTTCCTTTGATTATGAACGAGACCAAAACTGGGACAAAGGTGATTGCTACGCTTGGCGTGCACACTTTACCAACAACCGTAGCGTCATCCGCTGGCAATTGTGTGCCGACTATATTGATGGAGCCATCGAAGTCCTTACCGGGCAATTCACAGGCGATGGGTGGCACGACTTGATATTTATAGCCGATACGGCCAAGACAGCAAGACGCATATACGGAGCAATAGTATTTGGCGACAACCTACAGGGAGATGTATATGTAGATAGTATACGGCTTGTACGAAATCGCTTTAGACCGGATATGTATTCCCAGCGTTATCGCCAGCGCCTATACAATGCCAAAAGATGAAAAGATATCTTTGTCGCCACGTCATCGCTGACGGCGTAGATATGGGATTGTGCGTGGTTACGATTACTTCAGATGGCGGAGTGTCGATTACGCCATTTGAAAGCGAAACGCCGTCAACATTATATCTGGACGGGATACTTGAAGTGAAGACTGATGGTCATATACTTCAAGCGATTATCCATAACGGCAAGCCGTTGACGCCGTGACAGTCCAAGAACATTTTTTTTCGAAATAATCCAGATGATTTCCATAAACAATCTTACGGTAGAATTTAGTGCCAAGACATTATTTGACAATATAAACTATGTCATCAACCCCAAGGACAAAATAGCCCTTGTGGGAAAAAACGGAGCAGGAAAATCTACCATGCTCAAGATTATTGCAGGATTGCAAAGCCCGACATCGGGGACAGTGGCAATTCCGACAGATGTGACCGTCGGATACCTGCCACAGCAAATGATACTGGAAGATGATGTTACGGTAATGGAAGAAGCCTCCAAGGCCTTTGAACACGTTCATCAACAGCAACACGAGCTTGACAAGCTTAATACCGAGTTGTCCGAACGCAGCGACTATGACAGCGAGTCATATGCCAAGCTAATAGACCACATATCCACACTGACCGAACAATTGGCATACTCTAATGCCGACAACTGCATTGCCGAAGCCGAGAAGACACTGACCGGCCTGGGCTTTGAACGTAGCGATTTTCAGCGGCCTACTAGTGAGTTTTCCGGAGGGTGGCGTATGCGAATAGAGTTGGCCAAGATACTTTTGCATCGTCCGGACGTTCTGCTGCTTGACGAACCCACTAACCATTTGGACATAGAGTCCATACAATGGCTCGAAAATTTCTTAATGACAAAGGCCAAGGCCGTGGTACTTGTGTCGCACGACAGGGCATTTATAGACAATGTAACAAACCGTACCATAGAAATATCCCTAGGAAAAATCTACGATTATTCTGTCAATTACAGCAAATTTGTCCAACTACGCCAAGAACGCATCGAACAGCAGATGCGAGCCTATCAGAACCAGCAAAAGCAAATAGCCGACACTGAAGCTTTCATTGAACGCTTCCGGTACAAAGCTACCAAGGCTGTGCAAGTGCAAAGCCGAATGAAACAACTGGCTAAAATAGAGCGCATAGAGGTTGATGAAGTAGACAACTCACGACTAAACCTACGTTTTCCGCCTGCACCACGCTCAGGAGACTATCCCTTGATTTTGGACAACGTAGGCAAGGCTTACGGAGACCATCAGGTTTTTGACCACGCGACATTTACCATAAAGCGAGGCGAAAAGGTTGCCTTTGTAGGCAAAAACGGCGAAGGTAAATCTACACTTGTCAAATGCATCATGGGCGAAATCCCTTATACAGGCACCCTGAAAATCGGACACAATGTGAAGATAGGCTATTTTGCCCAAAATCAGGCACAAATGCTCGATGGCGATATTACGGTTTTTGACACTATTGATCGCGTGGCTGTAGGTGACATACGTACTAAAATAAGAGATATATTAGGCGCCTTCATGTTTGGCGGCGAAGCTTCGGACAAGAAAGTCAAGGTACTTTCGGGTGGCGAGAAGACGAGATTGGCAATGATACGGTTATTGCTCGAACCGGTCAACCTCCTTATACTTGATGAGCCCACCAACCACTTGGACATGAAGACAAAAGATATTCTCAAGCAAGCTATTAAAGACTTTACGGGTACTGTAATAGTTGTCAGCCACGACAGAGAATTCTTAGACGGACTTGTTGAAAAAGTTTATGAATTCGGCCATGGTAAAGTGACGGAATGTCTTGGAGGAATATATGACTTCCTTGAGCGCAAGCGTATAGCCGGCCTTGGCGAACTGGAAAAACGCCCGATACAACAACAGACTAAGCAAGACTCGCCTAAAATCCAGACAGTAGAAAATAGATCCTCGGATAAGCCTTCGGAGTCCAAACCGCGTTTGAGTTACACCGAACAGCGCGAACGCGACAAAGCTATACGCAGGGCTTTCAAAAAAGTTGAAGAAGCCGAAGCGGAAGTAACTCGCCTTGAAGCAGCAGTCAAAGATATCGAACAACAAATAGCGGACGGTTCGACCGACCCTAAAATATACGACAAGCATGCAACAGCCAATAAAGACCTTGAGAATGCTATGAGCGTTTGGGAATTGGCTACGATGGATTACGAAGATCTCAAAGTCAAATAGAGAGCCTGAATACATTAAAGCTATGATATAAAATATACTACGCAAAACATATACTCACAATCATTTATAAAATAAAAGTATTATGAGAACTTTTACATCCTTTATGACAATGGCACTTACAATGGGCGCCTTTGCCGCCACACCACATGGGATCAATGTCGCCAATATCGACACCTCCGTAAGCCCCGGTACAGACTTCTACGACTACGCATGCGGAGGCTGGATTAAAGCCAATCCCCTGAAAGCTGAATATTCACGCTTCGGCACTTTTGACCAGCTTGGAGAACTCAACCGAAAACAAGTATACGACCTTGTCACAGGCCTTGACCCAAAGAAGGCAACAAAAGGCACCAACGAACAGAAGATTGCAGATCTTTTTGCAATGGGCATGGATAGTATCCGCCTTAACCGCGAGGGGGCACAGGCTCTTAAGAACGACCTTCGCCGTATCAATAAAGCCAGACGTTCCGATATAGCAGCAATTCTTGGCGGTCTACCAGGCGCATCCGGATTCTTCGGAACAGGTACAGGCGCAGACATGATCAACTCCAATATAAACGTAATGTATTGGCAGCAAGGAGGTCTCGGCCTGGGTAATAGAGATTACTACATCTCAAATGATCCAAATGAACAAGCAGTACTTGATGCTTACAAGACGTATCTAAATACCATAGCCTCACTTGCGGGCTATAACGAGAAAGACGCACAACGTCTGGTCAACAACACCATCGCCATAGAGACTTCACTTGCCGAAGCTGCAACGACCAATGAAGGCCTTCGAGATCCGGGTGCGAACTACAATCCTATGAGTATGACTGAAGTTAACGCAAAGTATCCTCATATAGACTTCAAATCCTACTTTAAGGCGCAAGGCCTAAACTCGGTAGATAGTATCGTTATTGGACAACTTGGCTCCATAGCTGCCGTAGACTCGATACTTGCCAAGGCATCGATACAATCACTGCGGGACTACCTTGCAGCCGGATACATATCTTCTGCTTCGTCATTCCTAAGCGACGACTTTATCAATGCCGGTTTCGAACTTCAAAAGGCCGTATCCGGAGTACAGCAAATACAACCCAGATGGAAACGCGCACTCAGCGTACCCAACGGCATGCTCGGTGAAGCACTTGGCGAACTCTATGTGGCTAAATATTTCCCTGCAAGTTCAAAAGAGAAGATGCTGACCTTAGTCAATAATCTGAAATCAGCCTTGGGGCAACATATATCCGACCTCACGTGGATGAGCGAAGCCACCAAAGCACGCGCTTTGGAAAAACTCAATGCCTTCACCGTGAAAATAGGATATCCTGATAAATGGCGTGACTACTCCGCCTTGACCATAGATCCGACACTCACTTATTGGGAAAATATCAAGCAAGCAATGCTTTTTGTCACCGCCCTTGACGTAGCCGACTATGGCAAACCTGTAGACAAGGCTCGCTGGTATATGACGCCGCAAACAGTCAACGCATACTACTCGCCATCAAGCAATGAGATCTGCTTCCCTGCCGGAATACTTCAAGCTCCGTTCTTTGACCCTGAGGCTGACGATGCCATCAACTATGGCGCTATCGGCGTCGTGATAGGCCACGAAATGACTCATGGATTTGACGACCAAGGACGCCAATTTGACAAAGACGGCAACTTCAAGGAATGGTGGGCACCCGAAGATGCAGAGGCCTTCAAGATTCTTGCAGATAAACTTGTGGCTCAATTTGATAGCGTTATCGTCCTTGGCGATACACATGCCAATGGTCGCTTGACGCTTGGCGAGAATATCGCCGATCAAGGAGGTCTTCGTGTAGCGTATACTGCGTATCATAATGCCTTAGGCGATAATGGCGCGGAAATTGACGGATTCACCCCGGATCAACGTTTCTATCTTTCCTATGCCAACGTTTGGGCTGCTAACATTCGCGACGCCGAAATCCTCAAACGTACAAAGAGCGACCCGCACTCTCTTGGCCGTTGGCGTGTAAATGCCACTCTACGCAATATTGAGCCTTTCTTCGCTGCATTTGGCATCAAGGAAGGCGACCCGATGTTCCGTATCCCCTCCGACCGCGTCATCATCTGGTAAACATTCAAAATTAGTCAAAACCACAAAGCCCGGAATTTACATAACAGATTCCGGGCTTTAGCATAAAATAATCGCCCCACAGCTACGTTATTACATAAAAAATCACTAAATTTGCGTATAAATACGGCTTGATTGAGATGGCGGGGACAAACCCTTTACCAATCAGGCATTTGACACGATATACAGAACAAACAATAACGTACATATATATGAAATTCAACGTTTCCAGCAAAATCCTCTGCAATTTTGCATCATCAGTAGCCAAGGTAATCAACGATAAAAATGCGTTGACCATACTCAACAACTTCTACATGGAGTTGAAAGACGATATCCTCACCTTACGCGGCTCTAACACAGAAAACTCGCTGACAGCACATATACCGGTCAATGAAGCACAGGGCGAGGGGGCCGTGTGCATCGATGCGTCCTCTCTGGTCAACATGCTAAAACAAATACCCGACCAAGGCATAACGGTAGAAGTGGCCAATTCGCTCAACACCACCATCGAATACTCCAGCGGCCGCTTTGAATTTGTGGCCTTAGATGGAGCCGGCTATCCTCGCTTGGACACAGACGCAACAGCGGCAGAGGGTATTCAATTCCTATGTACGGGCAACGAACTGCGCAAAGGCGTGGACTATACCTTGTTCGCGACAAGTAACGATGACTATCGTCAGCAAATGATGGGAATCTATTTCGATGCCAAGCCCAACAGTCTGACTTTCGTGGCAACAGATACACGCAAACTGGTAAAATACACCACCACCGAATGCGCTCCGGGCGCTGCGGCATCCTTCATTATGCCGCCTAAGGCAGCAGCCATTGTCCGTAGCCTTTTTGCCGATGATGAAAACGTAAAAGTCAATGTTACAGAAAAATATGCTGTCTTTGAAAGCGAGAGCTATATCTTCCAAATACAATTCATTCAAGGTCAGTATCCGGACATCTCGCGAGTGATTCCGCGCAACAACACCTTGCAATTAACCATTGACCGACAGACGATGCTCAATGCTGTACGCCGTGTCAGCGTCTTTGTGGACCCGGCACACGGGTTACTCAAATTCCATATCACACCGGACTATATCGATATGAAGACTGAGGACACAACCGCAATGAACTGCGCACGTGATCGAGTGCCATGCTCGTTCACCGGAGATACAATGACCATCGGCTTTAGCGCGACTTTCCTTGTGGAAATACTATCGACAATCACCACCGATGACGTTGTCATCAGCCTCAGTGATCCCGGACGCCCGGGCATTTTTTGCCCCAGTGAAAACCCCGAGGGAACAGACCTAGTCATGCTGCTGATGCCTATGACAATAAGCAATTTCTAAAGACAAGCGCATACATATTAAGATGAAACTTAAGCTAACACGACCCTTGGTCTTTTTTGACCTTGAAACGACCGGCTTAGACGTGTTCAAAGACCGTATCGTGGAAATTTCGGTCTTGAAGCTTATGCCTGATGGTAGGACAGAAGTAAAAACGCGTCGTATCAATCCGGAGATGCATATTTCCGAGGAAGCTACGGCAGTGCACCATATTACAGACGAAGACGTTAAAGACGCACCTACATTCAGGCAGATTTCCAAATCCCTTGCCGGGATTTTTGAAGGCTGCGATATTGCAGGCTTCAACAGCACGCGCTTTGACATTCCGATGCTGTGCATAGAATTCAGAAATGCAGGCATTAACTTTGACCTGTCCCGACACAAGATAGTAGATGTACAGACCATATATCACAAAAAAGAACCACGCAACCTGTCGGCGGCCTATCGATTCTATTGTGAAAAAGACTTGGACGGCGCACATTCGGCCGAAGCGGACATAGAAGCAACATACGAAGTGTTGATGGCCCAACTGGACAAGTATGATGATGTGCCTACGAATATTGACGCTTTAAGCGAGTATACATCTTTAGCCAAACCCGGAACACGCAACATTGATATATCCGGAAAACTGATATATGACGATAAAAATCGCGAAGTAATCAATTTTGGCAAGTATAAAGGCAAACTTGCCGCTGAGGCACTTAAGGAAGATCCCGGGTATTACGAATGGATAAAAAATGGGGACTTTGCTCTGGATACCAAGGACGCCTTCAAGCGAGTATATGACAATATATCAAGTAAATAATCCGGCACCTTGGTTCAAAAAAACGATAAATATGCTAAAAGGCAAGAATATAATACTCGGCATAAGCGGCGGCATAGCTGCGTACAAGTCCGTATATCTTCTCCGTCTACTTGTAAAAGCCGGAGCGCAAGTACAGGTAATCATTACTCCTAACGGCAAAGAATTTATCACACCGGTGACGCTGTCCACCCTAAGCGGACGGCCCGTCATCAGCGAATTTTTCACAGCCAACACCGGTCAATGGAACAGCCATGTTGATTTAGGGTTGTGGGCAGATGCGATGATAGTGGCACCGGCAACAGCATGCACTATGGCCAAGATGGCTAATGGTGTGGCCGACAACATGCTTGTGACCACGTACTTGTCGGCACGCTGTCCCATATTCGTGGCCCCGGCCATGGATCTTGATATGATGGCACATCCATCTACAGTACGCAATATTACACTTTTGCGCTCGTATGGTAACCATATAATAGAGGCAGCTTCCGGTGAACTTGCCAGTCACTTATGCGGCAAGGGACGTATGGAAGAGCCTGAAAAAATTGTTGCCGCCCTTGACCTTTTTTTCGCAAAGGAAAAAGACTACAAAGGGAAGAAAATCATGATAACAGCCGGGCCGACTTACGAGAAAATCGACCCGGTGCGTTTCATAGGTAATTACTCCTCAGGCAAAATGGGCTATGCCTTGGCCCGAGCGGCGGCTGAGCGAGGTGCCTATGTCACTCTTATCAGCGGACCGGTGAGCCTGACAATGGACCATCCCGGAGTGAAAGTTGTGGCAGTCGAGAGCGCAAGAGAGATGCTGGAAGCATCTCAAAAAGCATTCGAAGGCTGCGATATGGCAATTATGGCTGCGGCCGTTGCCGATTACGCACCCGAGACGATAGCAGACAAAAAAATCAAGAGAGAAACAACAGGTATAGATTGCATACGCTTAGTTAAAAATCCCGACATAGCAAAGACGTTAGGTGGAACAAAACGCCCTGAGCAACGTGTTGTCGGCTTCGCTCTCGAAACAAACGATGCCGAAGCAAATGCCATGGCCAAATTACGCCTTAAACAGTTGGATGCCATTGTCCTTAACAGCCTGACCAATCCCGGCACATGCTTTGGAGTCGACAACAACCAAGTAACTGTTATGACGCAGGACGGTACAATACTGCAAACCGAAGTCGAAAACAAAGCTATCATAGCAGATAAAATACTTACAGCGCTTAAAAAGCTATTCTGAAATTAATTAGACGCAAGTATATGAAGTTGTTCTCCACACGTTTAATTATTCCTGTCATAGTGTTGGCCATAAGTATGGCCAACGCCATAAGCGGATATGCCCAAGAACTCAACTGCAAAGTAGAAATAAACTCCTCGCAGGTCCAAGGGACAAACAAATCCATGTTTACGACATTGGAACAGGCTATAAACGAGTACATGAACACCAATGACTTCACCAATGCCAAATTTGCCGTAAACGAAAAAATCGACTGCCGACTGTTCTTCACAATAAAAGATGTAAATGACAACGTTTTCACCGGCGACCTTCAAGTGCAATCCACACGTCCGGTATACAACTCCTCATATACGACCACTATATTAAACTTTAAGGACACAAAAATCGAATTCACATATCAGGAAAACGAACCATTGGTGTTTTCGAAAAACTCGATGGAAAGCCAGTTGACCGCCATACTCAACTTCTACGCCTACTTGATTATTGCCATGGATTCGGATACATTTGAAAGCAGAGGTGGTCAAGCATTATACGACCAATTGCAACAGATTGTTCAGTGGGCACAATCTTCGGGCGAGACTGGGTGGAAAGCCTTTGAAGACACCAAAAACCGTAGTGCCGTATTGGCTGCACTAACAGACCAAAAAACCTCTTGCTTCAGAGACTTACTCTATGCATACCATCGTCGTGGTTTGGACGAAATGGCAACGTCTCCGGACAAAGGCAGAGCCAATATTACCGCATCTTTGGATAATTTGCAAAAGGCTTTCGATGTAGCTCCGATGTCCGTCGGACTCTCTATGTTCAAAGATGCAAAGCTTGACGAATTGGTCAATGTCTATTCAAAGGCTTCGACAGAAGAGCGCACCAAGGTCTACGAGATACTGCAGAACATATATCCAACAGAACAAAGCCGTCTCGACAAAATCAAGAATCCGCCGACAAAAAAATGATAGGGCATCTACATATATCAAATTATGCGCTTATCTCATCCTTGGACCTAAATTTTGGCCCGGGGATGAACATCATTACAGGCGAAACCGGAGCCGGCAAGTCGATAATTTTGGGCGCATTGGGCCTTGTAATGGGAATGCGAAGTGACAGTAAGGCAGTACGCACAGGAGCTACAAAGGCGGTTATCGAAGTTGAATTCGACATTACCGGACTTGTCGAAGTCTCGACATGGCTCGACAAAAATATTGAAGACAACCCTTCGGGCGTATGCATTATGCGCCGAGAGATCTCGGCTAAGGGCAATTCGCGTGCATTCATAAATGACACGCCAACAACACTTGACCAAATGCAAACGTTGTCATCAATGTTGTTGGACGTGCATACCCAACATCAAAATCTATCATTGTCAGACAATCGTTACCAACTATCTGTGATAGACTCTGTTGCCGGGACAAACAATGTATTAAAACAGTATCAAGAAGCCTATCATACATATCGACAAGCTTTGGATGAATATGCCCGTGTCCGAGACACCGCCGAGCGCTACAGGGCAGACGAAGAGTACATTGCCTACCAGCTTGAGCAGATCAACGAACTCGGACTTGTGCCACACGAACAAGAAGACTTGGAACGTGAACGCGATCGTGCCGCTAATGCCACTACAACGAGAGAGCATCTCGAGGCGACCAACAATAGCCTAAATACCGGTGATGGAGGGATTACAGCAGCATTGACAACAGCTATAGAACATTTAGGCCAACTACAAGAGAACTATGACGATGCTTCAGACCTCGCGTCCAGACTTATGGGAGTACAGACCGAAATAAACGACATTGCAGATACTGTGGCCGATCATCTTGCCGCCATGACGGTCGACACAATGCCGCTGGAGGAAATAGAAGACAGACTATCAAAGATATATTCGCTGGAAACACGCCATAATGTCGAAACGTCTGACATGCTGATAGAGCGTGCGAAACAATTGCAGGAACGCATAGACATCATACATGACAACAATGGCACACTCGCACGTCTTGAAAACAACGCCAAGCAGGCCAAGAAGCAGGCTGTAATTATCGCACGTCAATTAACAAAGATGCGAACCGAGTCAGCCTTAAAATTCGGTGAAACACTTGTTGAATTAGCCCGACCATTAGGTCTATCCAACCTTAGATGCGACATCCTGATATCCAAAAGCAAGTTGACTCCTTTTGGCATGGATCAGATAGACTTTCGTTTTGCCTTTAACAAAAACCAACCACTGATGTCGGTAGGCAAGACAGCGTCAGGCGGCGAAATATCACGATTGATATTGGCAATAAAAGCCATAGTAAGTGAATATGCCAATATGCCGACTTTGATTTTTGACGAAGTGGACACCGGTGTGTCGGGAGAAATCGCGACACGTATGGGAAGAATGATGGAAAAGATTTCGAGGCATACGCAGATCATTGTCATAACGCATTTGCCGCAAGTCGCATCACAACCCGGGAGACACTTCTGCGTTTACAAAGAAGACGATGAGACATCAACAAATACGAATGTAAAACAACTGACGGAAAAAGAGCGCATAGACGAAATAGCCAAAATGCTTGGTGCCGGCGCGGGAGATAATGCTGCACACAATAATGCTGTCAGTCTTATAGAAAGCAACAAAACGGCTTGACAAACAGCCACGATATAACATGGAACAAGATAATTACATATACGGACTTAGAGCAATAATCGAGGCAGTAGAGGCCGGCAAACAGATAGACAAGGTGCTTCTAAAGAAAGACCTGCAAGGAGAATTAGCCGGAGAGCTTCTTGACGTATTACGCCAATACCGCATTCTTACCATGCGTGTCCCGGTAGAGCGAATCAATCGTATCACGCGTAAAAACCATCAAGGAGCTTTGGCCATTCTGTCGGCCATAGAGTATAGCCGTGTGGGAATTATTGTCCCCGAGTTGTACGAACTGGGTCGTCTACCATTGATGATAGCCTTAGACGGAGTCACAGATGTGCGCAATTTCGGCGCAATTGCGCGTACCGCCGAATGTTGTGGCGTTGATGCAATCATCATACCCGCGCGAGGCAGTGTGTCTGTCGGCGCAGATGCAGTAAAGACATCTGCCGGCGCGTTGCTTCGAATGCCGGTTTGTCGTGAGCGTAATATGGCCAGCGCCATCAAATTCTTGCGAGACAACGGATACCGCGCAGTTGCTGTATCAGAGAAAGTTGAAGTGAACTACACCGAGATAGACTATACAGTCCCCACAGTATTTGTCATGGGCGCAGAAGATGTCGGCATTTCTGCAGAAGTCATGCGTGAATGTGATACTATGGTTTCAATCCCAATGTTTGGCCAAATACAATCCCTAAATGTATCCGTAGCTGCAGGCATAATGATGTACGAAGCTGTGCGTCAGCGCCTCAAATCGGATATGGAAATACTGTAATGGTCTTTTTGCTGCGGCTAAAAGCCAAAGATGCGGATTGAATTGTGTGATGTAGTATCGGCAACGCATTTAATATCTGAGCCTATTGCAGAAGCAACACTTGCCGCTGTTGCTACAATATATGCGCTCTCGTTACGCCGCCCGCGATATGGCACCGGCGCGAGATAAGGCGAATCGGTCTCGAGAACAATGTTCTCCGGCCAAATTGCCGACAGAATGTCAACGATGTTGTTATGCTTAAATGTTACGATGCCGTTGATACCAAAGACTGCATTGTAGTTGCAAAGTATGCGTTCTACATCGTGAACTGTTCCGGCAAAACTATGAAAGACAAAAGACAGGCCCTTATAGTCTTGTAAGACTTCAAGCAATTGGTCAAGTCCGTCACGGCAATGAAGTATTACAGGTAACCCATAACGTTCGGCCCAATCCAGTTGAATGTCTAAAATCTGCATCTGTTGACGTTCGAATGTCTTATCCCAATATAGATCTATACCAACTTCACCCACAGCGATATATCCTCCATTGGTTAGCTCTGCAGCTACGCGAGCCAAATCATCATCCAATGTTTCCAATACGATTTCGGTAGGATGCAGTCCCATAGCCATGCGTATATTATCAGGAAAGCGTGCAGCCAAAGCTTTCATGGGTTCAATAGTAGATACATTGACATTCGGAAAGATCATACGCAACACACCTGTGTCAATAGCCCGTTGAGTCACACCATAGCATCCATCTGCATTTGTATCCATTAGAAAATCGTCAAGATACAGATGCGTATGCGTGTCCGTAAGATGCACTTCCGATGGTAATGGGGCAGGAGGCGCTACTAATTTTTTGCTCATGCTTGGCGTTGGCTTAGGTCAGTGGCAAGAGACCTGAAATAGTCAGAATGGACATTGCCAAGAGCCATACGATCCAATGCGCTTATGGCGCGTTGTGCGTATGCATCAACAAGTTGCTGACACTTAACATCCAAATCCAAACTGCGATATATGGACTTAACCGACTCTATTTTTTTCGTATCATCCGTTTTTGCGTCTAAGGCAGAGCAGATATCCTCGCGATTACCTTGTTCCAAAGCGGAAATTAGAAGCCAAGTCTTTTTCTTATTGAGGATATCGCCACCTATTTGTTTGCCAAATAAAACCGGGTCTCCGAAGGTGTCGAGTAAGTCGTCTCTTAGTTGGAATGCCAAACCTAAATTGTCGCCAAAGTCATAAGCAGCCTTACATGCATAGTCTGAGGCCTTGCCCAACATAGCGCCGATACGGCACGCGCATCCGAGCAATACAGATGTCTTAAGGCGTATCATACGAATATACTCGTCAACGGATACATCATCTCGATCCTCGAATTCCATATCAAGTTGTTGCCCTTGGTATATCTCAAGAGCCGTTTTTGTGAACAATTCGAATATGCATCGGCCTGTATCCCCGGGCATACTATTCATATATCCGGAAGCAATAGTAAGCATTGCATCACCGGAGAGGATGGCAACATTGTCATTCCATCGTCGATGAACCGAGGGGCGGCCACGTCGCACATCGGCGTTATCCATGATGTCATCATGTAGTAGTGTAAAGTTATGGAATAACTCTATACCAATAGCGGAGTCAATAGCATCCATTGCATCGGCACCACAAGCCATGGCCATTCGAAGAAGCAGAGTGGGGCGCAGTCGTTTGCCTCCGGACTCTATGGTGTAGTCTATAGGTGCGAACAACGCAGATGCTTCGGTCGGGTATGGTATATTGAACAAACGTTCGTTAAAAGCGTCAATGACGCGATCAAAATCTTGTGAGCCCGGACGGCAAATCCCGGTCGGACGGTCGTTCTCAAGTGTCGGCATATATATTTTTGCTTAGTTTTTTTGGATCTTAGTTATATGTGCGTTTAATCGTTGCTGCAAATTGGTCTTTACCCGATTGGTCCAGCAATTCCATTATGCGTTGAACAAGCACGTTATCACCATCTTCAAGATACTGAGCTATCTTATAAGGCGGTAGCGTGACGACAATCCAATGTGCTTTCTCATCCATGTCCATAGCGTCAAAACGACGTTTTATAGCCGCCATAAGCTCTGATACAGTTGCTGTGTCTCCACTTTCGGAGATAAAGTTAAACATGGCATGAGACAAATCTACGGAATGATAGGCAAAAATACTATCGGCAATCTCGTCGACTGCATGTGTCGCATACAATGCCATTGCTCGTACGCTCATAGACGAATCGTTGAAGAGCCCGCAAACATCATTGCGGAAGCAGTCGTCATAATCGGACAGCATGTTTGCTCGGAATGTACGAATGTCCGCATATGAGCCTTTAATTGCTAATGCGTAAACAGAGTCGGCCGCGTCATTCGGGGCTAAACCATTAGCATTAGAGCAAGACAACATGGGACACCATGCCGATATGACTATTACGGCTAAATATAAATATGTGTTCAATGACATAAGGCGTTTTGGCTGTCGCTTTTGGTGAAATATATGTAAAGATACTAACAATTATTGAATATCATTTGGGGATAGCATTTTTTTTTGTACTTTCGCTTTGTATTTCTGCTCAATAGGCCGAAATACATATAATGTTTTTTGCATAATTTATGACCGCAATTATATATAGATTAGCAAATTATGCGATAGGAATGGCGCTTTTGGCTATGCCCGTATCGGTTATGGCGCAGTCCATCGGCATTGCAGGCGAAAAAAGTGCATCCATTGGCATATACATAAAAGACCTTCGTTCAAACAAAACCATAGTCGCAAAGGATATTGAACAAGGTTATATCCCAGCAAGTGTAACCAAGGCAGTGACAACCGCATCGGCCATGACATTGCTTTCGGAAGACTATCGTTTTGAAACAATAGCAAGACTTAGAGGAGCTCAATCGAGTTCGCCGGCGGTATGGAATGGAGACATAGAAATCATCGCATCGGGAGACCCGACCCTTGATTCGGACAATTTCTCGGACAATAGAGGATTGGTCGATTCTATTGTTTCTTCACTCAAGTCAATGGGTATTGTCCGGGTGACCGGCTCAATACGCCTTATAGATGAAGACGTTCCACAGCAGGGCCCGGTTGAGAAATGGGAAATTGACGATGTCGCTTATACATATGGGGCCGGATGGTATATGTTTAACTGGGAAGACAACATTTACCGACTGAATACTACCACACGCGAGACTACGCCGTATATGCCGAATTTAACCATAAAAAAAAATAAAAGCAAACAGGGCACTCGCATTATACGTGGCTTCGGCTCTAATGTCTTGAGCGTGTATACGCCTTCGACGTCAAAAAACAATTACATATTCTCAACCATGCCTTATCCGTGGATTGCCTTTGAATATTCATTACGCAAATCCCTGACGGATGCCGGCATCGAAGTAGGACATAAATGTAAATGTGACGATAACGACGACAAAGATGATGTCGAGACCATATATTCCCGTTTCTCGCCACCAAGGGACTCTGTATTGGGTTCGTTGATGCGCCGTAGTGACAATATGTACGCAGAAGGTATCTTGCGCAGCTTTGCTCCGGCCGAAGATCGTTCCGAAGCCCTTGCCAAGGAAATGGAGCTATGGAAACAACGCGGCATTGACATGCAATATACCAGAATATGGGATGGAAGCGGACTGACGCGTGCCAATCGACTGTCCCCATTGACTTTGGGCAATATATTGGAATATATGGCACAACATAAAGATTCGACAAAATATATTAAGCTTTTTCCTGTATCAGGCGTAAGCGGAACTATGAAATCGTTTATGGACGAAGCACCATATAAGGGACGACTTGCATTCAAAACCGGTAGTGTAAACGGTGTGCAGTGCTATGCCGGATACGTGATAGATAATATTGAGTCATGCCATCCCTCGCATGTAGTTGTAATAATGGTCAACAACTTTTATTGCACAAGGAAGCAATTGAAAAAAGCTTTACAAAAATATCTATTGAAGCAGTTGAACGAGATAATATAATACCGCAGACGATATGAAGCAAATGATTAATGCACTATTAAAGTGTAATATTGAGATCGAAGGACTTTTAAGAGTTATCGAAAGCCGTGACTCAAAATATGCAAGAGATGTACTATCCGAAAAGATAGAAGTCTTCAATACATTGTATGCGACCATGAGCCGGTCATACCCTGTAAGTGTTGAGGATGTACCGATTGAGACAGAAGAAACACTAATTCAATCGACAGAAGAAACACCCCAAAGCTCGGCCGATGAACCGGAAGCGTGCCAATATGCGAAGGACAACGATACAGACATTGCAGCTGCACCATTGCAAGTTTCGGCGCGACAGGAATTGGATGCAACGGACAACAAAACCCCGATAGAGGAAAATCAGACGCAAACGAAAGCCTCCTTGACTCCGGAGTCACCTCAAACTGAGCCAAACGTTTCTGTCGCGGAACGTGACGACTCGCTACGTATGGATGAATTGTTGTCCAGACGTGAAGCACAAGATTTAAGAAGGGCATTCACGTTGAATGACAAATTCCGCTATCGTCGCGAATTGTTTGATTCAAATGACGCACTGTTTGCAGATACACTGAATACACTCTCAGCCATGCATAGTCTTGACGAAGCTTTGGATTATCTATATAAAGATATGGGATGGGATCCGGAAGATGATAATGTAAAAGATTTTGTGGCCACGATAACCAATCATTTCAACGCGATAAAATGACAACCGGAGTACTATATATAGTTCCAACGCCGGTTGGTAACCTCGGGGATATGACTCCGCGTGCAATATCAGTGCTTAAGGCGGTTTCACTGATTTTGTGTGAAGACACTCGCACAAGCACGCCCTTGCTCAAACACTTCGGAATTACCACACAAGTGTCAAGTCACCACAAATTCAACGAACACCAGAGTGTGGATGGCGTCATCGCTCTTCTACAGCGAGGCGAAGATGTGGCCTTGATATCCGATGCAGGCACTCCCGGTATTTCCGACCCGGGCTTTATGCTGTCGCGCGAATGCCGCAGGAATGGCATAATAGTTCAAACGCTTCCCGGGGCCACAGCATTTGTGCCGGCGTTAGTCAATTCGGGTCTGCAGTGCGATCGTTTCATTTTCGAGGGTTTTCTCCCTACTAAAAAAGGGCGAAAGACACGACTCGCCGAAATCTCAGAGTCTCCTGTATCCATAATTATATACGAATCTCCGTTGAGGCTTGTCAAGACACTTGAGCAACTTGCTGAGTATTGCGGCGGTGAACGAGAGGCTTCGGTTTCTCGCGAGATATCTAAAATATACGAAAGTACAATACGTGGAACGCTTGACGAACTAGTGAAGCATTATACATTAAATACCCCCAAAGGTGAAATTGTAGTTATTGTGGCTCCGGCTGTTAAAAACAATACAGCAGGCTCACACCGGAACAAGTACAAAGATGATTCTGCGAACAATGGCAGAAAAAGCAATCAAATGTAAATATAGTATTAATCAACAAAAAACTTGTTAGCAATGAAACGTATCAAAACATTCGCGGTGGCAGCAATAGCCGTAATGCTGGCTGCATCAGGATGCTCCAAGACACCGCAAGTAAGCGAAGACAATGCAGAAGCATTGAAAGAGGCTACGAAAGAGGAACTGGAACAAGCTGTATCGGACCGGGATGAGTTGCTGTCCTTGGTCAATGACATCTCGGACGGTTTGAATCAAATCAAGACATTGGAAGGCATTGTTGCCGTTGGAAAGGCAGAAACACCAAATCAAAAGCAGCAAATACGTCAGGACATCGCATCAATACAGGAAGCGTTGGAACAGCGCAAACAGCGCCTTGAGGAGCTGGAAAAAAAGCTCTCCTCCTCAAAGATGTATACCAACAAGCTCCAGTCTACCATCACATCGCTCAAGAATCAAATAGAAGAACAGCGTAAGGAAATTGAGCGTCTGACAGGCGAGCTCACATCGGCAAATGAGCGTATAGGCGTCTTAGACAATCAGGTGGACTCGCTGACCACAACAGTGGCCGGTGTAACCGATCAGAGAGATGAAGCTCGCCGCCAAGCCACGGACCTCACCAACGAGCTCAACTTCTGCTACTATGCAATCGGCAGCGACAAAGAGCTGAAAGAGCATAATATAGTTCAGGGCGGAGGCTTCTTGCGAAAAAGCAAACTTATGGAAGGTGAGTTTGACCAAGCATTCTTCACCAAGTCTGACAAGAGAAGCTTGACTCGCATACCGCTGTATGCTAAAAAGGCCGAAGTGCTTACCAAACAACCCAAAGATTCGTATGTAATAGAAGACGAAAATGGTAACAAAGTACTTCGAATTACAAATGCCGAAAAATTCTGGAAGACCACAAACTACCTTGTAGTAAAGATAAAGTAATCAATCTTTCATCCAAGACAAGGGGCTGTGTCAAAATGGGCACAGCCCCTTTTTCTCACAAGGTTACATGCTTTTGCGTATAGGCTAAGTACATGACAAAAATTTGAAAACATCGAATTTCGGCTTGCAGAGAGATCTGAGTAGTTCGTTTGCGATTTCTTCCAGGCCGCACGCGCCTCAAATTGGGATCACGTTCAACGCTCGTAGGCATCGCCGATGCTATCTTGTGCAGACTGACAGTCTGCACAATGCAAAGAGCGTGAAGAGCAAACGTAAGCAATTTTATGCGAGAGAAATTCATCACCAGGCCAAGATGCTCTTGCATAATCGGGATAATTTGATTAACTTTGTCGCAGTCTTTGGGGGTTGTCGTAACTTTCATGGACAAAGCGGTAAAACATTTCTTTAAAGCTACAAATTTTCAGGGGCTTTTACAAGAAATAAGTAATTATAAATCAATGATATAGCTGACAAATTTTAATTTTTGTCAGCTACTATAAAGTTAATGCGTGAATTCAATTCAACCAATTTCCGAATCGAACAATGACTAAGAGTATGATAATATCAAAAGACAACTTCGTAACGGATAACATGACCAATACGGTTTGTTATTCCAGTCTTCTACATGGAGAGAGTAGCGGTTTGGATAAAAAGTTTAGAGAAGAGCTTTATGGCGCTTTGAAGGAGTCTGTTAAAACCTTTAAGCACTATGACCTTTATAATACTCGTGACATCTGGTCAAGAGATTACATGCCAGTACAGTTGACTAAAGATCTCTTTCTGAACTACACCTATAACCCGGATTATCTTAGCGACCAGAAGAAATACATTACTAACTGGTCGAAGCACAAAGTCCATACTTGCAAGACAAAGGAACTGAAACTTGAGGTTATTACAATCCCTCTTGTTCTTGATGGAGGCAATGTGATCAAAGCTATCGACAAGTTTGGTAAGCCAACAATCATCATGTGTAGCAAAGTTTTGAATGAGAACAATCTATCCAAAGAGGAGCTTACAGATTTGTGGAACCAATTCTTTGATAATCAGATTCGTCTTATTCTGATCGAATGGGAAGGAAAAGATGAAAACCCGATTGGACATGCCGATGGAATGGTTAGATATATCACTGAAGGAAAAGTTCTGATTACAAATTACTGTGATTTGGACGATGAAGAACGTCTGAGTGAGCCACTGAAAGAATACTTTGATATTGAACGTCTGCACTTTGGAGATGTTGAAGGAATCAAAGGTACAGAGATGTGGAGCCTCTTGATATCTAAAAGCTGGGGATACATTAATTTCCTACAAGTTGGGAAACATATCATTGTACCCAAATTAGAATGGGAAGAACTCAACAGGATAGCTGTTCAACAGATTCAGAAAGCGTTCGGTGCTTCTTATAAAGTTGAGCTTATTGATTGTGATATGACTCAAATTCTAGAAGATCCAGAGGTAAACACAAACAGTGGCGGTGGTCTAAACTGTCTGACATGGACATTGTTAAGTTCAGAATAGTATATTAAAGTCCCCTTAAAATAGGTAAAAGCACTTTGATTTTATTGGTATTTAGCTCGCTGTAAAGGTTTAACAAGAGATCGGATTTGATTTTGTATCTTTGGGTAAACAATCAGTACCCCATGTACAACATCTAATATATCTTGCCCAAGTGGTGGCTTTTTTAGACCGGAACAAATTCAATCAAATCATTCCAAATAACTGCGGCGACTGATATGTCAAACATTTACTTGCTAAAACCAGCTCCAGGCGATGATGTTCGGACAGTTGTGCAATCGTTCAAGCTTAAGCCTCATCACCATTATTGATCTATAAGCTCCCCAAAATGACATCTTCAACCTTGTCGACAAGTACATGCCTTTGACTCTAACAGTAAATCTATGCCTCTCCGTGTTTTGGTCGGCGAAGTTCCGCAAACGGAAGAAATAGCAAAAACATGTGACGGATTTATAAAGATGGTTATTTTGTGTCGCTTAGGGTAAATAGTTTTTTATTCGGGCTTAAAGACTTCAAAAGTCTTATCATTATAATAGACTATGATTGAATTGATGCGTTGCGATGCTTTAATTGCTGTCAATGTATTCGATACCGTATCGATATGTTTGTTAGTTTGAGATGCAGAATTGTCAGTTAGATTTTGCTGTTTTTGGGGAGGAACGGATGAATGCTCATTAGACGACACCTTCGTGGAGTGATTGGACAGATTAATCTCTCGCAAATATGTTGCAGTGTTTTTTAGGTCGTCGATGACGCCCTCACACGCACTTTCACTATCTGTTAACGAGTTTTTATCTTGGCTATACGACATATTACTTTGTGTATCAAATAGTGTAGGTGCACTATCGGAAATTTTCGATTTTTCATGAGACATGGTTTGCTCACTGCGGGAGGTTGCAACAAATGGTGATGTCTCTCCAAACATAAGCCACATTAGATCAAGATCTGGGAAAGCATAGTGAAGTTTTCCCAAAAACTCGTTACTGATTTTTTTGTTTCGACCGCTTAATATCTGAGACGCCGAAGGGCGTGGTATGCCAAGCAAATCGGCAAACTGAGATGATGACAGCCCGCGTTGACTGACAAATTCATTTAATCGGGTGATTATATCCATTTTGAATGACCTTAGCTGATTATTTTGCAAATTTAATAATAAATCTGAATTTACAAAAGTAAATTAATCAACGTACTTGTATATGTACAAATGCAAACATAGCGATTTGCATTTGCGACAACAACTGTGTGCGTTTGCATTGCAGATGCATAGGGTGTATGGACAACTGCAAATAGGGTAGGTGAGCGGAGCATGCCTTTTATTACACTTTTAATCTAAATCGATACATGTAATTTACTGAGCCATAAAAGAATACCATAAACAATATATCATTATTAAACTGAAGCAAGCCGATGTCGCTAAATAAATCAACTTATAATTTAAAAAGCATAATTAAGTACCATGATTTTTAACAACTTGTCTAAAGTGTTAATTTTAATAAATCAATAAACCGGGGGCTTTATCAGAACATATGCATATGCATAAGCATTAAATAAGTTAGCAAATATTATAATGTATCAGTGATTAAAATTAGTTTGACGTGTTTGCATACGCAAAAACATGCGTTTCGGCTCTAAGGTTTTGATGTAATTGCAACATTGGATGAAGCATAAGAATTAAACAGAAAATATAATTCAAAACAATATTGTCCTAAATAAAATCGGAAAAAAGGAAAAGGAAGTAGTCACTAAGGCAGAAAATAACTACCTTAGTAGTGAGTGCTCAAACTCGACTACTTCCTATGGCAAAATTAACACTATTTGCGCAAATAATCTCGC
>OLOV01000225.1_pt1 | contig 50175 bp, 43 predicted proteins | sample 1672931 | NCBI WGS metagenome assembly OLOV01 (sample SAMEA3136738, study PRJEB25190) | human gut metagenome | biome: human gut; feature: human-associated habitat; material: faeces | place: Austria | collected 2013 | reverse complement strand
GACGAAGTCTGAAAGTGTCATAGTGGGTTACACACATTCAAAGAATGTTGTGTAACGGCTTCGCCCTGCCGAGAAAGGAGAACGAAAATGGCTAAAAACAACAAAGCGGATATGAGTTGTGCAAGGGTTAAAAAGTACACCGCTTCCGATGTCAGCAAAGCAGAAAGACACAACGAGCGCAAAAATGAAACCTATGAAAATATGAATGTCATTGAGGAACGCATACCATTTAATGTGCATTTCAAAACACCGACTGCCCCGACTTATATGGAACAATTAAAGCAGATGGAAACTGACGGTTTGGTGTCGCTTCGTGGGTTGAGGAAAGACGCAACGATCTTCAATGAAATTGTGATTGATGTGAACACGATGTACTTCGAGCGTAACGGCGGCTACGAATACGCAAAGCAGTTTTATGAAGAAGCGTTCCATTTCATCGAAGAAAAATTCGGTGCTGAAAATGTAATATCGGCAGTAATGCACGCTGATGAAATCAATATAGCGGCAACCGAGGAACTTGGGAAAGAGGTGTACCACTATCATCTTCACGCTATGGTTCTGCCTGTGGTGGAGAAAGAAATCCTATGGAGCAAGCGTTGCAAAGATGAAAAACTGCGAGGAACGGTTAAGGAAGTTGTTCATCAAATCAGCCATTCAAAGAAATGGAAATCGGATATTCCGCTGACCGACGAAAAAGGCAATCCGCTTCTCAGAAAGAACGGAAAACCGATGTTCCGAGCTTCATACAGTATTCTGCAAGATGAATTGTTTAACCATATGACGGAGCAAGGCTTCAAAGGCTTTCAGCGTGGCGAATACGGAAGTACAGCAGAACACCTGACTTCCCTGCAATATCAAATCAAGCAGGACAAGGAACGCTTGGAGAAGTTGCAGAAGCGCATTCAGCATGAACAGATAAAATATGAGCCTGCCCGTAATGTTTCTAAAACCTATAACGAGATTGACCGTATGGGGCAGAAAACAATCACAGGTAAAATGGCAATCTCCAAAGAGGATTATTCTGAGCTTACTGCCCTTGCCAAAGAGGGCATTACAAGTCGTGCGGAAATTAGCGAATTAGAACAGAGTGCCAACTATTACCGACAGAAATATTTTGACTGTGCAAACGCGCTCGAAAGAATGAAAACTAAATACAACGAACTGAAAGAAAAGTGCAGACCTTTTCTTCAAGCGTTGGAGCATTTCCCCGAAGTTGCTAAACTTTTTACCGAAAAAGTGAAGCAACTTTTTTCTTTTAAGGAAGCACAGGAACGAGCCGAAAAAGAAGCAAGGGAAAAAGAACGACAGGAGCGTATCAAGGCTCGAAGAAACAAGCGTGGTATGGAAAGATAACCATTTCCATTATACTCACGACTTAATGACTTCTTGATATATTGAAAATCTGCGGTTACTGGGTGCTCTAATGTGAATGCCCAGCAATCAAATTTTATGAAAGAGAGGAACTGACTATATGAAAGAACAGAAATATTCTTATTCACAGCGAATTGGAAAGACAACATTCATCGTAAATGTAAAGCAGTCCGAAAGTGCCAAAAAGCCTTTGAATACGGTGTTTCAGGACATCTGCAAGCACGAGGTTTTGGGCGGCTTTTTTACGGACAAATCGTTTAATTTAGAAAATCCACAAAAAGTATCTTGACAAACTCGACCCCGAGGGCACGGGATACAGATCAAAAACACGGTTTGCGAAGTTCTATAACCTGCCTGAGTTAATGATGATGTTTCGTCAAGTTGCGGATATTCAAACGGCGGATATGTTAAATCTGCCTGTACCGAAAGCAGTTTATCATAATATTGCTGTAAAGCCGACCGATATTCAAAAGGAACTTGTTGCTTCATTGTCCGAAAGGGCGGAGAAGGTAAGGAAAAAGATGGTTGATTCAAGTGTTGACAATATGCTTCTGATTACCAACGACGGCAGAAAATTGGCACTTGATCAAAGACTTACAAATGAAATGCTGCCCGACGATCCGAACAGCAAGGTGTCTGCTTGTGCAAACAATGTTTATGAGATATGGGAGAAAACTTCAGAGCAAAGGTCTACTCAGTTAATCTTTTGCGATCTCTCAACTCCTCATAATGACGGCAGGTTTAATGTCTACGACGATATTCGTAAAAAGCTGATATCTAAGGGCGTGCCGGAGAATGAGATAGCATTTATTCACGATGCGGACAGTGAGGCGAAGAAGAAAGAATTGTTTTCAAAAGTCCGCACGGGAAAGGTTCGTGTTCTGGTCGGCAGCACTGCAAAGATGGGTGCCGGTACGAATGTACAGCAGAAATTGATTGCAATTCATCACACCGATTGTCCTTGGCGGCCCGCTGATCTCCAACAGCGTGAGGGAAGAATTATACGGCAAGGCAATGAAAATCCCGAAGTTAATGTATACAGTTATGTCACCGAAGAAACTTTTGACGCCTATTTATATCAGCTTGTAGAGAACAAGCAGAAGTTTATCGGTCAGATTATGACTTCAAAATCGCCTGTGCGTTCAGCGGAAGATGTTGACGAGCAGGCGCTTTCTTATGCCGAGATTAAAGCTCTTGCAACAGGTAATCCGTATATAAAGGAGAAAATGGATTTGGATGTTGCGGTGTCAAAACTCAAGCTGTTAAAGCAGAACCATTTGAGTCAGAAGTATGCTCTTGAGGATAAGATTATAAAGTTCTATCCACAGGAGATAAAACGCTTTGAAGAACGAATTGATGGATATAACTCGGATATTGAAAGAGCAAAAAACAAAACAATTATCAATGATGACGGATTCTCCGATATGGTTATTGAAGATGTATCTTATTCCGAAAAGAAAGCTGCCGGAACAGCAATACTTGCCGCTTGTAAGGCTATGACCTCGCCCGAGCCGAAAAAGATTGGATCATATCGAGGCTTTAAATTGGAACTGTCATTTGAAACCTTTGAAAAGCAATATGTATTAACTCTTGTAGGTTCACTGCGTCATTCCGTTCCGCTCGGTGCAGATATTTTCGGAAATATATCCCGTATTGATAATATGATCTCATCTTTGCCGGATAAAATGGCAGGCTGTAAAGAACGACTTGCCGATACGAAAAATCAGCTTGAAAACGCAAAAGCGGAAGTCGAACGGCCGTTTCCGCAGGAAGAAGAACTCTCAAAAAAGAATGAACGTTTAGTCGAACTCAACGTTTTGCTTGATATGAACCATACGGAAAATGAGATTGCTGATGGGGAGCAGGAAGATAATGATAGTATAGAAAAAACGAGTAGGGAAGTTACAAGACAGAAGTCTTTATAGTTATTGGTTTATATGAAAATTTTGCATTGTTATAAAGATTCATATATAATTATCCCATGGATTTTTATATATGGGAGTGTCTATAATGAAGGATTTGGAAAAACTTATTCATATATTTATGGATGAGTGTAAATATATGAAAGGATTAAATGATAAAACGCTTAAAGCTTATTCAATTGACTTGAAACAATATGTTATTTTTTGTACGAATAGAGAATGGTGTTTACGAGAAACTGTGGAAGAATATATTAAGGTTTTATACATGAAGTATAAGCCCAAAACAGCTAAAAGAAAAATTGCGTGTTTAAAAACTTTTTTCAAATACTTGGAGAATAATGATTGGGTAGTATCAAGCCCATTTCATAAAATAGCGTTGAAGCGTAGGGAACCGATAGTTTTACCAAAGGTGATACCTACTTCTGTGCTTACACAAATACTTGATGAAGCTTATTTGAAACTTTGCACAAAGGGACATTCGGCGTGTTATTACAAATGTATTTTGAGAGATGTCGCTGTTATGGAATTGTTATTCGCAACAGGTGTAAGAGTTCATGAATTATGCAACCTTAGAATAAATGATGTGGATTTAAAAAATAAACATATTAAAGTGTATGGAAAGGGAGCCAAAGAGAGATATATACAGATAACCAATAGGGATGTAGTTTCTGCTTTAAGAAGGTATCAGAAAGAATATGCTGGTAAAATAAATGAAACCGGATTTTTCTTTATTAACAACAGAGGTCGTAAACTATCCGAACAATCAGTTCGCTTTATGGTTGATAAATATGCTAAATCAGTCAATGCGGAACTGCATATTACTCCACACATGTTTCGTCATACAGTAGCAACTCTTTTATTGGAAGAAGATGTTGATATACGCTATATACAAGAGTTTCTTGGACATAGTTCAATAACTACAACCCAAATATACACTCATGTTAGCCTCAATGCTCAGAAAAAAATTCTTTCTAAAAAACATCCGAGAAATAAACTTAAAGTTAATAGCAATACATAAACTACCGGCAGCAAATTTTAATTGCTGCCGGTAGTTGCAGGATAACTAATAATTATACTAAGGAATGAGTAAAATGATTAATCGTAACGATTTTATAAAAAAGTTTTCAAATATTTGCAAAGATAATAATGCTGCTATATTTTTAGGTGCTGGTATGAGTATAAATGCCGGCCTGCCATCATGGAAAGCATTATTTGCACCATTAGCTGATGAATTAGGTGTTGATATTGAAAAAACGACATATCAAATATATGATATTGCTCAATTCTATGCAAATAGATTTGGTAAAAACGAACTGTATAAAAAAGTAGGAAAAGAAATCAATAGAATTTTAAATTCCTCAAAGACACTGGAAGAATTATGTTCTATGCAATGCAATTCGATATGGACAACTAATTTTGATCAAGTTTTAGAAAATAATTTAAATAGATTAGGAAAAATAACAAATGTAATAAGTAAGCAATCAGACTTGATTAGTAATGATCTCAATAAGAATATTAATATATTCAAATTAAACGGTGATATTAGAGATATACAAAATGCTGTAATTACAAAAAGTGATCTTGAAAAATATAGAGACGATCATGATTATTTTTTAGCTTTTTTTAAACGAGAACTTATAACAAAAACATTTCTGTTTTTAGGCTATAGTTTTACTGATTCTCTTGTTTTGCCTTGCGTATCAGAATTGGGACGCGCTTTTAAGAACAATCAGCCTCATCACTATACTATTATAAAAAAATCAAACTGTAGTGATTTTCAAAGTTTTATTAAAGATTTAGAAAAAAGATATCAAATAGAGGTGTTGTTAGTAGATGAATACGATGAAATTTCTGACATTTTAAAAGAAATAAATTATTTTACTAACCAAAAAAATGTTTTTATATCAGGTTCTTATAAACATTATGATGAAGATAAACTGGTTGAAATTGATAATCTTTGTAAAAAATTAACTCAAAGTCTTTACAAAAATGGATTCACTATAATAAATGGTTATGGTTATAAGGTGGGTTATTACATAGCTGCGGAAGCAACTAAACTAATGATTGAAGAAAATGTTATAGATTTTAAAAAGCATATAATGATGTTCCCATTTGACGAACATTTATCAGATTTAGACAAAAAGAAACATCGAGAATTTATGATTTCAAAGGCAAATGTTTCAATTTTTATGTATGGCTCTGGAAATGAAGACAGCGGAATGATTGAAGAATATGAAATTTCAAAACTTGACAAAAACCGAATTATAATTCCTATTGGTAGTACTGGCGGCTCGGCAAAATTAATATCTGAAGATATTAAGAAAAAAATTATATCATATCCCTATTTAGAAAAATATATTGAGACTCTTGACAATGAAACAGATCCCAATATTCTATCAAAAACAATTATGACAATTATAAATGAAAATTTACGAGATAGCTTTGATTAATAACAATAATGAAAGTTCTGCGATAATTAGTTCTTTATGATTATACATTATATTCAAGTTTGTGAATTTGAATAAATAATTCAGTATATCAATTAAGTATCTGCTTTCATCATCAATTATATAGTTTGTTTCAATATATTTAGCTAAACAAAATAGAGTACTAATACGAGCGTTGAAATTTTCTTCGTCAATTTGGCAATAATTACTGAGAACCCTTGATGAATATAAATCATGTATATTATCCATATTCGTGTTTCTTATGGTTGGTGTTAAATCATATGGAGAATTAGTGATTTTATCAATTAGAATTTTTGTTATTATTTGATTTATAGAATTAATACTGCCTGTAGCATCATCGATTTCGTTATAAATTAAGTTATCTAATTTATTTTGATATATCTTCGGTAACTCTTCAAATTTCATATTATAAAGCAATGGGAATATCACTACATTTCTAGTTTTAACTTGTTCAAAAATCAATTTTTCTTCTTCAACAGCACATGGACTATTAAATAAGTTTTTACTATATATTATAATAAAATATTTGTTGCTTTTTATTGCATTTTCAAAGTTCTTTTCTCTTTTTTTATCGCCTAAAATCAATTCATGATAATCATACCATACTGTAAATCCGTAATTTTTTAAATGGTATAAACAGGATTTGACAACAGTATATCTATCTGCACTTGAAAAACAAATAAACATAATTTTTTTAACCTTTGATAATTATTAGTTATCCTTTGTCTTTTTATAACTAATTGGAAATATATTTGCTATTTAGGGCATCATTAAAAACTCAATAAAAACTGTTTAATATCGGTCTTTAATATGCAATTATTTTAACAATAGATAAGGTGTTTTATTAAATTCAACCTGTATTGAAAAAAGCAGGTTATACAAAATTAAAATGTAGGGTCTTTAGCGGTTCAATTATTGAACCGCTTTTTTGCAGGATAATATCTAATTATACTTTATTAGTGTTCTAATTTTTTTGAATGGTGTGAATGGAAAAATGAATAATAAAAATAATTTTGATAATGTATTATTAAGACTATTATATGCTTTTAAGGATCTCAAAGAAGAGAAAAATACAACTCTTATTCTAGGTGCTGGCTGTTCACTTAATTCATCCGATAGGGATATTTCTACTGTTGGAATAATGAAACAATGTCTACGAGAACACAATGTTAAAGGGATCGACGAGTCAAATTGGTATGATTTATATAGTAATTTTGTGAATATAGTTTGGGAAGGAAAATCTCCAAAAGAACGCAAGAAACTTTTGCAAAAAAGACTTGATGGTGTTGTTCCTTCTGAAGGACATAAATTTTTGAGAAAAATAATAGAATTGGGATATGTTAATACCATTATCACAACTAATTTTGATCTGTTGATAGAAAATGTATGTGAAGGACTAACCTACAATAAAAAAGTTGGCGAAAACGAATATGTAAAAATTGGTGATGGTTCACCTGCTTTTGATTTAATAAAAGCCCATGGTGATCTTGAAGTAGGAGGATTGAAATTCGCACCAGCAGAGTTAACTCTGCTTTCTCCAAATTTGTCAGATGAAATATATAGAAAGACTTCAGGTTTAACAATTTTCGTCGGGTATCGTGGTCAAGATGTTGGTCTTATGAACTCAATTAACAAAACAGATAAGGCTTCCTCTGTTTATTGGATTGACATAAAAGAACCTAGCGAAGCTGAACCCTTTGAAACACAACAAGTATATAGTTTGCTTGAAAAAAGAGGTTCTAGAAATAATATTTTACATGGAAGTGAGTATGGAGATTTTCAAAAGGTAATGGAAAAAATTTTTTCCCTTCTGATACCTTTTGGGAATAATGAAAACAGTAGTGTTAATAAAACTGCAACCATAGATGTTTGGAAAAACACATCAATATTCGATATGCTTTCTTTGTATTCTAGATTGTTAGACCTTTTCCAGCAAGCTCTTTACTTTTCAGAGAAAGCATATAACAAACTAGAAGTTTATGATAAAGAATATAATAACGAGAAATATGCTTCATATTTAAATTCTTATCTGTATTTTTTTAAGAATGACAAATTGCCATCAAATTTAATAAACATACCCAACAACGAAGTGGATGCTTTGATTTTAGGTGTTTCAATAGAAATAATAGTACGAGCAATTTGTAGTGGTATAAGCACTAAAGAGTATTCTATCAAGATTAAAGAAGAACTGTACAAGGAGTTTAATGATAGTGTTTTTAATGAGGAGTCATTTTGGGGTGCAGTTGATAATATTGCATGTTTTGATAAACCAGTCAGAGATGTAATTCAACTTCATTTTAACAATAATCTAATCATTCAATCTGTGGATGTGCCTTTGAAAGAATTAAATGAATTAATTAAAGTTATTCAGCTTTTATCTTTAATTTTGCTACCTACTAACTATAATAATGAAGAAAGCCAAATAAGATTGTCAGAGATAATATATGGAAAACAAGAGTCGATAGAAAACAGTAACGGAAAACTACATATTAACCTTGGACAGTTGGAGAATTACAATGTATTCTTATCAAATCCCATTGTTTGGAATCTCCCTGATGTAAAAAAATTAACAGATGGTAATACTCATATTGAAATAAATTCAAAATGGGTTAACTTCACTTTTGATATTAAAGAAGAATCAAATATCAATATAAAAGCAAATGACTCAATATATTCTTCCTGCACAAAAAGATGTCATTCAATGTCAAAACAGTTTGTAGATTTAGGTTCAACAACACATGTAACAGCTCGTGTTAACTTGGAACTTGATACAGAGTTAAAAAAATTTGTAACCTCAAATAGACAAGCAATGTTTATTACTGGCTCCAGCGGTAGCGGAAAAACAACAGCAATTCAGAATTATATTTACAATAATAAAAACAGTGAAAAAATATACATTTTACCAATTTCCCCAAAAATTACATTTATAAATAGATTTGGCTTATCAGCATTTCTTAATATTAATATCAATGAATCCAATGAAGAGCAAATACTTTTAGCTTTAAACGAAGCTTTTGGCATTCGTCATTCCAAACTGATATTAGTTTTTGATGGATTAAATGAAATAAATGATTCTTTGGACATTCAACAGAAGCATTATATAGCTCTCGTTGAACTAGCTGAAAAACTTTATAAACTTGATTGTGAACATATTAAGATTATAGTGACTTGTCGAAGATGGTCGTATAACTTGTATAAGTCAAACACTAAAATGCAACTAAACCCTCTTTACTTCTATGACAATAACAAGTTGGAACTAACCTTAGATAATCATCAGGATGCAAGTTATAAAGTAGGGTCTTTTAGTAGTGGAGATATTGAAAAACTTGTAAAATGTTATTTGCCTTATAAACATCATAACAAATTACTTGAATTTATAAAAAATCAAAGCCTTACATATGAAATATCACCATTATTAATCGCAATTATCGGTGATTATTTAACAGATGAAAAAGATGTTGAAAAAATAATAAATAAACAAACAATTTATGAATTGTTTTCATCTGCTTTGCTTGAAAGAGTTTCAACGACAAATGAGTTTCTTGCAAAAAAAATAATATATTCATATTTTGAACTTAAGCTCGAATATAGAAATACAAATATTGATGTCACTAAATTTATGTTGCAAAACAAACTTTATTGTGAAAGTAATAATGATATTATCAACAACCTTGATGTCGTTTTGAACGAATTAGCAGATGTAAACATATTGGTTAAGAATTTATCAAAAATTGAAAGAATAAGATTTAAACATGATAAAATCGAAGAATGCTTTTTTAAAAAGTTTATTGAAGAATATCAATTTCAAGGACTCGATTTGTTTAGAAGAATCTTTACTTTATGTAAAAAAAATTTGATTTATCAATCCGGCTTAATTCAATACTTTACAGACTTGTTGTATGTTGATATAAGTGAATTTAAAAATATGATTATATCGTTATCTATAGAAAATATGGATACATTACCCAAATATGCTGTTGAAGTATTATCTCAATCTCGTGATTTAATAGAGGATTTAAGATATCTGCTTCATGAAAAAGATGTTATTAACAGCAAGAAATTTATAAATATACTTATATTAGGTTTTGATGAAAGTTTGTTAACATATTCTTGGATAACATATGATCTTAAAAGAATAATTGATTGCTTGTTGAGCTTTACTCATAACAGAAATATTACAGATGATGTAAAAGCCTATTTGAATTATTTCGAATCAAGATTATATTATTTTACCAATGATTATGTTTCAGCATTAAACTATGCCGATACAGCTTTGAAAACATTAAGTCCAACAAACACCACTCTTCTCACAAAAATTAATATGCACAAAGCAGTAATATTTATGGAAGAGGGATATAGTAGAAATAGTATTGATATCCTTAACAACGAATATAAAAAATATGAAACAAGTAAAGATATTGAAAACAGGATGAGGGTAGGAATCGAGCTTGGACGTGCACTGAATCACAGTGGACAAATTGAAATACCACTCTCAATTTACAATACTCTTTTGAATGACAATTTAGAGGTTTACAATTCATATGTTTTTGCTCGAATATTTGAGCAAAAAGGGAACAGTCTTAACAAAATAATGTTTGCTGAATTAAATTATGGCTTTACACCCAAAGAACGATTTTCTCAAGAAACGATTATCAAAGTAAAAGATTTGTTTTTTGAAGCTGTAAAACTATATGAGGATTCTATGGAACTATTGATGAAAGAAAATGAAGTATTCTGTTATGGGGGTGTGGTGCCTGAATTAATTAATACTTATGTTGGATATTCATTTTCTATAGAGCCTTATGGGATAGATGAATGTAAAGAATTGATTGAAGAAATGGATGCTTTGTTTGAAAAAATCGTTACACCTTATAAGGCTGATTTTTATTTAGCGAAAGCTTATTATCTTGAATATTTAGGAGATATCGAAAAAGCAGCTACTTTTATTGAAACAGCTTTGCAATCATCTATCGAATTAAAAAACAGAAACAAAGAGGCTAAATGCTGTGCTTTCTACAGCCAATTTGCATACAGAAGGCTATTAGAATCTAATGCAAGTAAAAATTTGAGGGCTTCGAAAAATTGGAAAGAATTAGGCTTGAAATATGTATCTCAAAGTATTGCTTATTATCAAGAATATACGATGACCGATAATAACCTAAATTTGAAAAGCTGTTTTACTTTAAAAAAATTATTGGAAACTTGGGATAATTAACAACTGGAGGATTTCAAGGAATCCTCCAGTCGAATATGATTTATGTTTGAAGAATTTCAAGAGGATTGTTTATTTATCGTGGAACATCTGTAGGCGCATCCCCAAACTCTATTCTATTATCTTGTAAACATTTAATATCAAAATTCTTTTTTACTCTAATAATGTATTGCGAAAGGTTTTGAGCAATAAATTGGTCGATGTTTATTGATATAGGAAACACCGAAATAACACTTATTGCTCTTTCTCCAAGCATATAATTTGGCAAATACCGAACACATATATTGGTTATATTGTTCTGTTTAAAATGCTCTGACAATCCGAACATATATTTGTTGTTGATTTCAATAAGCTCCGGTGATTTTAATAGTTTTTCAAAGTTACAATCAAGTAATGGCGATTTTGCTAACATGATTGTTCCAAATCCATATGTATAATCTCCGCCAATAACCCAAAAGCCTGCTTCGGATAAATCTTTAGAAAAGGTGTCTGCAACACAGAGCATATTTGCAACATAAGATTGAAAACCTTCAACTCCAACACTTTGCAATACATTCCAGGCAGATATTATATCTGTAGTGCACCTCGAATTTGTGAAAGTGTAATAATACGAATCCTTTTCGGAGACTTCTTTTTTTTGATTTATGTTGTACAGTTCTTTTTTATATTTAGTCAAAAAGGTACTTGTTGTATATGGGGAGAAACCACATTTGTGAAAATCAAAACCAAAACCATCCGCTAAATTTGAATGCACAAATAAACCCGTTGTGTGTTTAATTTTCGACAAAATATTTGATTTAATTGATAATGGGTTTTTATCAAAATTATATGATTTAAAAAAGAGCCATGGCCAACATACAACCATATCATAATATATGTAAGGCTTGTACTTAACTTTATATTTGATTGCAAGTTTTTCGATTATGTCGTTCGCTTTTTTTACACTTTCAACTGAAGCATGTAGAGTGTTTCCACCTGATATGATAACACACGCAATTGGAATATTCTTTCTAAAACATTCTTTGATTGTCTTTTCAAAAAATTCAAAATCAACTGTTTGGCTATCTATTAATGGTATTCTTATACAATTTTCCTCAAATATGCCTAATTGATGACATATCGATTCAATAGAGAAATGATTGGCTTTTGATGTAATTACAACTGGTGTCGTATCAAAACCACAGGCTCTTTGACAACGATTTAATCCGCATTTTATTCCATATGTTAAACAAACCTTTCCACCAGCAACAAACACACCAGCGGAATCATTCTCATCTATTCCAACTAGATTTGACAACTGTTTTACAATTTGTTTTTCCATAGTTAGATATCCCGCACTAGTACCTTTAATCATACCATTTGGATTAAACATATTAGTTACAGTTGAAGCAGCAACTGTATTCATCATAACAGGAGAACACACATTGTACAATGTAAGTGGCGAATGCCATTTTGTCTGTCCATTTAGAATTTTAATTGATTCTAACAAGACAGTTTCTTCGTTTTGAGGATGTAAAGGTATCTTTTTAAATTTTGAAAGCATTTGGTCATAGTTGTAATCTAATTCTCCCAGATAATATGAATTCGGTGTCGTTTGTGGTAAGTTCTCTATTGCAAGAGAAATCATTTTTAAAAAATCGTATTTATTTCTTTCATCCGGTTGCAACAAACGCTTTCTTAACTCTTTGCAAACATCATTGTATGAGTAAGCTCCTTTTTTTATTTTTAGTTCCAATGGAATTAAGTGATTAATATTGATTGGTAATGCTGTTGCTAAATCAATCAGACGCAAATCTGAACAAACAAACTGTTTTTTTGTAAGGCATAGTAAAATGCACAAATACAGAAATTCCGTAAATGTAATATTATATAAATTTAAAACTTTATCAACTTGTTCGGTTGTTAGACAATCTGAACAATCAATGTCTAAAAGAAACATTTCGCTATTTTTAAGAGCAAAACGAAACATGGCATAATTCTCAAGTGACAATGAATTAAATAGTTCATATGCTCTTAAAATCATTTCATCACAGTCTATGCTACTGCAAGAAACTGTCTCAAAGGTATATGGCGAATTTCCCCATATTGATATTTCAATAAAACTATCAAAAATATACCTTTTACAAACAAAAAGTTCATTATCACTATGCTCATTATTAAAAATTTCATTAACTAATTGAGAAAGTTTTTGCGGTTCGTTAATCAAATGTTGTTCCTCATAATTGTTGCTTGTGTGTTCTATAAGTATAGGATAATCGTTGTCTGACAAGTCTTTAAGTTTTTGTGTATAATTATATCTTGTCCAGATTTCAAAATTCTTTTTTAAAGCCGATGATTTTAAAAAAGTGCTTTTATCTTTGATAATAAGATTATTTATCCGACTATTGCCAAAAATATTACATTTATAAATTTCCAAAATATAAAGCAAATCATAATTAAAATTTTTGTTTGAAGATATAAGTGGAATAACACAATCAAAAGAGTGATTAAATAAATTCTGTTCAAGTTCGAATCTAGATGGTGAAAGCAGTACGGTAAAATCCACTAGATTAGTCGTTACTTTAAATTCAATTTTATAGTCACAAATCACCAACACCTTGAGTTTATCTTTCATTTTTTCTCCTTAATTCTAACACATAAAAATAAAGTATAATTAGATATTATCATGCAATCGTTTCCAACTATCTGATTTTTCATATATATATTTAAATAAAAATGTTTAAAAGTCAATAGATAATGCAAAAACGCACGAAAAAAGTGCAAAAACGCATTGATTTGCTGAAAAATGAAACTTTTGTGACGACGATACGTTTGGATAAATAGGGATTATATAATGAATTTGATAAGGGAATGAATAGCTATAAAAATTAGTTTTTTAAAAATACATGCTATGAATTATTCTCAGCTTATAAGCATTTAATAAATATATTAAAAATAAATATGTAGAACAAAAGCAAGACTTTGATTGAAAATTCATAGCCTTGCTTTTGTGCAGCATGTTGATATAAAAACACTTTTAATTTTGCTAATTTAACACTCTAAAATAAAAGAATAATACCAGAATGGAGGTGAAAATGTATGAATAAATACGAAGTTACAATCACAGAAACGCTGGAAAGAAAGATTGAAATTGAAGCAGAAAGTGCCGAAGAAGCACAGCGTATGGTAACAGACGGTTGGGAGAACAGCGATTACATTCTTTTACCTGATGACTTTTCCGACGTTAATTTCTCAACGAAAGAGATCGGCAATCAAAAGATAAAAGTTGTTTTACTTGAACCCGGGAAGATGGCAAGAACGGCAGAAATCGGAACTTCATTTAAGGATTTACAGGAGATAGTCGGCGGATATATTGAGACCGCTCATTTTTTTGATGAACCTGTTTGTTTAGTCTGTAATGAAGAAGGAAAAGTTCGGAAACTGCCTATTAACAGAGGCATATACGACAAAAACAAGAAACTTATTGATGTTATTGTCGGGACAGCTTTTATCTGTGACTGCTCCGGTGAAGAATTCGGAAGCTTATCCGATGAACAGATTAAGAAGTACACTAAAGAACTTATGTACCCGGAAAAATTCTATTTTAACGGCAATGAAATTGTAGGAAAAAAGTTTAACCCTAATAACAGAGAACATGAAAGGTGATGTTTAAAATGAAAAAATTTAAGGTTGTGGTACTTCATACAATCGTGTATGAAGTTGATGTTAACGCTGATTCAAAAGAGGAAGCGGAGAACAAGGTTAAGGATATTGACGTGAGCACAAATATACTTGATCAGACAGACAATTTTGATTTCCTTGCGGCATATCAGGCTTATGAATGTGATAACGATGAGGGAATTATGGACGACGAGGACGAATTTGACGATGAAGAATGTCAGCCTGACTGATCGAATTAAGATGTCAATGCCATTGGCATTAGTCTTAGCAAGCACTGAATTTGTACGGACAAATTCGCTTGTTAAGGGTTGTAACCCCTAACACCCCATAAAGAAAAGGGGAGTATCAGATGAGAAAAAGAAATATTAGATTTGAATTGTGTCTTAATGAAGAAGAAAATATATGTCTCAATGAATTATGTCATAAAACTCGTTTGAATAAATCTACTCTTATTCGTTATCTTATTTTAGGGTATAAACCAGCCGAAGCTCCTCCAATAGAATACAAAGTGTTAATCAGGGAATTGAGAGCAATCGGCAACAACATAAATCAACTGATCGTTATAGCAAGAAGCAACGGGATTTTGAATGTTTCGGGGCTCAAAAAGCATTTAGATGAGCTTGATCTTATTGAAAATAAAATACACGAAGCATTCGATTTCAGGAAATAAGAATGGCAATAGTATTTATTAAAGATATTAAAAGCCGTCTTGACAGAACCATTGCATATATTGACAACAAGCAAAAGATAAAGAACGAAAACTACGAAGAAGCATTTTTAGACTTGCATAATGCACTTGATTATACGGTGGATGATCTGAAAACAGAGCAAAAGTTTTTCGTTGACGGTATAAATTGCAGAGTCGAAAACGCATACAAGAAGATGTCGGAAACGAAAAGAGAGTATGATAAAACAGGCGGAATCTTGGGCTTTCATATAATCCAATCGTTTTCACCGGGAGAGGGTACACCGCAAATGATACACGAACTCGGAATGGAGTTTGCACGTCGAGCGTTCGGCGAAAGATTTGAAGCTGTGGTAGCAACACACCTCAATACCGATTGTCTCCATAATCATATCGTGCTTAACTCCGTTTCTTTTATGGATGGGAAGAAATACTATGATACAAAAGAAAGCTATGCAAAATTAAGAGAGATCTCCGACGATCTGTGCCGTGAATACGGTCTGTCCGTAATTGAAAATCCGAAAGAACGAAGTCATAAAAGTTACGATCTATACCAAGCAGAGAAGAACGGAGAATGGACGAAAGACTCAATTATTCGTCGTGATATTGATGAGTGTATTTTGAAAACAACCAGCCCGAAAGCGTTTTACAAAGAAATGAACAAACTCGGATATGGGTTCAACTTTAACCGTAAATATCCAATTATAACACATCCGAATTTTGAAAGACCGAGAAGAATGAAAACGCTCGGAGAAGATTATACACCCGAAAGAATTGAAGAACGGATTTTATCAAAGTGGCAGAAATATGATATTGAAATTCCTCAGCAAGATAATCTTGTTGAGGAATTTTTTAAACCGCTGTCACGACCGACATATAAACAGGTGTATGTTTCTTTTGTTACCGTTGTTAAGTATGTCAAGAAAAATCCCAATACAAACAGGGGACTTGATAAGTTCCTGATTGATGAAATGCGAAAACTCGATAAGCTCATTGAACAGCAAAACCTATTATGCGATAACGATATTGAAACACCGGAGCAGCTTGCCGATTACAAATTGTCCTGTGATAACGAACTCTCGGAATGTGATGAGGCGAGAAAATGGCTTCGGAATATGCTGAAAGTTGCAATCAGAAAAGGTGGCGAAAAGGAAATCCAAGAAATAAAAGAGTCAATTTCCGATTTAACAGAGAGAATGAAAATCCTGAGGAAGCAAATTCACATTTGCAGGCGAATAGAAGATAGCGAACCTAAAATTGAAGATAAGATTAACGAGATTATGAATGATAAAGAAAGAAAGGAGATGACGACAGATGAACGCTTCAGGCGACGCAGCAGAACAGATGGTCAGGATGTCACTTCAGGGCGTTGAGGTTGCAGGTAAGTTGTCTATGGACGGTGCCGAAAGACTTGTTAAACTGATATTGTCTGCACTCAAAGATACAAAACGCACAAAGGGCAGAGCCTCACTTAATACAATGCTTAAATCAAGACAACCCATAAAAGTTTTTGAAATCAAGGACAAAGAACTTGAAAAGTTTTGTCAGGAAGCAAAGAAATACGGCGTTATGTATCATGTGCTTAAAGACAGAGACAAGAATGACGGTAAGTGCGATATTATGGTTCGTGCCGACGATTCATCAAAGGTGAACAGAATATTTCAGCGGTTTAATCTCGGCGTCAATAATAAAGCTACTATCAGAGCTGATATTGAAAAGTCAAAACAGGATAAAGAAAAACAGTATCCTACCAAGAGTGCGGAAGATAAGTTCTTAGATGAACTTTTCAAGAAACCGCAGCAGATCGAAAAGGGGTATATAGAAAACCCTTCTGTGGCAAAGACGGAAAGATCCCGTCTGTCAGAGCATACCTCCGGAGTCAACGATTACCGACGCCGTACAAGGGATGAAAACTCTTCAAGACCTTCGGTTAAGAAACAAATCGAAGAGCTTAAAGAAGAAAAGAGAAAGGCATCGAAGTCAAAGAAAGCGATGCAGAAATCAAAATCAAAAACGAAAGGAGTAAAGACAAATGACAGAACTCGATAACTTGTTAGATAACGAAAATACGCAAACCGGAAATGAGTTTTCAAAAGAAGAATGGATAAAGCAGAAAATCGAAAGCCGTGAAGAGGCTTATGTAATGCTTGAAATCGCAACCGAGGAATTGGACAATCCCGATTCTGTTATGGCATATTTGGATATCCAGAGCAGGTTTGACAGATACTCGGTAAGCAATTCACTTCTTATTGCATATCAGAATCCCGATGCAACAAGAATTTGCGATTCAAAGACGTGGCAGAAAAACAATGTGCGAATTAACAAGGGAGAAAAAGGAATTGTTATTCTTGAACCCGGGAAGCCGTACACAAGAGATGACGGCAGAACAATAACACCTTACAACGCAAAAAAGGTGTTTGATATCTCACAGACCAATGCGGCGCAGAGAACACCGAGAACCAAAATGCCCGATGCACGAGTCGTTATAAAGGCTCTTATCAGAACCTCTCACGTTCCTGTTGAAATCAGTTCTCAGCTTCCGAAAGAAACAAAAGCGATTTATCAGCCGGGTGCTAAGAAGATATTTATTAAGCAGGGATTGGACGGTGATGAAATTTTTCGTGCTCTTTCAAAGGAGATTGCTTTTGCAAAACTCGATAACGGCAGCTTTAACCGTAATAACCTTGAATTTACCGCACAAGCTGTTTCATATATTGCAACATCGAGAGTGGGTTATTTGCCCGAACCGATTACCGCTTCAAGTGACAGATTTCTGTCACTTGAAGTTAAAGACAAAAGAGCCGAGCTTGCGGTCATCCGTGAAAACGCAAACTCAATTTCGCACACAATAAGTAAAGCGCTTGAATCTATGAATAAGGAACACACAGAAAGATAAGGCGGTGAACTTGTGGGTGAAAAAAGAGTTTTAACCGTTGATGATTTTGAACATAACCTTATGCTGAACGGTATTAACGAATACCGTAATATGCTGCTTGAACAGGAATTGCCGACAGACGATGTTGACGATTTGCTCTTAAAGGTTCTTGACGCACCTCTTCAAAAAAGAAGGAGGTTTGAACGTGAGGACAGATAAGCTGTCGAAAACAAATGTCATACTGTATGCCTGCGGCTTAATTCCTGTAATATGGTGTGCACTGCTTATCGCTCCGTATCTTGGCGGCGGATTGGTCGAAATAATCAGAAATTTGTCGGTTGCTTTCGGCAATCCCTTTAATATTTCCGTTTGTGAGGACAGCCTAAAAACTGTCCTCATTTTTGTTATGGGATATATTCTCGGTATCGGTATTTATCTTTCAAGCGAAAAGAACTATCGACGACGGGAAGAACACGGCTCGGCAAAATGGGGCAAGGCGGAAACAATTAAGAAGAAGTATATGGATGCCGATAAAAGCGAAAACAAAATCCTTACTCAAAATACCGCAATCGGCATTGACGGAAGAAAGCACAGACGGAATCTCAATGTATTGGTATGCGGCGGTTCGGGAGCAGGAAAAACAAGGTTTTATGCAAAGCCGAATATTATGCAAGCGAACACGTCGTTTATTGTTCTTGATCCAAAGGGTGAGCTTCTCCGTGATACGGGAAATATGTTAAAAGATAAAGGTTATGATATCAAGGTTCTTGATTTAATTGATATGGAAAAGAGCGACTGTTATAACCCATTTGTGTATATTCATAACGATAACGATATCCAAAGACTTGTTACGAACCTTTTTAAAAACACAACGCCTAAAGGAAGTCAGAGTACCGATCCTTTTTGGGATCAGGCGGCAAGTATGCTGTTGAAAGCACTTATTTCATTTCTTCATTATGAAGCTCCGCCGGAGGAGCAAAACTTCTCGATGATTCTTGAACTTATACGAGCCGGGGATATCCCCGAAGAACAGACAGACTTTGAGATAACCAGTCCGCTTGACGATATATTTGCACGTCTTGAAGCACAGAAACCCGATCATATTGCTCTTAAGTATTACCGTTCATATCACAGCGGTACAGCGAAAACATTGAAGTCAATTCAGATTGCATTGCTTGCAAGACTTGAGAAATTTAATCTTGACTCATTCGCAAATATGACTTGCACGGACGAATTGGAACTTGATCAAATAGGCGAAAGAAAGACAGCGGTATTTGCTCTTATTCCCGAAAACGATACAAGTTTTAATTTTATCGTCGGAATGTTATACACGCAGCTTTTTCAACAGCTGTACTATCAAGCCGATTATGTTCACGGAGGCAGACTTGATTGTCATGTCCATTTCATAATGGACGAGTTTGCAAACATAGCGCTCCCGGATGATTTTGACAAATTGCTTTCAACTATGCGTTCCCGTGAAATATCGGTATCAATTATTATTCAGAATATGGCTCAGCTTAAAGCACTCTTTGAAAAGCAGTGGGAATCTATCGTGGGCAACTGCGATGAATTTCTTTATCTCGGAGGTAATGAGCAGTCAACGCATAAGTATGTGTCGGAATTGATGGGCAAAGAAACCATAGATACAAACACTTATGGACAGTCCAAAGGCAGAAACGGAAGCTATTCCACAAATTATCAGACCGCAGGCAGAGATCTGCTGACTCCCGATGAAGTGCGAATGCTCGACAACAAGTATGCGCTTCTTTTCATTCGTGGTGAAAGACCTGTTAAAGATCTGAAATATGATATTTTAAAGCACCCGAATGTAAAGTACACAACCGACGGTTCGGGAGAAGTGTATGTTCACGGATTCAATGATTACTCGGTACTTGAAATGAACTGTTTTAATCTTGATGAAATTGAAACAGATGAATCGGAAAACGTAAATTACGTTATTTATTCAAACGAAGAAATCGAAAAAATATTATTGAAATTGGAGGAAGAAAAGTGAAAAAAGTTAATAATTCTAAGCCTTTGAAAGGCAAGGTCAGAAAAGGCTTTAAAGCCTATGTTTATGCTGTTCTTTGTATCACAATGCTTGTGATTTTCAGTGTTACGGCTTTTGCGGCGGGTGATCCTGTCGGTGTTGTAAACAATCTTTCAACATTCATCTTCGGACTTATCAGAGCCGTCGGTCTTATACTGCTCGGCTTCGGTATTGTTCAGGTCGGACTTTCTTTGAAGTCGCACGATCCATCACAGAGAGCTAACGGATTTCTTACCGTTGCCGGCGGTATTGTTATTACCTTTGCAAAGGAAATTCTTGATTTGATTGTCAACTGATTACTGATGATTACGGTCGGCAGGCAAATTAACCTTGCCGATCGTATTAACTTTAAGGGAGGTCTTTAATGGAAGAATCAAGTAATTGGGTAGTGCAAAATCTCCAGAATGCACTTGCCACTTGGAACAATAAATTAAGTGAAATATGGCTTCTCATCACTCAATCACCCGAAGAGTTCAAGGACGGTACAATATGGACTGTGATAACCAACATTCACGGAGCACTTCAGGCAATAGGATATTCGCTTCTGGTTTTATTCTTTGTTGTCGGAGTTATGAAAACCTGCGGCAGCTTTGCGGAAATCAAAAGACCCGAAATAGCTTTAAAGATGTTTATTCGTTTTGTGCTTGCAAAAGCCTCTATTGACTACGGACTTGAACTGATGACATCACTTTTTGAAATCGTGCAGGGCATCGTTTCAAAAATTATGGAGACATCGGGACTGTCAAGTACAACCGAAACCGTTTTACCGGAGTCAATCATAAAGGCGATTGAGGAAAGCGGATTTTGGGAAAGCGTACCGTTATGGGCAGTGACCCTCATAGGCAGCTTATTTATTACCGTTTTATCGTTCATTATGATTATGACAGTATATGGACGATTTTTTAAAATATATTTATATACTGCTATTGCTCCGGTGCCGTTATCGTCATTTGCAGGAGAGCCGTCGTCCTCCGTAGGAAAGAGTTTTGTTAAATCCTATGCGGCGGTATGCTTAGAGGGCGCAATTATTGTGCTCGGTTGTATAATCTTCTCGGTGTTTGCCGCTTCTCCGCCTGTTGTTGACGAATCGGCTGCCGCCGTTAATCAGGTGTGGAGCTATGTAGGTGAATTGATATTCAATATGATCGTACTTGTCGGCACGGTAAAAATGAGTGACAGAGTTGTCAAAGAAATGATGGGACTGTAAAAAACACTTTACAAATTGCGATTTTGTGGTATAATTGCAGTATAAAATTTGCGATTATGCATATATTTTAAATAATAAAATTTGCGATTTTGAGGTGAGCGCATGTTTAAAAGGAAAATATACGATAAACTGTTGGAATGGAAAAGAGAATCAGACGGTAAAACGGCTCTGCTTATTGAAGGAGCAAGACGAATCGGCAAATCAACAGTTGCTGAGGAATTCGGAAAGAATGAATATGAAACATATATACTTGTGGATTTTTCAACCGCATCAAAAAACGTAAAAGAATTGTTTGATGATGTTTCCGACCTTGATTATATTTTTCTTCAATTGCAGCTTCAATATAAAATAGATTTAATTGAGAGGAAATCACTTATTATATTTGATGAAGTACAGCTTTGCCCTAAAGCTCGTCAGGCAATTAAATCGCTTGTAAAAGATCATAGGTACGACTATATAGAAACAGGCTCGCTTATATCAATAAAAAAGAATGTTAAAGATATTCTGATACCAAGTGAAGAGCGAAAAATATCTATGCATCCTATGGATTACGAGGAGTTCCGTTGGGCAGTAGGCGACACAACAACAGTACCTCTTATGAGAAAATGCTTTGAGAGCAACAAAGGTGTAGGAGAACAGCTTAACAGAAAACTTATGCGTGATTTTAGACTGTATATGCTGGTTGGAGGAATGCCGCAGGCGGTTAGCGAATATATAGAAACAAATAATTTCAGAAAAGTAGATGCAGTAAAAAGAGACATTTTAAATCTTTACGCTGATGATTTTATGAAGATTGATCCTACAGGTAAAGCTTCAATGCTCTTTGATGCAATTCCCGCACAGCTTAATAAAAACGCCGCAAGATATCAGGTGTCAAGCGTTTTGTCAGACGAAAGAGCAGACGGGCTTCTTGAACTTATTGCCGAAATGAAGGATTCAAAAACCGTTCTTGTGTCATACCACGCAAACGACCCGAATGTAGGTTTATCTAACAACAAAGATCTTGCCAAGTTCAAACTGTTTATTTGCGATACAGGGCTTTTCACAACGCTTATGTTTAAAGACAGTGATTTTACCGAAAACACTATCTATGAAAGACTTTTGGGTAATAATTTGGGTGCAAATCTCGGTTACTTGTATGAAAATATTGTTGCTCAGATTTTGACGGCAAACGGAAATGAATTATTTTATCACACAATAAAAAATGAAGCTTCAAGGCACAGCTATGAGGTAGATTTTTTGATAACCCGAAAAAACAAAATCTGTCCTATTGAAGTTAAATCGTCAACCTACAGAACGCATAAATCAATAGATGCTTTCTGCGAAAAGTATTCTTCAAGAATTCTGAATAAATACCTAATTTATACTAAGGATTTCAGCAAAGACAAGGATATATTCTGTTTGCCGGTTTATTATACTCAGTTTATTTAAATATCTAAACATCAATTTTTTTGAGCATCACTTCGGTGATGCTTTTTCTTTTAGATTGGAGGAATGTCATTGGAAGTGAAAATTAACAGAGAAATACGGGATTACAGCGAAGCGGTATATTTCGGGCTTAATCTTCGTCAGTTTGTATTTTCGGTACTTGCTTGCGGCGTTGCGGTAGGTTTGTACTTTCTTTTAAAACCGTTTTTTGGCATAGAAACACTCAGTTGGGTTTGCATTGTCGGTGCGGCACCGTTTGCAGCTCTTGGATTTTTTAAATACCACGGTATGACGGCAGAGAAAGTTTTGTTTGCTTATATTAAGAGCGAAGTTCTGATGCCGAAGGAGCTAAAGTTTGTTTCGACGAACTATTATGACAGTATGGAAAGGGGAGATGAATTTGTTCAATCTCGTAGGAATGATAAAAAAGAAAAGCGGACTCGATGAAATATTCGGTGACGGAATGAGCGTCCCGAGATCTGTTCAGGATGTTATAAAAATTGATGCAGTATATTCGGATGGTATATTTATGACAGGAAAGGACAGATATTCTAAAACATTAAAATTTACCGATATAAATTATGCAGTATCAAGCAAAGAGGATAAAGAGTCGCATTTTCTTAAATACAGTGAAATACTTAACTCACTTGAAAATGGTATTTCAAGTCAGATCACGATAATAAACAGAAAACTTAAACACAATGAATTAAAAGAAATTGCATTGCTGGAAAAAGCCAATGACAATAAGGATAAATACCGTAAAGAAATCAATGATATGCTTACAATGTTGGCAAACGGAGCAAATGCAATCGTGCAGGATAAATATGTAACGCTGACCATTCAGAAGAAAAGTATAAATGAAGCGAGAAGTCATTTTAACCGTGTGGGTGCAGATTTGATTGCACACTTTTCAAGACTTGGTTCAAAATGCACCGAACTTGATTTAACAGAAAGACTTCGTATTATACACGATTTTTGCAGACCCGAAGAAGCTGCAGATTATCATTTTGATTTAAGGGATACTATGAGAAAAGGTCAGAGCTTTAAGGACTACATTTCACCGGACGGGTTTGAGTTTAAATCCGATTATTTTAAAATCGGCAACAGATTTGGGAGAGTTCTTTTTATCCGTGACTATCCGTCGTTTGTAAAGGACAGAGTAGTGTGGGATCTTACCGATACAAGCAAAAATATGATATTCAATTATGATATCGTACCTGTTTCGATCGAAGAAGCCCAAAAGTTTGGAGAAAAACAGGCGTTAGGGGTAGAGACCAATATAGCGAATTATCAAAGAAAACAAAATTCAAACAACAACTACACTTCAGTTATTCCCTATGATATGGAACAGCAGAGAAAGGAAGTGAGAGAGTTTCTTGATGACCTGACAACTCGTGATCAAAAGATGTTCAAGGTCATAATCACCGTTATGCACACAGCCGATACACTTGAACAGCTTAACAGCGATACAGAAGCAATACAGGCAATGGGCAGAAATCATATGTGTCAAATAGGCATCTTAAAATATCAACAGCTTGAGGGATTTAATGCAACACTTCCAATAGGAATAAATAAAATTGAAGCAAGGCGTACTCTTACAACAGAGAGCCTTGCTGTTTTTATGCCGTTTAAAGTTCAGGAAATCCAACATGACGGAGGCGTATTTCAGGGTGTCAATGTTATATCGAAAAATATGATTATTGTAAACCGAAAGTTTCTGCTCAACGGTAATTGCTTTATTCTCGGTGTATCCGGTTCGGGCAAATCATTTACCGCAAAGGAAGAAATGGTAAATCTCCTTCTTTCAACCGATGCAGATGTTATGATAATCGATCCGGAACGTGAATACTCCGCTCTTGTTGAAGCAATGGACGGACAAGTCATTGAACTTTCTGCAAAAAGTAAAAATCATATCAACTGCCTTGATATAAACAAAGAATATGCCGACGGAGCAAGTCCCATTTCATTTAAAGCCGAATTTGTATTATCATTGTTTGAACAGGTTATCGGCAAAGGCGGAGTTAATGCAATTCAAAAATCCATTGTTGACCGTTGTCTTGCAAATGTATATAAAAACTATATAAAGAGGGGATATACGGGTAAAGTTCCGACTCTTGTTGATTTATGTAATGATTTGAAACAGCAGCCCGAAACTGAAGCACTTGAACTTGCTACCGCAATGGAACTGTTTGCATCGGGTTCACACAGTACTTTCGCACAGAAAACAAATGTTAATGTTGAGAACAGACTTATATGCTACGACATACTTGAACTCGGCAGCCAGCTTATGCCTATCGGTATGCTTGTTGTTCTTGACAGTATTCTTAACCGTATAACCAAGAATCGTGCGGAAGGTAGAGAAACATACATTTTCATTGATGAAATTTATCTTCTCTTTCAACACGAATACTCGGCAAATTTTCTTTTTACACTTTGGAAACGAGTTCGTAAATACGGTGCATACTGCACGGGTATTACTCAAAACGTTGATGATCTTTTACAAAGTCATACGGCACGAACAATGCTTGCCAACTCCGAATTTATCATTATGCTTAATCAAGGTGGTACAGACAGAGAAGATCTCGCAAATCTCTTGCAGATAAGTGAAACCCAGATGACGCATATTACAAATGTTGAAGTCGGTCACGGTCTTGTTAAAGTCGGTTCGGCACTGGTTCCTTTTGAAAGAAAATTTCCAAAAGATACAGAGCTGTATAAACTTATGTCAACCAAAGTCGGTGAACAGTAATGGGAAAAAAGATAAAAACTCGTGAAGTTATAAATAACATTAAAGTCCACAATGCGGCGGTTAATGTCGGAGACAAAATGAAAAATATCGGCATCAAAACAAAAGAGAAGATATCCGAAAACATTGAACCGAATGACAATACATCACCTGAACAGTATGCGGCTGATAAGGTGTCGGAGAAAATGAGAGCAGCTGCCGAAATTGTTGCGGTTGATTCAGAAAAAGTCACTCGTAAAGTCGCCGGTGAAACCAAGACCAAGATTAAAGAAAAACGTGCAGAGAAAAAGGACGCCGTTAATAATCAGATTGATGATAGAGAGATAAATAAGCCTGATATGGCGGACAGCAAAGGTGAGGATAAATTACGAAACGAAGATAAAGCGAACGACAAACATAAAAATTATAAAAACAATCAGAAACAGAAAAATGACATTAAAACAAAATCGGATAATGGACAAATAAAAGTCAATAATGATAAACCGACGATTAAAGAAAAGACATCGGTTTTGCCAAAAACTAAACCACAGTTCGAACCGATTCTTGATGAAAAGAAAAAGCCTCGTCAAAAAAAGCTATCTCCGCCGAAAACCAAGGAAAAAGGTACTATAAAAAAGATAGGATCGGAAAGGCAAAAGATTAAAACAGTAAGTAATGAAGCCAAGAAGATCAAGCAAACGAAGAAGAGTTTTGATAATACCTTAAAGAGCATCAAAACAGCGGAGAAATCTGCCAAGGCTACGAAAAACACGGCAAGTAAAACGGTTGAAACCGCAAAGAAAACAAAACAGGCGGCAAAAACCGCCGTAAAGGTTGTCGATAAAACTGTTAAAACCACGGTCAGGATAGTTAAAGCAACAGGAAAAGCTATTGCTTCGGGCGTAAAAAGTATAGGAGCGATTATTGCGGCAGGAGGTATACCTGCTGTTGTTGTAATTATAATTATATGTTTGATCGGAGCAATCGGCGGAACTTGTTTTGGAATTTTTCTTGCCAACGATGAAACGACAGGTACTGAAAAAACTATGTCACAGGCTATATCCGAACTTACATCGGAACATTATGCAAATATTACCGCCATGAAAACTTCATATTCCTATGATTTGCTCGAAGTGAAAGGAGACACTTCAATCAAGTGGAAAGATATTTTAGCGATCTATGCTATAAAAATAACCTCAGGCGAAGATCCGCTTGAGATTGTTACACTTAATGAAGTTAAAATAAATTTACTTCGTGAAATAATGAAAGAAATGAATAAAATATCCGGTGTTGTCACTCCTAAATGGGTTGCTGAAATAAAGGTCACAACCGATGACAATGGCAACTCGGTTAAGCAGACGGTTTATGTCACAAAGAAAGTTCTGAACATTTCTATTATTCATTTAGATGCGAAGCAGATGGCGTTAAAATACAAATTCAATGATGAACAAAATAAAATGTTAGATGAACTTATGGGCGAAGAATATGATGATTTATGGAATAAACTGATAGGGGACAGTGTGAAAAGCTATCCAAGCGGCGGTTCCTTTGTAGGAACAGGAATATTCATTTGGCCGCTCACCGTTGACGGAACTATTACATCATATTTCGGAACAAGATCTGATCCGATAACGGGCGAAATTTCTACGCATGGAGGAACGGATATTGCCGCACCACAGGGCACCTCGATCCTTGCCGCTGCCGACGGTACAGTTGTAGCGGCAACATGGCACAACGGTTACGGCTACTATGTAAAGATAAAGCACAACAACACATATTCAACACTTTACGGACATTGTTCGGAACTCCATGTTTCGGCCGGGCAAAAAGTAAAACAAGGTCAGTTAATTGCAAAAGTCGGATCAACAGGATATTCTACCGGTCCGCATCTGCATTATGAGGTTATTCAAAATGGGGTTAGGGTTGATGCGTTAAGATATTATAAATAAGATATAATTGAAATATATTTCACTATTATAAAAAACAGGGTGCGTAAGAATAACTACGCATCCTGTTTGTATATTAGCAATTCTAAAGATTACAAGTAACTGAATTTATTTATGAGGCTTGTAATTTTTTAAAAACATACTTATTTTTGTTTAGAAAGGGCAAGTTTTTTTATTTGATACCGAATCTTTTCTAATGAAATAAATAATCCCTCAAAAATAATGGTTAATCCTATAGAAAAACTAATTGCTTTACGATAATATGTAAAGATCAATATTGTTAACAAGTAAACAAATAAAATTATAATCGCAATTTTGCGATATTTTTTTCGATCTGTTTTATCAATTTTTTTTGTATCATTATCAATTGGGGCAAATATAAGTATTATTATAAATGATACAGACAATAAAGCATAAAAAATTGAATTAAAACGATTATCGCTTAGTATAGTAATTAAATATGTAGAAATAAAAATCATTATTGAAGAGATTAAAAAACATTTTATTTCACTTGATGCATGAAATCCCCCGGTAAACATTCTTAATAATGAAAAGAAAAAGTAAAAAATTATACTTTCAAGAATGCAATGAAAAATAAGCCCGCATGATAAACAAATAAAAGCATATATCACATATGAGAAAATTAAGAAAAATGAATATGATAGTAAGTCAATGTCATCCTTATTTATAACTTTGTGATTGTAAAGTTTTAATGCTAATACATGCGACAAATTATTAATCATCTCTTATACTTTTTAATGTTGTCAGGCTCTTTAGGCTGATAATTCCATATACTTGATGCGGAATTTGCAGCCAAAACCAAATTAAAGTTTGCAAATGATAAAATTGCTGCCAATAAACCATAGAATGCTTTTTTCATAATTTACACCTCCTTTTTATTTAATTTAAAACAATTTTATAGATAAATCAAGTTCATTTAAAAAAGTACTTATTTTTTTGAAAAAAATGCATAAAATGCAAAATGGATTTATAAAAACAAAAAAAATTTACTTATTACAAATTTAATTGTTAACATAAATTCTATTTTGTTCATTTTTACCATTTTCAATGTTATTATTCTTATGGTGATTTATATGAGTAATAATCAAAAGGCAATAATAGGATCGAGAATAATGCAAAGAAGAAAAGAAATGCATATTAAACAATCTGAGATTGCTGAAATGTTGAATGTTTCGGAAAATCAGATTTCAAATATTGAAAACGGTAAAAGTTTTCCTAGATTACAGAATTTTTTAAAGCTTTGCGAAATCCTTGATTGTAATGCGGATTATTTCTTGTCAGGAACTATTAAAAAATCTGTGGATCAAAACATAATAGATATGGTTGCTTCTTTGTCGTTAGAAGAACAAAAAGTAATTTGGAAGCTGATTGACTGTTATATCCATAGAAATGACAATAATAAAATTTGACAAAATATATTATAAATGATAAACTTGACCAAACCATTGTTGATTTGGTCAAGTTTTTTAAAAAGGTAAGCGACTGTATTTATGAATATTCTTATTTGCGATGATGAGGTACGATATATCGAGGACATTGAGATCAATGTAAAAAACTATTTTAACGAGAAAGGCCAAAAAGTATGCTTTGAATGCTTTACGGACGGGGAGAAGGCACTTAATGATAATCTCGGTCAATACGACATAGCGTTTTTGGATATTGAAATCGGTGAAGTAAAAGGAACGAAAATTGCCGAAATGATTAAGGCTAAGAATTCTCATACTGTGATTTTCTTCATCACAGCATATAATAATTATCTTGACGAGGCAATGGATTTAAACGCATTCAGGTTTTTGTCAAAGCCCTTGGATATCAAAAGATTGTTTGCCGGTCTTGAAAAAGCATTGGAGCTTATTGACAATACGGTTATCAGCTTTATGGTTAAAGACAGCAGCACGGTTTATAAAATTTCCGCTTCGGATATTATTTATGTTGAAATACTCGGCCGCTACACAAAGGTTGTCACAACGGGCGGAGAGTATATGTCTAACGATTCAATGAACTATTGGCAGGAAAAACTGACGGCGACATATTTTTATCTTGTACATAAGAGCTTCATCGTCAACACGAATTATGTTACAAAATATAATAATGACCATATTATTTTAAATAGCTCGTTTGATATCCCCATAGCCTACAGAAAACGAGCGCCGTTCAGACAGTATTTTTTAAGAAAGATTGAGGATCGCTGAGCATGGCTAATGTGTGGGTTAACAGTGTTACTTTTTTTGCTGAATTTTTGATTTCTCTTACAATTCTTTTGAACGGATATTCGGTCAGGAAAAGTATTTTAAGAACATTTCTTATAGGCTTTGCAGGCTATGCGATTGCTTTTGCGGTTTATTTTTGGGGAACAAACATTTATTTGAATCTGCTTGCAACGCTGGTCGTGAATTTATTGTTTTCATACTTCGGGTTTAACACTAATTGGCGTGAATCAATAGTTAACACCGTTTTGATAACGGCATTGATGGCGATTTCGGAGTTCATTTGTTTAAGCATTGCTTCGAGCGTTTTGGATGTAAAAGTCCTGAATTCCGATTTGCATTATTTCATTCTCTTTTCGGTCGCAAGCAAGATAATATACCTGTTCTTGGGAATTATTTTGATTTATTTCATCAAAAAGCTGAGGAACAAGAAGAACAGGCAAAATTCCGATTCGCCGATTTATCTTTTTGTTTATCCGATAAGCTCGATTTTTTCAATCTTTGTTTATTGGATGATTTTGGATAAAAATATTATCTCGGATACAACAAAAATTTATATTTCAATAAGCGTTGTACTTATTTTCTTTTCCGTTATTATCACATATGCTTTTTATGCTTACACGGCGACAAGAAATCTTGAAATAAACAGATTGAAATCGGAGCTTGATAAGGTGAAAATTGAAGATGAGTATTATAAGCTTCTCGATTTTCAGTCGGAAAATATTAAGCAAATGGCACATGATGAAAAGAATCATCTTTTGGCGATAAAGGGAATGTCGGACAGTGACCGTATCAATGAATATATTGATCAGATTTATTCTGATTTGCAAAAATATACGCCCAAAGGGTTGACCGATAATAAGCAGCTTGATTTCATTTTGAACAAGTATTCCGTGCAATGTGACGCCGAAAAAATCTTGTTCACAACGAATATCCGAACTGCAAACCTTGCCTTTATGAAAGATACGGACTTGATTTCGCTCCTATCAAATTTATTGGATAATGCGGTTGAAGCGGCATCACGTTCAACCGAAAAGCGAATTGATTTGTCGATAAATATGGCAATGGGCATGACGGTTTTGACCTGTATAAATTCATGCGATCTATTACCCGAAAGCAAGAACATGACTTTGAAAACGACAAAGGCGGATAAGAAATCGCACGGGCTCGGAACAAAGATAATCAAACGAACGTCAAAGAAATATGAGGGCGAATATACCTGGCGATATGATGAAAAGCAAAAGGAATTTGTTACGGTAATAGCATTTCCAAAATAAAATTATAAAGAACAGGATTCGTTGTCCTGTTCTTTTTTTATGCGTTTTTGTCGCAAAACAATGCAGTTTTGCATTATGTGTTGACTTAACAATACTAAATCTGTATAAAGAAATTGGGGTAAATAATTGGAGGAATGATAATGTAGGTGTATGGATTAGCCAATTAAAACATTAAAATAAAGGATGCATTTTTGTGAAGAAAAAAACTATAAAAAGGATAATTGCATCAGCTTTGTCGACGATTATTATGACGCAGGTTATTCCGATAAGTGCATCGGCGATACAAAATTTAAAGCGTACAGAAATCAGTGAATCAAGCCTTAAAGAGAGCGTACCAAACATTGTAGGCAAGCCACAATTTATATTGTGGCTTGCCATAATCAGTATTGTATAGAAGGTGATTCTTATTATTAGAAAAATATTAAGTATAATAACGATATTTGTAATGCTTTTTGCAACATTTATATTTGACGGAAAAGTGTTCGCAATAAGCCATGAAGACGATCTGCAAGGATTTATCGACGAAACAAAAGAGTTATTGGCATTTGAACCTGAGCAGTTGATTGAAACAAACTCAGCAAACGATGATGGTAACAAAGACAATAAGGATTTTTCTGCTTGCAGATTGATTGTGAAATCAAACAAGAAACCCCAAAAGCTCAATTCGGTCGGAATGGCAAGCGGATTTAAAGATTATTATATAATACAGTTTAAAAATGAAATTGACGCCAAAAATGCTCTTAGCTTTTACGAAAAAGAAAAGAGTGTCAGCAGTGTTAATATAGAAAGCGGTAAGGTCAGTTCACAGTCAATTGATTCTTTTGAATTAGATGATAAAGAAGAACATGCAGAGGGCAAATCAATTGTTCCTTTGCTTGAAGACGTTTCGACTATCATGGACGAAAGCGGAAAAACCAGTCTTAACTCATGGGGCTCAGATTTTACCGGATTATATGCAGTAAAAAATTATTTAAGGAGAAATAATGTTAAGTTAAATAAAGTTACCGTTGCTGTTTGCGATTCGGGAATCGGATTCCAACATGATTTTTTTAAAGATAAACAAGACAGACTTGAACGTACAGGGTTTAATTCGGTATTGAGCGATTCCGATGAATCAAATAATTTAAACGACCACGGAACAGCTGTGACAAGTGTTATTGTTGATTCGACTACCGAAAATGTTGTCGTTCGTAATTACAGAGGCTTGGTCGCCGGAGAAGACAATTCTTTTAGTGCAATGATAACTGCAGTGTTACAGGCCATTAATGATAAAGTGGATATAATTAATTGCAGCTTTAGTTTTTATGGACTCGCTTGGAATTCTGCAGAATACAAAATGGCTTCAGATGTTTTTGAAGAAGCATATAACAGAGGAATATTAACAGTAGCCGCCGGGGGAAATTACAGAAATATAGGCGGTCTGCCGCAGCGTTTCCTGCCCCAATCATCGGAGTATGTGCTTACAGTGAGCGCAATAACAAAAGGACCTACTATGCATCCAACGTATGGTCAGGGGATATTTATTGATTTAACTGCTCCGGGCGTTGATTTACCGTTAGCGTATGGTGACGGATATGTTCTGGGAAAAGGAACATCCTTTTCCTCTCCTTTGACTGTTTCGGCATGCGCCATGCTATTATCTTTGCATCCGGAGTATACCCCAAGAGAAATATTTGATATTATAAAAGCGACAACCCTGCCGTATGATGAAAGCCTTGGAATAACGGGATTAAACTATTTGTACGGAACAGGAATTTTGGATGCTGTTGAAGCGATGGGAATAAAACGTCCGATTGTGAAGGCTGATCTCAAACCCGGAAAATATACAGGTGAAATAGAGGTTTCGCTATCTTCGGATAACAATGAAAAAATATACTATACTTTTTCACAGAGCTTCCCGGACAAAGAATCAAGAAAAGTATTTACACAACCGATAAAAATGTATGATGATCAGTTCTTACTGAACGCAATATCGTATAATGATAATGGAATCCCCAGCAGAATGTTGTCGTGCTTGTATAGATCGTCGGTATTGGAAAGCGGCGAGAATTTTGAAATAGACGAGGACGGCATAATTACGGCTTATAACGGAAATCATCATGATATTATAATTCCCTCTGAAATAAAGGGAATTAAAGTCGAAAACATCAGCGCAGAAGCGTTTAAGGACAAGAATGTTTCCGGCATTACCTTGCCGAATACCATGACAAGAATAGGAACGACAATTGACGAATTCTTTGAAAAAGGAATAGACGCAAGAGCATTTGAGGATAATAAGACCCTTATGTTTATTGATGGAGAATCAATAGAAGAAATAGGCATGTCGGTATTTAAAAATTGTAAAAAACTCACTTTTTGCAATTTCCCCAAAGTTAAAACAATATGGGAAGAGGCATTCTATGGTATAAGTACATTCAAGAAGTTGGTTCTCCCGAATGTTACTTATATAGCGGAGGAAGCTTTATCTGCTTTATATTTATACTATTTATCATTACCTAACCTTGAAGAATGCGGATTGTATACCTTTGCCAACATGGAGGTTACTACTCTTTATTGCCCTAAATTATCAAAAGTCAATAATACATATATAGATGGCAAAGATAATGTTGCAGTTCAGGACGATGCATATGTTTTTAGCGACACAAGCATATTGGGTGTTGCAGATTTTCCGGTGTTAGAGGATGTCAAGGGTAAATGTTTTTCTTCAAGAAGCACCGGTGAAATAAATGGAAATAGGGTAACACGGTTAGAATTTTCAAAAATAAAAGGATTAAAAGATTTGCCGAGTACAGGACTGGTTAGTGTTGTGTTGCCGTCAACAGTTGAAAGCTTACCGGATGATGTGAGCGCATATGTCCCTGCTTTGTGCAAGATTTACGGTTCCGCAGGAACGTATGTTGAAAAATATGCAAAGGAAAAGGGCTTCGATTTTATTGAAGTAACGCCGGAAACCGCAGTAATAACAGATCTGCCGAAATATTACAAGCTATACATGGGCGAGCTTGAGGCAGATGTTGTCGGATTTAACAGACAATATCAGTGGTACGCAAATGATGTCAACAGCAATGAGGGCGGAACACCGATTGAGGGCGCAACAGGCAAAAACTTTAACCCTGCCAATTATTATGCTCCGTATTATTACTGCGTGGTAACGAGTAAAGACGGCGATTTTGACCCCATAACGATTAAAACAAGTGCCTGTGAAAACAGAACGCAGACGGCAGATTACACAGCTCTTGATAAGGTTCTTAATGAATTCGACAGCTCACAATCGGAGCTTTACACAGCCGAATCGTGGTCAGATTATTCAACCGCCGTTGCAGTAGGCGCAAGCATAGACAGAGGATTGGCAAAGAGCAAGCAGAATATTATTGATGCGGCGATAAAGGAAATAATCAATGCAAGAAATAATCTTGTCAGGAAAAATGCCGTCAGCGCAAGAGTTATCGGCACACCGACGCTCGGCGCAAACGCAGTTGTTGAGATTACCGTAAACGGTTCGCCCGAAGCGATCAGATTTATTGACGAAGAGAAAAACGCAGTAACATTTGACAGAAGCTCGGCGTTGACGGTCAAGGACGGCAATAATGAAATTTGGCGAATCAAGCTTGCCGTTACATCGGAAAAGACAGCTTACAGCATCTTCATAAAATATAACGAGGATTATATCGACAGCGGTGTAACGCTGACCGTGACCGCATCAAGCGGCCCTGACCTCGGTATTCACTCCGTAAGTATACCCGACATGTATCCGTCGGGAACCTATACTGACGGAAGAATATATGCAGGTGTTCATGACGTCATCATCAGAACAAGCAAAGATGTTCTGAAAATTCAGTTTATCGACCCCGACGGAAACACAAGAACCTTCAGCAAATATTCAACTCCGCCGACAGAGGACGGCGACGAACTTGTATGGACAATACCGCTTAAATTTAATCTCGGCAAGATGAATTTGGGTATCAGAACACGAGCCGTGCACACAACCTTCGCACTCACAGGTGAGTATGTGACAGGCAGGGTACTGTTCTAAATTGATAAAAATGTAGAAAGCAATTTTTGGAGGATGGGAAAATAATAAAAGAATATAAAATAGTTATACTTTAACAACAATAAACACTGTATGAAAATAAGGCATATCACATTACTCTTATTATTCATACAGTGTTTTATTTATAAGTATTATAAAGTCCTTTCTTTCGCTTAATGCTTAAGAAAGGACTTTTATGGTATATAGATGGCTATGCTACATAGCTGAATATCCGTAACTTCTTAATTTTGAAAAAGAATTCAAAATTAAGGAGATTACATAAATGTCAAACAGGTATTTTATATGGAAAGAGGCTAATTGCCAAGAGATAAATTCTAAATGGGTGGAGATTTCGGGAAGAGAGTTTTATTCTCTTTTAAAAGAGTCACCGAAAAAAAGATATTTTGAAAAGATTGACGAATGCGTCGAGGACGGAGCAGATGTTCTTGTTTTTGAAACCACTTATGAGAGATATAAAAAATGGCACAGAGAACATGAAAGAAAGTGCAGAAGCAAAAGGTTGGAGCTTAAATACAAAAATTCAATCATCTTTTTGAATGATTATTTTGTAAGCAGTGAAGGCTCTTTAAATGATTTTATTGCCGATATAGATGAGAATGTAGAGGATAAAGCTCTGAAAAATGTTGAATGCATTGTTTTACAAGATGCGATTAAGAACTTGAACGATGAGGAGAAACTTGTACTTAATATTGTAAAAAGAGCTATGAAAGAGAATAAGAGTGAAAGGGGGATCTGTAAGGAACTGGGAATTGATAGGGAAAAGTTTAGATATCAAAGAGAAAAAGTGTTTAAAAAAATAAAAAAATATTTTCCCCAAAACAGGAATAAACGTGCAATGTATATAGTGTAAAGGTTAATTCCTTTTGTACTTTGAAAACTGAATACCAAATCTTCAGATACATTAACTGTGCTGAGGTTATGCCTCGAGCTGTGACATAGGTACGCCAAGACCTTTTGCTTTGCGAAAGTGAGCGATAAATATTTATATGTCGAAAATTGGGTTGCTCCCAATGATAGCAATGACAAGCATAGTGATAATGATACTTCTGTTCGTGGCCGGCGACGAAATAGGCGGTGGTGAGATTCCAATGAGAGTATGAAGCTAATACTCGCCTGAAGATTTCCTTTTGCAGAGGACAGGAATAATGCTGCAAATTTAGGAACTTGCAAATCATTGTAAGTTCCTATTACATAAGGAGGAGTAAAACTATGGAAAAGAATATAAGAAGGGGAGATATTTTTGTTGCGGCTTTCAACGGAAACATTGGTTCTGTTCAATCAGGTTTGAGACCTGTTGTAGTTATTCAAAACAATATCGGGAATATGTTTAGTCCGACTGTTATAGTTGCTACTATTACGAGTAAAACAGAGAAAAAGAGGGGACTCCCGACGCATATAGTTGTAAATGCGGACGGCTTGATGCAAGAATCAATTGTTCAGCTCGAACAAATTACAACAATTGATAAGAAGCAGGTATTAGATTTCATAGGTACTATGCCTATATCTGTAATGGAACAGATTGATTTGGCGATAAAGGTTAGTTTAGATTTAGAATAAACGGAGGTAAAAACATGGAGACGATTATAAATACGATTATTTACACTTTAGGACAGGGGATTGCATTTAATATTATTCTGCCGTTGTGGTACATAATAATCAAACTTACCGGCAAATAATTTGTGATTTAAAACAGAGAGAAGGTTAGAAATGGAACAGGAAATAAAAAATCAAATCATTTATCTTGTGACGTTGGGATTGATTAGGCAGTTCTTTAGAGAGGGTAAAATTGATATAACGCTTGCTGAAAAGCTGAACAGGAAGAATGCTGATGAATTGTCGTGCGATTGTATCCCGATAGCATAAATCGCACATTGGATTTTTGAGGAACAAACTGATAGAATGTTGATGCAAACGGAGGTGAAACCATGGCAGAAAGAACCGTAAAGGTTATTGAACCGACAATAAGATTTTTAAATCAGAGTAAAATAATAAATGCGGCGGCTTACTGCCGTGTAAGTACCAATTCCGAGGATCAAGTCAATTCTTTTTCGGCACAGCTTAAGTATTACACCGAATATATTTCGTCAAATCCACGAATGGAGCTTGTTGATATATATGCAGACGAGGGAATAACAGGCACTTGTGTAAGCAAAAGAGATGAGTTTAAAAGAATGATGAGAGATGCTTCTAGAGGAAAGTTAGATCGCATCTTTGTTAAAAGTGTTTCAAGGTTTGCAAGAAATTCACTTGAATGTCTTGAAGCAATCCGAATTCTTAAGTCACTTGGCGTAACCGTGATTTTTGAAAACGATAACATTGATACAGAGACAATGAACTCGGAACTTATTCTTTATGTGAAAAGCGCTTTTGCACAGAGCGAAGCGTTATCGGGCTCAAAGAGAGTATCAACAGCCATACGAATGAAGATGGAAAACGGAGAGTTTATTACCTATAACGCACCTTATGGATATAAGCTTGATAAAGAATGCCATCTTTTGATAGTTCCGGAAGAAGCGAAAGTTATAAGGCGTATTTTTGAACTCTATCTTTCAGGAAAGGGAATGGGAAAAATCGCTGAGACACTTAACGATGAAAATATCCCTAATGCCTCGGGAAAATGGTCCGTTTCGGGAATAAGATATATTTTATTAAATGAAAAGTATATCGGAGACAGCATTTTGCAAAAGACTTATACACCGTGCATATTGCCGCTTAAAAATATCCCTAATCGTGGCGAACTTGATATGTATTATGTTTCAAATTCTCATGAGGGTATCATTTCCCGTGAAACGTTTGAACTTACCAAGCGCAGAATGTCTCAGACGACCTGCGAAAGAAAAACTCCGCAAAAGCATTTATTTACTGGGATTATTGAATGTGAAAGCTGCGGTTGGGCATATAAAAGAAAAGTTCAAAACGGTGTTGTATATTGGGTATGTTCAAGAAAGAAATCGGCAGGGCACTTTTGTGAGAGTAAAAATATCAGCGAAGAAAATCTGAAAAAGGCATTTGTTAAAATGTATAATAAACTGCGAAGATTTGAATCGGAGATACTTGATAGGACATATAATCAGCTCTTGAAACTGCGTGAGAAACTTTCGGGGCAGAATAATGAAGTCTCACAGATTGATATAGAAATCGCAGATCTTTGTAATAAGATCAATATGTATACGGAATTTCATTTGCAGGGCATAATTGATGATGTTTCATTTCTTGAAAGAACATCGGAGCTGAAATACAGAGTAACTGAGCTCAGAAATAAAAGAACGAAGCTCTTATATGCGAATGAAGATGAGAAAGTTATCGAAGAAATAAAAATTCTGATGGACACTTTGGAAGAATACCCGAAAGTCATTCTTTCTTTCGATAATTCATTGATCTCTTCAATTGTTGATAAGGTAATAATCGGCAAGACCGAGACAATAACTTTTAAACTTAAAGGCGGCTTGTGTCTGGATATCTAAGAAGGGGAGATGTGATAATGGCTATACGAACGATACTTTACGGTTACGATGTAGAAAACGGTAAAACTGTAATCAATATACAAGAATCCGAAATCGTGAAAAAGGTGTTTTCATTATATGCAGAAGGTAAAACACTAAGTGATATTGCCTTGATGTTGACGGATCATAATGTGATATATTTCCGAAACGAAGTCAAATGGAATAAAAACATGATCAATAGAATGCTTGAAAACGAAAAGTATATCGGAAATGATATTTATCCGACTATCATATCACCCGAATTGTTTAATAGGGCAAGAACCGTAAAAAATCATAAGTCCTGTAAACAGAAAAAGCACACAAAAGAAATTGAACTGTTAAGAAAAATAACCGTGTGCGGTAAATGCGGCGGTAGATATAAAAGAATAAACACTTGGGGGACAAGAGAAAAATGGATGTGTTCTAACGGTTGTACCTGTGTTACATATATTGATGATTCAATTCTTGAAAAAGCAATTTCAGATAACTTCAATACCGCCATAAACAATCCTACAGTGCTTGATGTCAAAGCTGATTCAAAATATCAGCCGACAATCGAGGCAGTGAAAGAAGAAAATGAACTTTTAAGATTGATGGATCAACCTAAAATAAGTTTTTCGGCTGTATCAAAAAGCATTTTGCAGGGAGCAAAAGTACGATTTAACTGCTGCGAATTTGATGACGGAGAATTGACCGAAGAATTGAAAGACGAAATTTCACAGCTTTCAATAGATGAAAAAGTGGATTATAGGACGATGAAAAAATACATAAAACAAGTGACAATTCAGATGGACGGCGGAATTACAACTGCTTTTATAAACAATGCCGAAATAACGAATGGAGGAGCTTAAATGCAAAACACATTAGAAAGACGAGTAACAAAAATAGAAGCAAATCCATTATTGATAAAAAATAACTCTGCAGCTACAAAGCTTCGTGTTGCGGCATATTGTCGTGTATCAACCGATGAGGAAGAACAATTGAATAGCTACGAGTCACAAATAGCTTATTATACGGAAGCAATTGCAAAAAATCCGAGTTGGACATTTGTGGGCATTTATGCTGACGAGGGTATCACAGGTACGGTTACTTCAAAAAGAAAAGATTTTTTACGGCTGATGCGTGATTGTGAAAAAGGCAAAATTGATATGATTTTAACAAAATCAATTTCTCGTTTTGCAAGAAATACTGTTGATAGTCTCAGTTGGGTAAGAAAACTCCGTGCAATGAACATAGGCGTTTACTTTGAGGAGCAGGCAATAGACTCGTTAAAAGCAGAAAATGAAATGCTTATCGGCTTGTTCAGTGTTATAGCACAGGCCGAAAGTGAAAACGTAAGCTCCAATGTTAAATGGGGCATTCATCAAAGTATGAAAAACGGTAAGTTCTGTTCAAACTTCAGCTGCTATGGTTATAAACGTGGAACAAACGGTGTTCCCGAAATAGTACCGGAGCAGGCCGAGGTAGTCAGACTTATTTTTGATAGATTTCTTGACGGAAACAGCTTGGAGCAAATTCAAAAGCACTTGGAAGAAAATAACATATTAACATATAAAGGCTCAAAAGTATGGAACAGAAAAGTAATAGATACTATGCTGAAAAATGAAAAGTATGTGGGCGATCTGTTATTTCAAAAGACGTATGTTACCGATCCGATAAGTAAAAAGATAAAGATAAACAGGGGAGAGCTGCCGAGATATCTTGTCAGCAACAACCACCCTGCAATTATTGAAAGAAATAAATTCAATATGGTGCAAATGGAAATTGCACGAAGAGGGAGTAAGCAGAAGAAATCCGCACTCGGTAAAACACAACTCGGGAAATATAGCGGTAAATATGCTTTATCGGAGTTGTTAATATGCGGTGAGTGCGGAAGCAATTATAAAAGAAACGGAAAAACACTTAAAAACGGTGAACACAAATATTATTGGAGATGTGTAACACGCTCGGTAAACGGCAAAAAGATATGTTCATCTTCCGGCATAGAAGAAACAGTATTGCATTCCGCAATTTGCAGAGCACTTAACAAGATGTTCGATTGCAGAGAAGAAGTGTTAAATCTTTTAAGAAGCAATTTAAGATATGCAATTACAGAAAATACAACCTCAGGCGAAGTGTTCTCCTATGAAAAACAAATTCATGATTTAAAAGAAGAATCTGAGCATTTTATGACCATGTTGAATAAAACAAGCGGAGACACTGAACGAATACTTGATCAAATAAAAAATAATTTCGAGCAGATTAAAATTTTGAGAGAAAAGCTCAATATTGCAAAAGAGAGTATGAAATCTGATGAAACAGTTAACAGTGAGATTGAAAGAATGGAGAAAATGTTCACTGATGCAAATATTTCATTCAATGAATATGATGATGTGGTCGTCAGACGGCTAATTGAGTGCATCAGAGTTATGAAAGGCAACAAGGTAATTGTTATATTAAAAGGCGGAATGCAGGTTGAGGAAAACTTAATATAAGAATAAGACCTCGGGTTGTTTGATGATAAAAACCTGAAGTCGTTTCTTTAAAGTGCATTTCTATAATTATATTTCGTGAGAATTTGCTTTTTACGGTTAATTGAAACTTCGGTGTATATTTCTGTTGTTGTTACACTACTGTGTCCAAGTATTTCTTGGACGGAACGCAGATCGGTACCATTTGCAAGCAGATTTGTGGCATATGTATGACGAAGATAATGTGGAGTTGAATTTTTGTTGATTCCACATGACTTCTTTACCGAATTAAAGATATATTCAATTCCATGAATACTTATTTGATTTCCAAAACGATTTACAAAAATTTTATCGGTATTATTCTTTTGTTCGCTCCTGATTTTTAACCAGTTCATAAGATTGTCCCATGTATCTGTGCACGAAATATATATAAATCGTTGCTTTCGTCCTTTCCCATGTATCAGTATGGTTTGTTTGCTGAGAATAACGTCATCAAGTGATATGTTTGATGCGTCTTCAATTCTTATGCCGGAACTTATAAGCAAGTCAATTAATGCAAGATCTCTACAGGCTTTCCAGTATGTAAATTTTGATGTGTTCCTATTTATATTGTCTGATAAATATTTTATGAGTTTTGATGATTCGTCGACAGATAGCGTTTTGGGCAATTTACGCTCCTTTTTTAGTTTGAATGTATAGTTCTGATAGTAGTTTTGTTCGACATATCCGTTTTGATATATAAATTGTAAAAACATCTTTATAACAACGAGTTTGCGTGTGATGGTACTTTCTTGCAGATGTCTCTCGTCAAATAAATGTACAACATAATTTAGTATAATGTTGTTATGAAATCCGTTACTTGATAAAAAGTTGCAAAAATCCATAAGATCAGAGTTGTAAGCTATGATTGTTTTGTCAGAAAGATTCTTGGTAGTTTTTATTACATTCAAGAAAATACTTGATAATTGATATAAATTGTTCATTCTTACACCTCATATTTAGATAATGTATTGAATATTTTACCAAAATGTGATATAATAATTCAACAATCAACTTACAATAATTAAGTATTATTGTAAGTTAACTATATAGATGAAAGAAGAAATCATGAAAAATATTAATGAAATAAGGGATTTTCAATGTTTGGCGGAAGGAATACTGAAAAAACAAAAGAGAAAAGGCAGTATAGATTAATTGCTTCTTTAAAATCTGAATTGTCACAGATAGAATATTGCCCGACAACGATTTTATCGCTGTCGGGTTTTATATTGGTGCATTTATGCGCGGAAATAAACCTCCGGTTCTACCGGGGGAAAGAGAAAGAGCAGGGCAACAATAAAAACGGCGAGCAAAAAGCAAGCCGAAAAATATAGACATAGAAGAAACCTCCGTTTACAATGAAATGTAGCAATGCATTACATGAAGTAAATGGAGGTAAAAATATGTCAATAAACTTTAATAAAAGCACAGGAAATGAAATAAAGAGTTCAGCACACTCAAAGTACAGATGCCAATATCATATAGTGTTTGCACCGAAGTATAGAAGAAAAGAGATATATGGACAGATAAGAAAAGATATCGGGGATATAATAAGAAAACTGTGTGCACAAAAAGGGGTAGAAATAATGGAAGCAGAGGCATGTCCGGACCACATCCATATGCTGGTAAGTAGTATTCCACCGCATATAAGTGTAGCACAGTTTATGGGATAGCTCAAGGGAAAAAGTACATTGATGATATTTGACAGACATGCGAATTTGAAATACAAGTATGGGCGAAGGAACTTTTGGTGCAGAGGATATTATGTAGATACAGTAGGGCGAAATAAAAGGGTAATAGCAGAATACATAAAGAATCAGTTAGAGGACGATTATGCAGCAGACCAAATAAGTTTCAAAGAGTACACAGACCCGTTTACGAGTGTCAAGAAAAAGTAAGCAAAAATAAACAGCCGCACATGAGCGGCCGCTGAGAATGTAATGATTGCTATAAATCAGAAGCCCCTTTCAGGGGCAAAGCCAGTAATAACCCCTTTTAGGGGTGGAGCAAACCGCCGGTTGAACCGGCGGTTTTGATTTTCCATGCGGTATTGTTTTGGTTACTATGTAAATTATTGTACCAAATATACCATAAAAAATCATTAATGGTGTGGTTTGCAACAAATGAAAACGCAAAAAGCCGCTTACTCTTATGGAAAAGAATAAGCGGCTCACTCTTGAATGTCCTAGGTATATTCAATTTTTATTTTATTTACAGGCGCATTGGCTACTTTGAAAATAAGGTCGTCGATGCAGTCCGTATATCTATCTTGCCGTATGAGAGCGTTTTTTAGCTCCACAAGGCTATGTAATATTACATATAGACGAGTGGTTTTGTCTTTCATACGCTCGACCTCCTTGCGCTTATATTGTACCGTAGGTTGATGTTAAGTTCCAATGTGCAATAGGCTTGTCTTATGCAACATCGGGAACAGCAGTGTAAATGTTGATTGTTCTAACGCTACCACGCTTAACTACAGTAGAATGTTCGGCGAGGTCTACTTTATTGCTTCCTTCCGTACTTCAATACCATTTGTCCGAGGTTTTTAAGCTATGTGCCCAAAGCCCACAAAACGCAGGATTTTAAGCTAAATTGGTGTTGTGGGACATTTTTGAAGCTTCTCTGGGACGAGGTCATGGAAATGGATCATTTCAGTTTGTCATTTCTAAACAGATCTTAGTAAGTATTCAAAGTATAGAATAAACATCAATGAAAATACATGCCACATCTTCTCTATGAGAAATGGCATGTATTTCTCGATTTGTGCTATTCGCTAATAATATCATCAAATATACATGGCAATAAAACTTTAAACTCTTGTAATAGAGGAATACTAATCTCTCTCATTTGAGGGTGCGCTCGATTGGAAGTTCGAAGTTTAAAAAAGTGCCGCCACTCTCTAAGATTCATTGTGACAATTATCTCTGTTTTTAAGCTGTTTGGAAGAACCGCACGAGCCTGTTCGGGTCGGGCACCTAGATTTATAAGTTGCATATAAGTTTTTTCGATATTTTCCATAGATGAAAACCATATTTTATATTCTGGAGACTCTTCAGCCCAGAAAACTGGTTTAATAAATGTAAGTTCATTACCAAACTTATCCTTAATATAATTACAATATCTTGTACTTTCTTGACTATAGCTTGCGATACGATGCCTAACGATTTCATGAGACACACCTCTATCACAAATTATCTTAACTGATACCTTTTCGTGTTCAATTACAGATTCATGACCACTTTTAATTATTCTTGAAATAAAAGGGCTTGCTGAATCTTCTGTTATATTTGATTCGCTCTTATAACAAACACGACCAAATTTTTCAATATTCTTTAAAATTTCCTTGGGCCTAATAGTGTCAATAATTTCAAATGAAGCATTAACTACTTTCATATGAAAATCCCTCCCAATAATTAGTTTAATCGATAATATACTCCCATATCATTCCTTTTCCTATACTATGTTGATTTTTATATACAGACGGAAATGGAAATAATATTCTTGTATCATTGTTTCCATTTTTTAAAGCAAATAAACATGCACCTAATGCCATAGGTTTGGTTCCGGCGGGAATAATATCAATGCAATAATCTTTATGTTGATTTTTTAAAACGTTCATTTGATTATAGGTTTCAAATGGATTATTAGCACTAGAAAAGACCATCCGTATATCCATTTCATTGTAATTAACATTGTTGTTAATCATGCTTATATCTTTATACTTAGGAAAGTATGATGGGAACCCGTTAATAGGAACGATACCATCAGGATTGATTTCTTGAGGTATCAATTTATTTAGATAATTCATCTCAAATCCTAATATGTAAAAAATCATTCTCTGAAGATTATTTTTTTGAGCTGTTTTTCCTTCAAATCCTGGTATAGCTTTTATATCTATCTCACCTTCAAGAGCATTAAAATCAAATAAATTATCAAGATTATAATGCTCTGGCTCTGTATAATATATTATTATCTTCTTGTCACAATGTCTTTTTGAAAGGAAATGAAGGATTTGCATAAATATAGGGGTTGGCATTACTGATATATCAATTCCTAGCGTATTTCTTTCATTTATATAACTGTGCAGATTCCTTAGACATGGCATCAAATTAGCCGACAAGTCTGTGCTGATATAAGCAATTTGAAAATCTACATTTTCAAAACTTGTTGCATCAAAATTTGGTGATTTTTTTTCATCGTCCAAATTCAATGATAAAACTTGTTTTGGCAGTTTTCCTTTTGAGTTCAGGTATTCAACTAGGTTCCACGAGCGTTCTTCAAGCGTACTAAAAAAAATTAAAGCATCAATATCTGTTGGTAAACTTTTATTGTCTAAATGATTCATCTTATAAACTGTATAATTCATCGAAGCCTCCTGGTTATTTAAATATCAAATATCGATAGTTGATTATTATCATCGATGCTTTTTGGATGTTTACTCTTTTCCTTTTCTTTAAGAACACTTTCTGGATTAAATTCAGTTGAGAAAAAGTCATTAGTTAACTTTTTTATTGGATTTAATCCTCCTCGAGTTCTATATGAAATCTTAAAAACGGGAGAAAATACTCTACTTAATATATACATATCATGTGTATTGTTTTGAGCAGAAGAATCCTGGACATTTGGCTTTTTAAATATTAAAGACCATCTACACGCAATCTCTAAAAGCTTTTTGTTCTCATCGCTTAAATCTGAATCAACCGGAAACATATTTGTTTCGGGATATCGTAAATATAAATCACGATGTATATAGGAAAAAGCATTACCAAGATTGTTTATAAATACTTCTAGTTTTTTTCCATGTTCAGCAATCCGACAAATCATATCTCTTTCAGCATATGAATATTCATATGCTGCTTCTGTTTGAATTTCTTTTGAAATAACACCTTGATTTAATTTATCTCTGTCTTTGAAGTATGCCAAATCAAAAGCCCTGCGACAAAGTTCAATAAAAGAGCCAATGATCCCAGATGACAAATAACAATAATCAGAAAAGCCGTAGTAAGCTTTTTTTTCTCTCTTATAAATTGAACAGAGTACAAATACAAATGCCAACTTATATTTTTTGTCATAGTCATCAGAGAACTTTTTGGCTTCGGCACTTTCTTCTTTGTTTTTATAATCACTTAAAGCTTTTTCAACATACTCTAAGTTTTCACCTTTGAGCAACAATCTCAGACATTCCATCTCATAAAGAGGGTTATCATCACGAATATTTTCAAGTGAGTCTAGTTCGAATGTTCTATTAAATATATGCAATTTATTTATTTCTTTTAAATATAACTCAATATGTTTTGTATTCCCTTTAACAATATCTTTTGCTTCGCTTTCTAAATCTTCTTCATCTCCTAAAATGTCCTTAATGTTTGTGCCTGAAAACATTGGAACTGAGGCCAATCGTTTTCTTGCTACACGCTTAATTAATTCAAAATAATTTTTATTATTCTGTTTCTTTACTAGAGGATTATCAAATTCAATTTTACTATAATCCCGTCCTTCCTTTATAAAATCCTCAGAATTAACTGTGGCATACGTTTTAAAACCGTATGGCCTCATACTTATTCGTAGTCTTATTCCATATTCTTTGTTATAACGCATGGCAGCGTTTATAACTGTTTGCTGCTTTTCAGAAAAGCTCTCAAATTCGTCAATTAACAATAGAATAGATATGTCTTCTAACCCTAAAAGATGAAAAGTTTTTGTTTTGCAAAATTCATCAGATAGCCTTCCTTGAAGAATTAAGTTGCATTTTGGACTAAACTTAACAGTATCATCAATGTCAATCGCTTTTTCTGATTGAAAATCCCATATATAATTTATTTCATCAATTACAAATCGTAATAAATCATCAATATTATCACAAATGACTTCTTGTGGAAGTGGAAAAATGCTTAATAATTCCGAAAGGACTTCATCATATAATATTTCCTTTTGGCCTAATGAATTTGCATCGTTTTCTAATATTTTTATAATTTCTAAATATTCTTTGAATATGGTCAATTCAAAGAAATGAGTGAATATAGCTTCCTCAAAGTTTTCAAGTGATGTCATCCTTCCTAAAGAAGATAAACTTTGTAATAAAGGCTTATCTATCCGAAAATAAATTCCAATATATTTTGTTTGTTTTACTTTTTCAAGATAATTTTTTTCTGTTTGAATAATTTTTTGAACATTATATGAAAATTGCCGTAATAGCATGGTTTTTCCAGTGCCTCGACCTCCAATAAATATAATGGGTGATTTATCCTCAATTATCTTTGACTCTGGTATGGTAAACGAATCGTATGGTTCGGTAAAAAGTTCTGAAATCTGTTCGGCTGTCATAACATTTGTATCAAATTCTGAAAAAGGGTTTTTATAATCAAACATAGTGTCCTCCTATTCTCACGCTACTATTATTTGTATATTTTTTATTGTATCTTTGAAAAATAGGTTGCCAAGAATTTTTATCTGACCAAAATATAGGAAGTGTGTTATTGGGAGTATTATAGTATGCACCCATTAAATACCCTCCATCACCAAACCCTAATGCAGTCGCACCATGCTTTTTATCTTCCTCATTTAGAAGCAACTCTCCATAATGTTGACAAACCTTTTTAGCTTTCTCCTTTATTTCTGGAGAATAACCTTGAAAAACGATAGATGAATCAGAAAACACTTTTGAAGAATCATCCATAATAATACAAGGCAATACATTATCAACTTCATTTATGGATTCAATTTTTTGTACTGCATCTTGTGTTGATACCATCAAAAGAACAGATATTTTTTTATTGATTTTGTCAGGATGACTTTCTAAATATTTTTTTATATACCTGTTGGCTTGTGTTCCTGTAATTGAAAAATCGTCAACAAATACTATGTTTTCACTATTTTTTTTATCTTCAAAATCATATTTCGACAAATCATTAATTTGTCGAAACATATACAACATATACGATGAACTTTCACTTTGATTTCCCAAAGGAGAAAATGTCGTTTTTCTTATTAATTCATCTATCTCGCTATCATTTACATTGTTTTTGTTTTGTTTCAAAAAATATGCGTGTATATAATTTTCAATCATGACTTTCATTAAATGTTTTACTTCTTCTTCATTATAATAGACAAAATTGCATAGTAAAAATAACGAAATTCTTCTTTCTAAATCTCTAGCTTCATCAACATTAAAATCAGAAGTACGTAATGCATCTCCAACGAAGTTATTAAGCCATTTTTTTAACCCAGCTTCATGAATTGTATTTATATGCCATGCCGTATTAAGAGTTTTTCGTAATATATCCATTAATACTTCAAACGTAGGCAATTCCTTATATTTCATTTTGCGTCCCCTTTCCTTAATTCTTCAAATCTTATTTTTGATTGCTCACCATATTTAGCATCGACATCTATACTTATCCATTTTCGCTGTTGTTTTTCAGCACAAAAACCTGTAGTGTTACTGCCTCCAAATGGGTCTAAGACTAAATCACCCTCATCAGTTAAGAATTCAATAAAGAAACTGGCTAATTCGAGTGGCATCCGTGCAGGATGAGGAACAATTCCTCGTTCCTTGCAGGTTTTAGTGAAGAAATCATTTGATTTTGTATTTGATATACTAAACATGGAATAGGGTAATCGTAATTCTTTATCCTCATTAATCTGTTCCAATTCCAAAACATTGTGCGAGATGCTTCCATGATTATCAGTTAAAAATCCTTTTTCACTTATGACATGTTCTGAAGGTCTTTTTCCAGAATTAAATTTCCCCGACTTAAGTAGCTTTTTCATACTTTTACTATAAGGTCGCAATACCTTGCGATTATCAGCTTTAGGATAGTCCGAATTAGATATCCACCATACATGTGTAAAGCTGTCAATCGCTCTTATTCTGTGAATTGTTACCCATTGAGCAGGTGACGGCAATCTGGCGGGATTATAGCAAATAAATTCTTGACACAACCTTAGTCCCGCCTTTTCATTATTTACAAAATTAAGAAGGCTATTTAAATGAAGTAGAGATTGAACAGGACGATTTTTCTCCCATGCATTTCCCATTTCAATTACTATTGAACCGTTTGGAGCTAATACGCTTGAAAATAATTCCGATAATCCCGCAAACCATTTTAAATATTCTTCCCCATTAAGATTTCCATATTGTTTTTTGTTATTTAAAGGAAATGGGGGAGAAGTAAGTATCAATTGTACTTTCTTCTGTAAATCTAATTCTCTAATGGTTTCTTCACATTTTCCTATATAGTATTTTCCAAGTTCTGTGCTGTACAATAAATTACTCATTATCTTTTACCACTTTCCAATTACATTCTGTCGAGTGCCATTGTTTTTGCCACTCATCCTCATTCACAATTGCATCAAATACAGGTTCAAGGAATCCCTGTATTTCCTCAATGACCACCGAAAACTCAAGTGTATCGTCTTTTATTGTTTTCAAAAAGTACTTCCAACGCTTTTGCATGTCCTCGTCATCGGCAAGTGAAACAACCCGCTTAAAGCTATCTCTATCGTAGGGAGTGCCACGCCGCTGCAGGGTGTTAAAGATAGCGGATTGCAATCTCTCTCCGTCAAAATTGAATGTCCTTGAAAGATAATAAATATCGTAAAAATCTTTCATTCTTTCTGTCAGTTCAAAGCGTTGCAATATAGCATCAAACTTCTCGGCAATGGTGCTTTCAAGTGAATAAGTTTTGATTATCGGTGCCTCAAAGTCTGGAAGTTGCGTATTGATTGTGCGCTCTTCAGCACGGGGAAATATAATATCACCCACACCAATGTCAATGTTGAATGGCACACGTACATTCTTTATTTGAGCAATAATTTGTGTACTGATACCGTGATATTTTCTTTGTGGAGAAATTTTCTCAAATCCTTTTGCCCGCATTTCTATATAATCGTTGCCTGTTGGCGTGTCAATAATTTTACCAATCAAATCTTTTATATCTTCTATAGAATTAGGGTATCCACGGAGCAGAAAATCGACATCAATAGTAGCTCTGCTTTCAAAATTGGTTAGGGTATAAATGAACAGTCCGCCTTTGAGTATCAGCGTATCTCCATACCCCGATTTCGATAACTTTCTCAGAAATTCTTCTTGAACAAAAA
>OLOV01000219.1_pt1 | contig 51052 bp, 47 predicted proteins | sample 1672931 | NCBI WGS metagenome assembly OLOV01 (sample SAMEA3136738, study PRJEB25190) | human gut metagenome | biome: human gut; feature: human-associated habitat; material: faeces | place: Austria | collected 2013 | reverse complement strand
AAACGCCCTCCATTCGTCTGAAAAACGATTCGTGTCGGCGAGGTACTTATCAACCATCAGAGGGAGCACAATACTTGTCGCAGAGGTCGTTCAGGAAATCGATGGCCTGTCGGCGGCCGTCCAATGGGTGCTTCGTATTAAACATCAGGGAAATCCGACCCATGTCGGAGTCAATACTGACACAATTGGAATAAAGAAGGTCTGGTTTGCTTCTCAGGTCAGGATAAGGAATATAACTCGTACTTCCTTCGCACCAGATTCCGATCCATGGCTCGCTGTAATAGGGATCTTTGACCATGGTCAGTCTCACAGACGACTGCTCAGCATTCTCCTTTCGCTTGTAAAGTACGGTATAAATGGCTGGATCCATCCCACGGGATTCGGTTATGTCCTCATAGCCGTCTGCAAGCATTGCGTCGGTATTCTCGATCAGCCGGTAGAAATCGATTCGCTTAAGTGAAGACTGCGGTACAGACCACTTCCAGTAACCGCGCATGACCTTATAGCCGATGCACGCGCCCGCGATTACAAGCACGATTCCAAGGATGATCAGCCACTTCTTCCATTTCATGAAAACGCCCTCCATTCGTCTGAAAAACGATTCGTGTCGGCGAGGTACTTATCAGTCATCAGAGGGAGCACAATACTTGTCGCAGAAGTCGTTCAGGAAATCGATCGTCCAGCGGCGACCGTCCAGCGGGTGCTCAGCGTCAATGTTTATGTCAATGTATCCCATGTCGGAATGTACGTCTACCCAGCTCATATACGGAGGGACGTCTATCTGGATGAAGGAATCTCCCGATTGATACATTTTTTGTGCTTGGTGATACCATGTGCCTCCCTCGCATCGGATTCCGCTCCAAAGCTCGCTGTAATAGGCGTCCTTGATCAGAAACACTCCGACGTTGATATTCGGAGAAACTTTCTTTATAAGCACGGTGTAAATGGCAGGGTCGCGCCCGCTCCATTCGGTGGCATCTTCGTATCCATCCGCAAGCATCGCGTCGGTGTTCTCGACCAGCCGATCGAAATCGATCCGCTCAAGCAGCGACCGCGGCACAGACCACTTCCAGTAACCGCGCATGACCTTATAGCCGATGCACGCGCCCGCGATTACAAGCACGATTCCAAGGATGATCAGCCACTTCTTCCATTTCATGGACAAACGCCCTCCATTCGTCTGAAAAACGATTCGTGTCGGCGAGGTACTTATCAACCATCAGAGGGAGCACAATACTTGTCGCAGAGGTCGTTCAGGAAATCGATGGCCTGTCGGCGGCCGTCCAATGGGTGCTTCGTATTAAACATCAGGGAAATCCGACCCATGTCGGAGTCAATACTGACACAATTGGAATAAAGAAGGTCTGGTTTGCTTCTCAGGTCAGGATAAGGAATATAACTCGTACTTCCTTCGCACCAGATTCCGATCCATGGCTCGCTGTAATAGGGATCTTTGACCATGGTCAGTCTCACAGACGACTGCTCAGCATTCTCCTTTCGCTTGTAAAGTACGGTATAAATGGCTGGATCCATCCCACGGGATTCGGTTATGTCCTCATAGCCGTCTGCAAGCATTGCGTCGGTATTCTCGATCAGCCGGTAGAAATCGATTCGCTTAAGTGAAGACTGCGGTACAGACCACTTCCAGTAACCGCGCATGACCTTATAGCCGATGCACGCGCCCGCGATTACAAGCACGATTCCAAGGATGATCAGCCACTTCTTCCATTTCATGAAAACGCCCTCCATTCGTCTGAAAAACGATTCGTGTCGGCGAGGTACTTATCAGTCATCAGAGGGAGCACAATACTTGTCGCAGAAGTCGTTCAGGAAATCGATCGTCCAGCGGCGACCGTCCAGCGGGTGCTCAGCGTCAATGTTTATGTCAATGTATCCCATGTCGGAATGTACGTCTACCCAGCTCATATACGGAGGGACGTCTATCTGGATGAAGGAATCTCCCGATTGATACATTTTTTGTGCTTGGTGATACCATGTGCCTCCCTCGCATCGGATTCCGCTCCAAAGCTCGCTGTAATAGGCGTCCTTGATCAGAAACACTCCGACGTTGATATTCGGAGAAACTTTCTTTATAAGCACGGTGTAAATGGCAGGGTCGCGCCCGCTCCATTCGGTGGCATCTTCGTATCCATCCGCAAGCATCGCGTCGGTGTTCTCGACCAGCCGATCGAAATCGATCCGCTCAAGCAGCGACCGCGGCACAGACCACTTCCAGTAACCGCGCATGACCTTATAGCCGATGCACGCGCCCGCGATTACAAGCACGATTCCAAGGATGATCAGCCACTTCTTCCATTTCATGGACAAACGCCCTCCATTCGTCTGAAAAACGATTCGTGTCGGCGAGGTACTTATCAACCGTCAGAGGAAGCGCAATACTTGTCGCAGAGGTCGTTCAGAAAATCTAACGTCTTATTCCGCTTCCTCTGTTGGCAGCAGACCGGCCAGCTCCGGGTAGCTTCCGGGCATCCAGTTGAGGTCGGTCACCTGCAGCTTGGAAAGCTTCATGAATTTGTTGAACAGCTTCTCCGCTTCCTTGCCCTCCAGCGGCGTGGGCTGGAAGTTGTTGTGCGCCTTTTCGGAGGACACCGAGCAGGGAATCAGGTTGATGCCGCCGTCCTCGATGGTTCCGTCCGGGTAGATGAGGAACGTCTGCTGGAAAATCTGCGTGTCCTTATCCTTGGGAATATAGTTGCCGCCGAAGCAGAAGTTGCCAAGGCTGCCGACGATGTACTTGCCGTTGTAGGTCAGGATGGGGCCGTACACGTGGGGATGATGGCACAGCACGAGATCTGCGCCGACGTCCACGAGCTTTTTCGTGGTCGTGCGCATGAAGCTGGTCATTTTGTAGTTGTTTTCCTCGCCGCCGTGCACGCTGACAATCAGCAGGTCGCACTTTTCGCGCGCCTTCTTCGCCCCCGCGATCATCTGATCGGCCTTGTTCTCGCGATAGGAATAGCCCACGAAGCCCACGGTGATGCCCTTTATGTCCATGTAGTATTCCACATCATAGCCCGAAGCGCCGATGCCCGCCTCGTCGAGGGTTTTCAGCGTCTCCTGAAAGCCCGCCTCGAGGAAGTCCAGCGCGTGATTGTTGGCCACGTTGCACACCTCGACGCTGGCGCAGGTGAGAATGTTCACGTGATCCGGCGCGCCGCGGAAGATGAACCTGCCGCTTCTGTGCTTTTTCTCCGAGGTGAGCGGCCCCTCCAGATTGACGATCGTAATGTCGTCGTTTTCAAAGATGGACTTCACGTTCTTCAGAAAATATTCGTAACCGTATTTGTCCACGAACTTCTGGAAGAACTTTTCGTTCGAGCCGCCCTTCTGCGCATCGCCGCCGAGCGTGCAGTCGCCCACGGCGGTAATCACCAGCCGCTGCGGCTCGCCCTTTTCGCTTTCCTCCGCCACGCCGCACGCCAGAAAGACCCAAAGCGCCAGAAGAACCAGCGCCGCAAATCGCTTCATTATAAATATCCGTCCTTTCGTAGAATCACCATCAGTATACCATACGCTTCCGGAACCGTCAATGTATGGGTCATCCACAAGAAATTAATTTGACACCCGCGCGGAATGGTTCTATAATTAGCGGCATGAAAGCTAAGCGTGCGGAGTCGCGCGCGGGATACGGGCAGAGAGCCGGCGGGCGGTGCGAGCCGGGGCGTATCCGCGCAGGGAGCCGCCGTGCGCGCTCCGCTCAGGAAATGGGGCGGCGGGTCGCATCGTTATCCTGCGTTCAAGAGGGCCGCGCCGGGCGCGCGGTCAACCAAGGTGGTACCGCGAAAGAGCGCCATTTCGTCCTTGTGGATGGATTGGGCGCGTTTATTTTTGGACATCAGCAAGGCAGAAAGGAAGTTTTCCCCATGAACAAAAACATCAAGTGCGCGGCCGACCTTCGCCGCATGTATCTGGAATTCTTCAAGAGCAAGGGACACGCCGTGATTCCGTCCGCCTCCGTCATTCCGGAGAACGACCCCACGGTTCTGTTCACCACCGCCGGCATGCATCCGCTGGTTCCCTACCTGCTGGGCGCGAAGCACCCGATGGGCACGCGCCTGACCGACGTTCAGAAGTGCATCCGCACCGGCGACATCGACGAGGTGGGCGACGCGAGCCACTGCACGTTCTTCGAGATGCTGGGCAACTGGTCTCTGGGCGACTACTTTAAAAAGGAAGCGATTTCGTGGAGCTGGGAGTTCCTCACCAGCCCCGAATGGCTGGGTCTCGACCCGGACAAGCTGGCCTTCACCGTGTTCGCCGGCGACGACAAGGCGCCCCGCGACGACGAAGCCGCCGGCTACTGGAAGGCCAACGGCGTGAAGGACGACCACATCTTCTATCTGAACGCCAGGCACAACTGGTGGGGCCCCGCGGGCATCACCGGCCCCTGCGGCCCGGACACCGAGATGTTCGTCATCAAGGATCAGCCGCCCTGCGGCCCGAACTGCTCGCCCGCCTGCGACTGCGGCCGCTATCTGGAAATCTGGAACGACGTGTTCATGCAGTACAACAAGCAGGCCGACGGCAGCTTCCCGCCGCTTGAGAAGAAGAACGTGGACACCGGCATGGGCCTTGAACGCACCATCGGCGTGCTTCTGGGCGCGAAGAGCGTGTACGAGACCGACCTGTTCTCCGGCATCATCGCCAGGATCGAGGAGCTGTCCGGCAAAAAATACAACCCGGACGACGAGTACGCCCGTTCGTTCCGCGTGGTGGCCGACCACCTGCGCACCTCCACCATCATCATCGGCGACGACCGCGGCGTTACGCCGTCCAACGTCGATCAGGGCTACGTGCTGCGCCGCCTGATTCGCAGAAGCGTGCGCCACGGCATGAAGCTGGAAATGCCCGAGGGCATGACCGCCGAGATCGCGAAGGTCGTCGTGGAGCAGTATAAGGACGTCTATCCCGAGCTCAAGCGCAACGAGGCGCACATCATCGAGCAGCTTCTGCTGGAGGAGGAGCGCTTCCAGAAGACGCTCAAGCAGGGCATGAAGGAATTCGACAAGCTGCTGTTCAACGTGAACCGCATGTCCGGCCTTGTGAAGCCGGTGGTCGAGTCCATCGAAAAGGGCGAGGATTTCGCGCCCGCCGCCGACGCCGCCGCGAAGGCGCTGCCGCCGCGTCCCGAGTATCAGGCGCTGATCGCGCTTCTGAAGGACAAGGGCGACAAGGCCGCGCTGCTGGACGAAGCCAAGAAGTTCCTGAGCAGCCTGAACGTCATCGACGGCCGCAGCGCGTTCAAGCTCTACGACACCTACGGCTTCCCGATTGAAATCACCATGGAGCTGGCGCAGGAAAAGGGTCTCACCGTGGACGAGGAAGGCTTCCAGCAGCGCTTCAGGCAGCACCAGGAAAACAGCCACGCGGGCGCGGAGCAGCGCTTCAAGGGCGGTCTGGCCGACCACACCGAGGAAACCACCAAGCTGCACACCGCCACGCACCTGCTGCACGCCGCGCTGCGCCATGTGCTGGGCGACGAGGTCGCGCAGAAGGGCAGCAACATCACCGCCGAGCGCCTGCGCTTCGACTTCTCGTTCCATCGCAAGATGACTCCCGAGGAGATTCAGGAGACCGAGCGGCTCGTGAACGAGTATATCAAGGGCGCCGCGCCCATCGTGTGCGAGGAAATGACCGTGGCCGAAGCCAAGGCGCAGGGCGCCATCGGCCTGTTCGAGAGCAAGTACGGCGAGCGCGTCAAGGTGTACACCATGGGCGAGTACTCCAAGGAAATCTGCGGCGGCCCGCACGCGAGCAACACCGCCGACCTCAAGAGCTTCAAAATCCTCAAGGAGGAATCCTCCTCTGCCGGCGTGCGCCGCATCAAGGCCGTCATCGGCAAATAAATTCGAAGATTCCCCTCAGAAGAGGCGCGCGCCTTTTCTGAGGGGTTCTGCTATTCCCCATACAACAAAGGAGGCTGGAACCATGAAACGCCTCTTCTCTCTGGCGCTCATCTGCGTGATGCTGCTGTCAGCCGTGCTGCCCGCGCAGGCCGAAAGCCCGGCGTGGCAGGCTGGCGACACGAACAACGGTTTCACCGTGACCGACGTGCGCGCCTTTGACCTCATCGGCGCGGACGCGATCACGCTCAGGCACGACAAAACCGGCGCGCCGGTGATGCTGCTGCTCAACGAGGACACCAACCGCGTGTTCAACGTTACCTTCCGCACCGTCGCGGAGGACAACACGGGCACGCCGCACGTGTTTGAGCACGCCACGCTGTCGGGCTCCGAAAAGTATCCGTCCAAGAAGCTCTTCTCCAACCTGAGATACCAGACCTACAACACCTACATGAACGCGACCACCTACCCGATGATGACATCCTATCCCATCGGCTCGCTGTCCGAGGATCAGCTGCTGAAGTACGCCGATTTCTATCTGGATTCGTGCTTCCATCCGATGATTCAGACCGACGAGAGCATCTTCCGCCGCGAGGCGTGGCGCTACTCGCTGACCGGCGCGGACGAGGAAATGACGCTCACCGGCACGGTGTACAACGAGATGAAGGGCGCGATGACGCTGGAAAGCGCCGCGAACTACAACTATAAGCGCACGCTCGCGCCCGGCTCCGTGATCGGCAACGTGTCCGGCGGCGAACCGGCCTCCATCCCGGATATGACGTGGGAAGCGCTGCGCGCGTATCACGACACGTATTACCATCCGTCCAACAGCCTGTCGTTTGTGTACGGCAAGATCGAGCATCCCGAAGCGTTCCTCGCGCTGCTGGACGGCGTGTTCAGCGCCTATGAGGCGCGGGACGTGAGCGGCCTGTTCGCCGACGCGGACTACCGGCCGCTGACCGAGGCGGCGGAGAAGGTGTATTCCTACCCCGTGGAGGCGGGCACCGACACCGCGAACGGCGCGGCCATCTATTACGGCTTCCGCTGCGACGGCGCTTCCGACGAGGATTTGGATGCGCTGGATCTGTTCACCACCATGGCGAACGCGGACAGCGGCGCGTATAAAACGCTTCTGAAGGAAAGGCTGCCCATGGCGAGCGGCAGCGTGTACATCGACCTCTGCGGCGTGCCGAACGTGTACTTCTGCGCCACCGGCGTGAACGCCTCGGACGCGGACGCCTTCCGCGCCGTCGTGGATGAGTCCATGGCGAAGATCGCCGAAGAGGGCTTTACGCTGGAGGAGGCCGAGGCGCTGGAGGCCGGCGTGAAGCTGGAGGCGCTGCTCATATCCGAGGGCGACGAGGTGGGCGTGAACATCATTGAGAGCATCGCCTATTACTGGGCCTCCACCGGCCGCCTGTACGGCTATATGGACTCCATCGAGCTTCTGAACCACTTCACCGACTATGTGAACGACGGCGGCTTCCGCCGCGTGGCGAAGGCGTATATCGTGGACAATCCCATCCGCGCGCTGGCCGTCACCGAGCCCGTGGCCGGTCTGAAGGAAGCCGAGGACGCGGCGCTGGCCGGGAAGTTGGCGGAGAAAAAGGCCGCGATGACCGAGGATGAAATCAACGCGCTCGTCGCCGCCACCAACGAAGCCGACACCGACGAGGACACCGCCGACATGGTCGCGTCCCTGAGCGCCGTGACCGTCGACACCCTGCCCGAGGAATTCCGCGTGTACGACATTCAGGACGAAACGCTCGAAAACAACGTTCGCAGGCTGTATGTGAACGCCGCGGGCGCGGGCATTGGCAAGACGATGCTTCGCCTGAACGTTTCCTCGCTCCCGCAGGAGCAGCTGCACTGGCTGTCCCTGTATGTGAACCTGCTGGGCGACATGGACACCACCGACCACACCTACAGCGAGCTGGCCACGCTGATGACCCGCTACGCCAACGGCCTGCAGATCGGCGTAATCGACCCGCAGGAAGACAACGAATACGGCTACACGCCCTATCTGCGCATCGTCTTCAACGCGCTGGACGACGACCTGTCCGCCGCGTACAATCTGATTTCCGAGATTCTGTTCAGAACCGACTTCTCGAACACCGAGGCGCTCTCCGGCCGCGTCGGCAAGATTCGCAACTCGCTGAAGCAGTCCGTGAACGCCGAGGGCTATCTCTTCATGCTGCGCCGCATGTTCGGACACGGCAACGAGGGCTACGCCGTCTACGACTACATGAGCCAGCTGCCCTACTACAGCTTCCTGTGCGAGGTGGAGGAAGCCATGGCCGCCGACCCGTCGGTCGTCGTGGCGAAGCTCAATGAAACGCGCGACGCGCTTATGGCGCTCGGAAACGGCGTTGTGTACGGCTACGTCGGCAGCGAGGAAGGCCGCACGGCCAACACCGCCGCGGTCGAAGCCTTCCTGTCCGGCATGACCGCCGAGCCGAAGGAGCGCGTGAAGTACGAGTTCGCGCCGGTCGAGCCGTCCGAGGGCATGATTCTGGATGTGAACACCAGCTTCAACATCGCCTTCGCTTCGTGGGAAGACCTTGGCCTTGAGAAGTACACCGCCGACTGGGACGTGATCTGCTCGCTGATCAGCGACCGCTACATGATGCCCGAGCTGCGCGACGCGCGCGGCGCGTACGGCGCGTATCTGTGCGCGGTCGAGTACGGCATATACGCCTTCACCTACCGCGACCCGAACGTCGCCGAGACATTTGACGTGTTCAGCCGCATGGGCGAGATGCTCGCGAATGATACCTCCATCACGCAGGACACGCTGAACGGCTGCATCCTGTCCAGCTACAGCACCTACGCGCTGCCGCAGGGCGAGCTGACCGACGGCTACAACGCGCTGGGCAACCTGCTGACCGGCCAGTCGCAGGAGGAAAAGCGCGCCAACATGGAAGCGCTCAAGGCCGTGAAGGTCGAGAAGCTGCCCGAATACGCCGCCGTGCTCTCCAGGCTGATGACGAACGGCGTGCACGGAACGATTTCGTCCGCCTCCATCATCAACGCCAACGCGGAACTCTACCAGACCGTCTCCAACCCCTTCGGCGCGGTGGACGCGTCGCAGGTGACGCTTACGGACGTTTCAGAGGATAACCCGCACTACGAAGCCATCCGCAGGGCCTTCGAGGGCGGCCTGATGACCGCGGAGGACGGCGCGTTCGCACCCGACCGCACGCTGACGCTGGGCGAATTCGCCGTGCCGCTGTATGTGGCGGTTGGCGGCTCCGCCGACGCGGACGAAGCCATCGCCTTCCTCGCGCAGTACGGAATCGTCCCCGCCGAGCCCGCCGATACCGAGCTGACCCGCGAGGACGCCGCAACCTGCGGTGCGAACTTCTGCGCCGCCATGGGCGTGGCGGTTCAGGAGCTGACGCTGGGCGAATACCCCGACGCGGCGGAGGTCGCCGAGGGCGCCGAAGGCACGTGGGCGTGGATGCTCGAAAACGGCCTTATGTACCCCACCGCCGACGGCCTTCTCGCCCCCACCGCCCCCATGACCCGCGCCGACTTCGCCGAAATGCTGGTCGCCCTGCTGCTGTAATCCCAACCAAATTCCCATAAAAAACGGATGCTCTCCAACCGCGGAGGGCATCCGCTTTTCTATGGGATTGATTGACAATCTTCGAGGGTTGCGGTATGATAATCGTATAACGAAAATGGGGGAAGTGGAGCATGAAGAAGGTTTTTCTTGCGCTTATGGTTATGGCGCTGCTTGTGTCTGCGGGCGCGCGGGCGACGGCGGCGGAGATGTATGAGGAAGGGAAACATCCCGTGCTGGATCAATGTCTGGCGCTGGCTTGCGGGGAGATGGGTGAGCTTGCGCGCACGTGGAACGACGAATCGCGCGCGCTGGACTTATTTGACCCGGAGCTTGCGGCTTCGTACACCGAGGAGAACATCGCGCGTCCGTATCAGGTGTATGCGATGCTGCCCACGGACGAATTCGACGCGCGGTATATCTTCAAAAACGCGAATGTGGAAAGCGATTACCTGGGCGAAGCGGGTCTCGCGTGGCAGGCGATCTGGAATATGAACATGATCAACCAGACGGGCGAGTCGCGTCCGAGCGTGCGGTATCTTGCGGAGACGCTGAGCCGGCTGGACGTCGCCGACGTGCCGGGGCTGAAGAACACCTGCATCATTGCCTTCCAGCTCGCGGAGGATTCGCCCTGCTACGTCACGGCGCTGCATCCGGTGCGGGAGGGAAGTGTTCTCGTGTACACGACGGGTATCTGGCTCAATTCCGGTTCGTCGATGAGCAATCTCGAAGCGCTGAACGCCGTCGTCAGGCAGAAGTACGGCCCGGAAGCGTTCACGTACTACGACGCTGCGCAATACTTCCAGAACAACGGCTAAACACAAGGGGCTGTCTCATGCAATCGGATGAGACAGCCCCTTGGCGATAGATGGTTTACACGGACGCGTCGGGCGAGGGTTTCCTTTGCGGGAATCAGGCGGCGGCCTTCGGCCAGATGCCGGAGAACTTGCGGCGCTCGGGCTTGAACTTCACCACAAGGCAATAGATCAGCGTGCCGAAGGAGCAGGTGATCATGTCGTCCATGGTGTCGATCAGGCCGATGTCGATATAGCCGTTCACCGGCAGCGGCTCGCCGTTGATCACCACGGAGGTAATATCCGAAATGGTGCCGATTTCGCCGGTGCGCTCGCCGAGCATGTAAGAAGAAATGTCGGTGATAACGGTGTCGTTCTGCATGTCCATGTGGAACAGCAGATCGAGGAAGTACTCGAAGAACTCCCACAGCACCGCGATCGTCAGCGAGAAGCAGAACGCGAAGGCAACCTTCATCTGCCACGAATGGCCGCCCTCCTTCTTCTCAATCAGGTCGGGCAGGCAATAGCCCAGCGCGGCGAAGGCGTAGCCGCTCAGGCCGTGCATGTATTTGTCCCAGAAGGGCACGATGTGATAGAACTTGAACACGTTGCCCAGCACCGGCCCGCCGACGGACAGCGCCATGTAGGCGCACTTCAGATCGAGCGAGATGGTGATCTTCATCACGCGCTCCGCGAGCCGCGGCATATAGATGAGGAACATGCCCGCGAAGCTGGAAAGGATGTACAGCGTGTTGTGCAGAACGATCGAGCGGATGAGCGAGAAGACGTTCAGCGCCGTGAACGCCGCGTAGAGGATAAACTCGGCTTTGTCGGGGTTCGTAAGGGTTTTCGTCTGTAAGCGATTGCCTTTCACGATGATCTTCCTTTCCCTGCGTCTGCCGGCAGGCATTTGTAATACCCGGCGCCCCGGGCGAGGATTCGAACGTATCGGGCCGTATACAGCGCGGCGGAGCCGACGATGCCGGCCTGTGCCGCGGCGATCAGGGCGGCGGAAAGCGCCGCGCCCGGCTGCCAGAGAAGATGAATGCCCACGGCGGCGAACAGAACCGCCGTCGCGGCCTTGCCGTACCAGCGCGCGCTCAGCGGACGGCCAAGCCGCCGCACCATGAAAACGCCCCACGCCGCCATATACGCTTCCTTCGCCAGCAGCAGCGCCGCGAGCGGACGAAAGCCCGCGCAGCGGCTTGCCAGCAGCCAGAGCGTCACGACCTGCGTCAGCTTGTCGGCCACGGGATCGAGCACCTTGCCGAGGTCGGAAACCATGTGGTACTTCCGGGCAAAATAGCCGTCCGCGCCGTCGGTCGCCACCGACAGAAGAAACGCGCACGCCGCGCCGGGCACATCGCCCGCGCGGTACAGTCCCGCGATCAGCCCCGCCAGCAGCAGTCTGAACGCGGACAGCAGATTGGGTATGGTGAAAATTGCGCGTTCCCGCATGCGCTCGCCCCCTTCTACGCAAGCATGCCCGGCCGGCGGCCGGATTACGCGAGGGAGCGAATGAGAATATCCGCCAATTCATATTGTACCGCCTCAACTTGAAGCGGGTGTTACCGCGGCATGGAGAATTGTGACGGCTTTTTGAAACTTGAAGGAGGTTTCTTCACGAACGGCGAATCCTTCCATATTCAAAATCGGATTCCGACGAAACCGTTCGAGCGATGAGGGAGGGCTTCCATGAATCAGATTACGACCGTGACGCTCGTGCGCCACACGCAGGCCGACGCGGCGGCGCTCGATCCTGCGGCGCGGATTGACGGCGTGCTGCACGTCTGATTCCCATCGCGCGGGATGAAACCGGAACGAAAGACAGGGAGGGCTTCCATGAATCAGATTACGACGGTGACGCTCGTGCGCCACGCGCAGGCCGACGCGGCGGTGCTCGACCCGGCGGCGCGCCCGCTGACGGAGACGGGGCGGGCGGACACGCGCAGGCTGGCGGAGTTCCTGCGGAAGGACGGGCTGACGGCGCTGTATTCGTCCGACTATGTTCGCGCGCGCGACACGCTTGCGCCCACGGCGGAAGCGCTCGGATTGCCGCTGAACATCGATCCCGGCCTTCGCGAATGGCGCGCGGGCGCGATTCCGAAGGACATGCCGTTTTTCGATCACGTGCGGGACTGCTGGGCGCGCCCGGACGTTTGCCGGGCGGCGGCGAGAGCTTTGAGGGGCTTACGAACCGTATGCTTCGCGCGCTCACGCGGATGCGCCTTGCCTGCGCCGGAGGACATGCCGCCGCCGCGTCCCACGGCATCGCCATCGCCGCGGTGATGCGCGCCTTCGAACCGGCGTTTTCGTTCGACGATTTTCGGTCGCTCGTGCCGCGCACGCCGTTTCTCTATCGCATGACGTTCGACGAAGCCGGTCTCGCGGGCGCGGAGCTTTTAGACCCGCTGCGCCCCCTCCCGCCGTCGGACGAATGCCGCGTGGAAACCGCCCCCACCGGCGCGCTGGGCGCGTATAAATTCGTGGTCATCTTCGTTCGATACAACGGCCGCTGGGTCTATTGCCGCGCGAAAACGCGCGCGGGCTGGGAAACCGCCGGCGGGCATATCGAAAACGGCGAAACGCCCGCGGACGCCGCCCGCCGCGAGCTGTTTGAGGAAACCGGCGCGGTCGATTTCACCCTGCGCCCGCTGTTCGACTACGCCGTCCGCCGCGCATACGGCTGGGCGAACGGCCGCGTTTACCTCGCCAACGTCCAGTCCTTCGGCCCCCTCCCGCCCTTCGAAATGGCCGAAATCCGCGAAATGGACGCAATCCCTCAAACCATGCGCTTCCCCCGGATTCTGCCCGCGCTGTACGACGCGGTATGCAGGCAGGCTGAAATCTGATTTCCAGAAATTCTGTCCGCTTGACAGCGCGAACTTTTCCATTATAATGAAATTATCAACCGCAAATGAAGGAGGCTTTTCCCATGCGCAGGAGCTTTGGCGCGAAGCCCATTCTGTATCCCGGCCGGTGTTTATTCCGGCCGCCTCATCTGCGGGGTGCTGCCCTAAAGGAAAACCCCTCCTTCTTCCCCGCGCAAACACAATCGCGGGCGGCCTGCGCGCATTCGGCAGGCCGCCCGTTTCCGTATGGGTTTTCGGCCGTCAGGCCGTATGCTCATAGCGCAGGCGCGGACTGCGCGCGGCGGCGACCTCGTCGGGACGGGAGACGGAGCCGGTCGCCGGGGCGTTATGCAGCGCCTCAGGGTCGGTGTACGCGAGGTCGAAGAGCTTCAGATACGCGTCCGCCGCCTGATCGAGCGTCTCGCGCGTTTCGGTCTCGGTGGGCTCGAACATCAGCGCCTCGTGCACGATCAGCGGGAAGTACATCGTCGGCGGGTGCATGCCGCAATCGATCGCGCCCTTGGCGACGTCCATGGCGCTCACGCCGGTTTCCTGCCTGAGCCGGGTCAGGTCGAGCACGAATTCGTGCATGCATACGCCGGGCGCGGCGCAGGCGTATTTCTCTGAAAGCCGCTTCTTCAGGTAGTTCGCGTTCAGCACGGCCGCCTCCGCCGCCGCGGGCACGCCCTCGCGCCCCAGCGCCAGCAGGTAGCAAAGCGCCTTCACGACCACGAGGAAGTTGCCGCCGAACGCCTGCACGCGCCCGATAGAGCGTTCGTCGCCCGAGCCGGGCAGGAACGGCGCAAGGAACGCCTTGCAGCCGACCGCGCCGCTGCCGGGGCCGCCGCCGCCGTGGGGCGTGGAGAAGGTTTTGTGCAGGTTCAGGTGCACAAGGTCGAAGCCCATGTCGCCGGGACGCGCCACGCCCATGACCGCGTTCAGGTTCGCGCCGTCATAGTAGTTTACGCCGCCCGCCTCGCGCACGACGCGGGTGATTTCGAGGATGTTTTCGTCAAACAGACCCAGCGTGTTGGGGTTTGTGAGCATGAGAGCGGCGGTGTCGTCGCCCACAAGCGCGCGCAGCGCTTCCACGTCCACGCGGCCGTCCGCCGTGGACGCCACCGGCACAACCTCGAAGCCGGCCATCGCGGCGCTGGCGGGATTGGTGCCGTGCGCCGAATCGGGCACGATGATCTTCGTGCGCCCATGGTCGCCGCGGCTCAGGTGATAGGCGCGCACCATCAGCATGCTCGTGAATTCGCCGTGCGCGCCGGCGCAGGGCTCAAACGTCATGTCGTCCATGCCGGTGATCTCGGTCAGGTATTCCTTCGCCAGCGCCAGCGCGTGCGCGCAGCCGGGCGCGTCCTGCGTGGGATGCGCGTCCGTAAAGCCGGGCAGCGCGGCCATGGCCTCGTTCACCTTCGGGTTGTATTTCATCGTGCAGCTTCCGAGCGGATAGAAGCCGTCGCACACGCCGAACGCGGCGCGTCCGAGCTTCGCGTAGTGGCGGCTCATCTCGCTTTCCGCGACGCGGGGAAGCTTCAATTCCGTTTTACGGGCCATACCGTCCGCGGGGCGCAGAGCGGGAACGTCCAACGGCTCCAGCATCCGCGCGCTTTCTCCGGCGCGCTCGTAAATCAGCTTCATGCCCGCACCTCCTTCGCAATCGCAGCCGTCCTGTCCAGCTCCTCCCGGGTGTTCGCCTCTGTGACGCACCACAGGACGCCGCCCTCCACCGGCAGACCGCCCAGAATGCCGTTTTCCGAAAGCGCGGCCAGCAGCTTCTCCGGCTGATCGCACTTTGTGACGAACTCATGGAAGAATTCGCCCGCGTGCGCGCGCGTGAGCCCGGCCTCGGCCAGACGGTCGGCCAGGTAATGCGCCTTGGAATAGCACTGCGCAGCCACGTCCCTCAGCCCCTCCGGCCCCATCGCCGCCAGATACGCGCCCGCGCGCAGCGCGCAAAGCGCTTCGTTTGAGCAAACGCTCGACGACGCCTTTTCCCGGCGGATGTGCTGCTCGCGCGCCTGAAGCGTGAGCACGAACGCGCGGCGGCCGTCGCGATCCGTGGTCTCGCCGACGATGCGGCCGGGCAGCCTGCGCATCATGGCCTTCTTCGCCGTCATCATGCCCAGATACGGCCCGCCAAAGCCCAGCGGAAGTCCCAGCGGCTGACCCTCGCCCACGGCGATATCGCAGCCGCATTCGCCGGGCGTGCGGTACAGCGCCGCCGCCAGCGGATGATACACAACCGCCAGCTTCGCCCCGGCGGCGTGCGCGATTTCGGTCAGCTCTGAAAGATCCTCAATCAGTCCAAAGTAGTTCGGCTGCTGAATCAGCACGCACGCGGCGTCCGCGCCCAGCATGTTCTTCAGCGCCCGCGCGTCCGTTCGCCCGTCCGCAAGCGGAATTTCGTCCACGGGCCGGCCCGCCGCGTAGGTTCTCACGGTCCCTGCGTAGCGCGGGTTCATCGCGCCGGACGCCAGCACGCGCACACGCGCGCGTTCGCGGCACATGGACGCGGCCTCGGCGGCGGCGCTCGCGCCGTCGTATACGGAAGCGTTGGCGACGTCCATGTCGTACAGATCGCACACCATGGACTGATATTCAAAGATGGACTGCAAAACGCCCTGACTGATCTCCGGCTGATAGGGCGTATATGCGGTCACAAATACCTCGCGGGAAGCGACCTCGTTCACGATGGCGGGAATGAAGTGCCGCTCCGCGCCCGCGCCGCGCAGGATGGTGGGGTACACGGTGTTCTCCGCGGCCAGCGCGCGCACGCGCCGCTCCACGCCCTGCTGGCTCAGTCCCTCAGGCAGGCTCAGACCCTTCAGGCGCACGCCCTCCGGCAGCGCGGCAAACAGCTCGTCCGCGCTTGAAAGCCCCAGCGCCGCCAGCATGTCCCGGCGTTCCCGCTCCGTGCCGGGCAGATACCCGCCCATTATTCGTGCCCCTCCGATTTCAGAAATTCGCGGTACGCCGCCGCGTCCATCAGATCCTCCGCGCCGGTCACGTTTTCAAGCTCCACCATCCACGCGTCGTAGGGCGCGTCGTTCAAGGACTCGGGCGCGTCCTCCAGCGCGCGGTTCACGCGCCTCACGGAGCCGTTCACCGGGCTGTATATCTCGCTCACGGCCTTCACGGACTCCGCCTCGCACAGTCCCTCGCCCTTCACGGCCTCGTCGCCCTCCTGCGGAAGGTCGATAAACACCAGCACGCCCATCTCGCCCTGCGCGAAATCGGTGATGCCCATGCGCGCCGCACCGTCGTCCAGCAGCTGAAGCCACTCGTGGCTTCTGGTATATTTCAGATTCTCCGGAATGTTCATGCGTTCGTCCTCCTTTTATAAAATGGCAGCGGAACCACCTTCGCGCGAATCTTCCTGCCGCGCACGTCGATGAGCGCCTCGGCGTCCGGCTGCGTATATTCTGTCTTCAAAAGCGCCATACAGGCGGCGTGTCCCAGCGTGGGCAGATGCGTTCCGCTGGTCACACGGCCGATCGGCTCGTCGCCCGCGAAAACCTGCGCGCCCTCGCGGGGAATGCCGCGGTCCACCGGCACAAGCCCGCATCGGCGCACGCGCGCGCCCCTGTCAAGCAGACCCTGCCGGCCGATAAACTCCGGCTTGTCCAGCTTCACAAACACGTCCAGCCCCGCCTCCAATGGCGTGACGTCCGCGGACAGCTCGTGCCCGTACAGGGGCATCGCGGCTTCCATGCGCAGCGTGTCGCGCGCGCCCAGTCCGCAGGGAATCAGCCCGAAGGGCTTCCCGGCCTCCAAAAGCGCGTCCCACAGCTCCGCGGCCTTCTCCGGCTTCAGGTAGATTTCAAAGCCGTCCTCGCCGGTGTAGCCGGTGCGGGATACCAGCGCGTCCGCCTGCGCCTTAAAGCGGTAATTCCGCTTCGGAAGCGCCCATTCCGGCTTCGCCGCGCGCAGAATCTCCTCCGAGGCGGGGCCCTGCAGCGCGATCTGCGCCACGCCGTCCGAAACGTCTTCAAACACGACGTCGCCCGAAAGATGCTCCGCGATCCACTTCACGTCCTTCTCCCGGTTCGCGGCGTTCAGCACCAGCATGTAATCGCCCTCGCCGAATTTGTATACCAGAAGATCGTCCACCGTGCCGCCGTTTTCGTCGCACATCGGACTGTAGCGCGCCTGCCCGTCCTTCATGCCCGTAAAGTCGTTGGTCAGCAGGCGGTTCAGGTTGCCAAGCGCGTCCGCGCCCCTGAGCGTGGCTTCGCCCATGTGGCTCACGTCAAACAGCCCGGCCTGCGCGCGAACGGCTCTGTGCTCGGCAATCACGCCCGTCGGATACTCGACCGGCAGCAGGTACCCCGCAAATGGCACAATCTTCCCGCCCAGCGCCACGTGCGCGTCATACAGAGGCGTTTTCCTTTCCAAATCTCTTCCCTCCCCATAAAAAATACAGAGGACGCCGCGACAGATGCGCTCTGCCGTTTCGCCCTCTGTTTCTGAACCTGAAAGATTCTCCCGCCCCCCTCCGGCGCGGAATTGCTTCGTCGGTGCCGTTTCGGCTTTCCAGAGGCGCCTCCGAATCCGGTCCCGTGTGCCTGAGAGTTTCGTCCCCTTCGGCGCCGCCTGCGCAGTCTCTCCCGGATCCATCTTAGGCCAACCTCATTATATCGCGTCGCGGAAGCAAATGTCAATAGAACTCACGGAAATCAACACAGTCAAAGTCCCGCGTATTTCGAGGGAATACTTGTATTTTTCCCGGTAATATGTATAATATAATTGGTGTGTGATCGGATTTTTGGGAGGATGGCGGAGAGAATGGTTGATTTCCTTCAGTTTCTGCGCGTATACGGCGCGCTGATGGCGTGCGCGGCGGCGATTGTGGTGCTGGCCGCAGTGATGGCGAGCTGCACGCTGCGCATGAAGCGGCTGGAGAAGCGCGTTTCAGAAATGGAGGAAGCGCTCCAGAAGCGCATGGACGATGAGAGCCGGAAGAACCGGGAGGACGCGCTGCGGCAGCGGCGCGTGCTGAGCGAGAACATGGCCAATCTTTCCGAAAGCATGACGCGCGCCATCCTGTACCGCGACGGGAACGGCGAAAAGGCGTGACTGGCCTTCGGCTCGGTTCTTGCGGGCTGATTTCCAAAGGTGCAGCGCTGCGCCATGACGGGAACGGCGAAAGGACACGGCTTGTTTCTGGCGAGATGGTTTCTGGGCGCGCGGCATTATAAAGGAAAAAACGGCTTACGGCTTGTTCCGGAAAAGCTGCCTTTGCGTGCGGTGCGGATGCAGTCTGGGGAAAAGATGAAGGCTTGAACGGGCGAATTCCTGCATAGAATCAGGCGAAGTACCTTCTGCGCAGGGGAGGGGATCGCTTGGCGGGAAAGGCGAGGCGGGTTCCGGACGAGCTCATCTGGCTGGACGACGCGCTGCCCGGGCGGGTTCAGGTGCACATTTCGGGCACGAGCCGGGCGCTGATTGAGAATTATCTGGGCGTGGTCGAGTTTACGGACGCGTGCGTGCGGCTGCGCGCGAAGCGCGGGGAAGTGTGCGTGGACGGCGAGGAGCTGCGTCTGTGCGAGCTGCGGCCGGGGTCGATGATCGTCGCCGGGCGCATCCACCGCGTGACGCTGCCGGAAGGAAGCGACGCGTAGTGGGCGGCGTGCGGTTTGAGATACGAACGTCGATGACGGCGCGGCTTCTGGAACGGTGCATGGAAAAGGGCATCCCCATCGAGCGCGCCGAGGACGCGGACGCGCACGGCTTCGCGGCGTGGGTGTCGGACGGGGACGAGGCGCGCATGCGCGCGTTTCTGGACGAGCTGCACGTGCCCTACCGCGTGCGCGGCGCGAAGGGCGCGGCGCGGCTGAAGCGGTTTCTTCGGGCGCGGGCGGCGCTGCTTCCGGCGCTGTGCGTGTGCGCGGCGCTTTTGTACCTGCTTTCCGGGCGCGTGTGGGTGATTTCCGTCACGGGCGCGGACGAGGCGGCGATTGTCGGCACGCTGGAGGAAATGGGCGTTCGCCCCGGCGCGGGAAAGCGCACGCTGAACATGGACGCCATCGGCATGGCGCTTTCGGCAGCGCATCCGGAGTACGCGTTTTTCGGCGTGAAGGCCGAGGGCGTCTGCCTGTCTGTGCGCGCGCGGCGGGCGGATGAAGCGCCGGACGTGTACGCGTTGTCCGACGCGGGCAATCTGGTGGCGGACGAGGACGCGGTGATCGTGTCGATCAGCGTGACCGCCGGGCAGGCGCGGGTGAAGCCGGGCGACACCGTGAAGCGCGGCGACGTGCTGATCGCGGGCGAGGAGCGCCGAACCGTGGACGGCGAAACGCGCCCGGTGGCCGCGGCCGGACGCGTGGTGGCGCGCACGTGGACGAAGGGCAAGAGCGAGACGCGGGATTATGCCGTTCAGAAGCGGTATACCGGCCGCACGCGCGTGAAAAGCGGAGTCGAAACGCCGTTTTTTACCCTTTCGGAGACGGATTCGGACGCGCTTAAGCGCTTCGACGCGCAGACGGATTCCACCGACATCGTGGGGCTGTTCGTGCCGGTGCGCGTGTTCCAGACGCTGGAGCGCGAGTACGAGGAGACGCGGATTCCGCTGAACGGCGACGCGGCGAAAAGAGCCGCTTTCGCCCGCGCACTGGCGGCGGCGCGCAGCCGCGCGAAGGCCGACGCGTGGAAGACGAAGATTCGCGTGCAATATGATGCGCCGAGCGAGGACACGGTGCGCGCAACCGTGGCGGTCGAGTGGACGCGGGAGATTACCGTGAAGGCGCGGGGCGGGTCGTAGAAGTCGTTTTCGCCCGCACGCTGGCGCGGCGCGCTTCCTTCCGACGGCGGATTCGGGCGCATTGGCGGCGGCGCGCAGCCGGGCGAAAGCCGACGCGCGGGAGATGAAGATTCGCGTGCAATACGATGCGCCGAGCGAGGGCACGGTGCGCGCAACCGTGGCGATCGAGTGGACGCGGGAGATTCCCGTGAAAGCGCGGGGCGGGTCGTAGAAGTCGTTTTCGCCCGCGCGCTGGCGACAGCGTGCGGCAGAGCAAAAATCGATGCGCGAGAAACGAAATTCGTGTATAATATGGCATGAGAGGCGGTTCGTATGGTCGCGGCGGTCGAGTGGAGATTCGGAAAAAATTCTCATTGGTTGCCGCGAGGAAATTGTTTAAATTGTCGCGGCGGCTGGGTGGTCGCAGGAAATGGCCGCAAATACGGGGAACCTATGAAGGCCATGCAGCCGGGCAAAGGTCGACGCGTGGGAATGGGATTTCACGTATGATTTGATACGCGAAGCGGGAACGCGGGTTACGCGATTCTGGTTGGCGAAAGGGCGCGGGAAAATCTCGATACGCGCGCGGGCGAGGGTCGGTGCGCGGGATGTGGGTTTTTGGGTACAATATGACACGCGGAGCGAGGGCGCGGGCCGGACGGCCGCGGAATCGCCGCGAAAACACGGGGAGGAACAGAAAAGTTGGAGACGGACATCCGTACGATTTCCGAGGTTATGTATGTGGACGATCCACAGCAGTTCATCGCGCTGTTCGGGCTGAACGACGAGAACGTGGATCTGATTCGGCGCGAGCTGAACGTGGTCATTTTCGCGCACGGCAACGAAATCACGCTGACCGGCGACGAGGACAAGGTGCGCCTTGCGCGGCTGACGCTCGAGCGGCTGCTGGAAATCGTCGCGCGCGGCGACGCCATCGACAAGACGCGCATCCGCTACGCCATCGATCTGGCGGGCGAGGGCAACGCCGACCGCATCGGCGAGATCATGCGCGACGTGGTCGCCATCACGTACAAGGGCCGGCAGGTCAAGTGCAAGACGCTGGGGCAGAAGAAGTACGTGGACGCGATCAAGAAGAACACGCTCACCTTCGGCATCGGCCCCGCCGGCACGGGCAAGACGTATCTGGCCGTGGCCATGGCGGTGGTGGCGCTCAAGAACAAGGACGTGGAGCGCATCATCCTCACGCGTCCCGCCGTGGAAGCGGGCGAGAAGCTGGGCTTTCTGCCGGGCGACCTTCAGCAGAAGGTCGATCCCTACCTGCGCCCGCTGTACGACGCGATCAACGAAATGATGGGCGTGGAGGCATATCAGCGCCTGCTGGAACGGCAGCAGGTGGAGGTCGCGCCGCTGGCGTACATGCGCGGGCGCACGCTGAACGACGCATTCATCATTCTGGACGAAGCGCAGAACACGACCAGCGAACAGATGAAGATGTTTCTGACGCGCATGGGCATGAATTCCCGCATGGTCGTCACCGGCGACGTGACCCAGATCGACCTGCCCGGCGGCAAGCCCAGCGGGCTGGTGGAGGCGCTGGAGGTGCTGAAGGGCGTGGAGGACATCGGCATCGTGACGCTTACGCACAAGGACGTGGTGCGCCACGAGCTGGTGCAGGCCATCGTGCGCGCATACGAAAGGCGTCAGGCCGCCTCGCCCCGTTCCACGGGCGAAAGACGGTTCGCGCCGAAACGATAACCGCCGGGAGGGATACAGAGTATGGCAGCAAAAAAGAAAGGACGCGCGGAAAGGCGATTCGCGCCCACCGTCAGCCGGCTGCTGGTGGGGCTGGTGATGTTTTTTGTGATGTTCACGCTTCTCTCGGCCGCGATCACGCCGGAGCGGTATGACATTCAGATCGGTCAGCCCGCGCCGAACACCATCAAGGCCGCCAAGGACGTGGAGGACATCATTACCACGGAGAAGCTGCGAAATGACGCGGCGAACAACGTGCGCAGCGTGTATTCCGTGGACGAAAACGCGAAGGACACGGTGCTTCAGACGCTCAGCGGCCGGCTGGACGTGGTGGAGCAGGTGGCGAACCTGTACCTTCCGCCGGAGGACGGCAAAAGCGAGGTTACGGAAGCACAGCTGAGCACCGCCAATCAGCAGCTCGCGCCGGTGGAAATCACCTCCGACGAGCTGGTGGCGCTGGGCGCGGCGGAGGAGAAGACGCTGGACGCGATTATGCGCCGCGCGGAGGAGTTCGTCAGCGAGACGATGGACAACAACCTGCGCGAGTCGGAAATCGACGCGAGCGTGCAGAAGATCAAAGACGCGCTTCTGCAGGAGCGCTATTCCCGCCTGCTGGTCAGCGTGATCAGCAAGGCCGTGCGCGCGAGCCTTCAGCCGAACTATTTCTACGACGAGGCCGCCACCGAAAGCGCCCGGCAGACCGAGCGCGACAAGGTAGAAACCGTCACGCGCATCAAGGGCGAGGTCATCGTGTCCGACGGCGAAATCGTGACCGAGGCGCAATATGAAATGCTGAAGGCGCTGGGCATGATCAAGGAAGGCACGCTGGACATCTCACTGTATTACGGCGTGGCGCTTCTGATCGTTCTGCTGCTCACGACCGGCAGCCTGTATCTGTACCTGTTTGAGGAGAAGACGTTTAAGAGCCTGCGCACGCTGGTGCTCATCTGCGTGGTGTGCGTGGTGGAGATGGGCGCTTCGCTGCTCGTGCGCGAGGTGACGCCGTATCTGATGCCGTCCACGCTGGCGCTTCTGCTTCTGTGCCAGCTGGTCAGCCGCCGCAGCGCCATTTACCTGAATATTGTGATGGCGATCGTGATTTCGCTGTTCGCCAGCGCGTCGTCGGGTCTTTTCAACATGACGATGTTCACCGTGATGGTGAACACGCTCACGTCCGGAACGCTGGCGCTATTGATCTTCAAAAAGCGGCAGCAGCGCACGACGACGCTGCTGGCCGGTCTCATCATGGGCGTGAGCAACATGATCAGCACGTTCGCCGTGGGGCTGGTGAACAACAACAACCTGATGAACGTGCTGGGCATGGCCGAATGGGCGGCGGGCAGCAGCATACTGGCTTCGATTCTGTGCATCGCCATCATGCCGCTTTTAGAGTGGATGTTCAACGTGGTCACGCCGTCCAAGCTGATTGAGCTTTCCAACCCCAACCAGCCGCTTCTGAGACGGCTTCTGCTGGAAGCGCCGGGCACGTATCACCATTCTATCATCGTGGCCAATCTGGCCGAGGCCGCCGCGAACGAGGTGGGCGCGAACGCGCTGCTCGCCCGCGTGGGCGCGTATTACCACGACGTGGGCAAGCTGAAGCGCCCCGGCTACTTCAAGGAAAACCAGATGGGCGACAATCCGCACGACCGCACCGACCCACGCGTGAGCACGGCCATATTGACCGCCCACCCGCGCGACGGCGCGCAGATGGCGAAGAACGAGCGCATTCCGGACGCGATTGTGGACATCATCCGCTCGCATCACGGCGATTCGCCGGTTCTGTATTTCTATAACAAGAGTCGGCAGGAGAACGGCGACGACGTGAACATCGACGATTTCCGCTACGACGGGCCGCGCCCCGCCAGCCGCGAGGCCGCCATTGTGATGCTGGCCGACACCGTGGAGGCCGCCGCGCGCAGCATGCCCAACCCGGACGCGGATAAGCTGAACACGCTGATTCGCACGCTCGTGCGCCAGAAGCTGGAGGACGGCCAGCTGGATCACTGCGAGCTGACGTTCGCCGACCTTGACCGCATCTGCTCGTCGTTCCTGACGGTTCTCAGCGGCGTGTTCCACGAGCGCATCGAGTATCCGTCGGTTGAGATTCCCAAAAAGCAGATCCAGGCGGCGCTGGAGGCCGAAAAGAAGAAGGCGCAGGAAAAGGCGGAGGAAAAGCCGCCGGAGAAACCGCAGGAGAATCCGGAAGATGAACCGAATCGAGCTGATTGATGAAAATGGCTTCGCGCCGGAGGGCTTTCTGGCGCTCGCCGAGCAGGTGGCGCAGGCTTGCGCGAAGGAGGAGGGCGTCGGGGCGTTCTGTGTCGCGCTTACGCTGGTGGACGGCGAGACCATTCGCCGCGTGAACCGCGAAACGCGCGGCGTGGATCGGGAGACGGACGTTTTGTCCTTTCCCGAAATCGCCTACCCCAAGGGGAAGACCGCGAAGGACGTGCCCGCCCGCCTGCGGCGCGCCTATGACCCGGAGCGCGGCGCGGCGTATCTGGGCGACATCGTGCTGAATCTCTTCCGCGCGCGCGAGCAGGCCGGGGAATACGGCCACAGCGTGACGCGCGAGATGGGCTATCTGACCGCGCACGCGATTTTTCACCTGATGGGCTACGACCATATGGAGGAAGAGGACAAACGAACCATGCGCGCCATGGAGAAACGCGCCATGCGGCGGCTGGGTCTGTATAAGGAGGAAGAACGGGATATGACTGACATGGAAATGAAGGCGCTGGCGATCGACGCGCTGAAGCTTTCGTATGTACCGTATTCGAAGTACCATGTGGGCGCGTGCCTGCTGGCCGTGGACGGACGCACGTTCCAAGGGGCGAACTTTGAAAACGCGTCCTACGGCGCGACGATCTGCGCCGAGCGCTGCGCCGTGTCCAACGCCATCGCGCACGGCGTGCACCGCTTTACCGCCATCTTCATCGCCACCGAGCACGACCTCGCGTGGCCGTGCGGCATCTGCCGGCAGGTGCTGAACGAGTTCAAGGCGGGCGACATGCGCGTGGTCATCGGCAACACCGACGGCAAGTGGGTGGAGAAAAATCTGTCCCAGCTTCTGCCTGAATCGTTCGGGCCGGAAAATCTGGGGCTTTCGGAGGAATAAAAATTGGCTGAAAACAAAGGCATCCGTTCGGGCTTCGTGGCCATTCTCGGCCGGCCGAACGTGGGAAAAAGCAGCATCATGAACCGCTTCGTGGGCGAGAAGGTCGCCATCGTGTCCCAGAAGGCGCAGACGACGCGCAGCCGCATCTTAGGTGTTTCCACCAGAGAGAACACGCAGATCGTGTTCGTGGACACCCCCGGCATCCACAAGCCGCGCACGAAGCTGGGCGAATACATGGTAAAGGCCGCGGACGACGCGCGCGAGGGCGTGGACGCGGTGCTCGTGGTCGTGGACGGCGAGCATATCGGGCCGCAGGACGCGGAGATCATGAAAAGCGTGCAGTCGATGAACTGCCCGCGCTTCCTCGCCGTCAACAAAATCGACATCGTGCCGCCGGAAAAGCTGATGCCGCAGCTGGCCGCGCTGAACGCCGAGGGCTTTCAGAGCGTCGTTTCCGTGTCCGCGAGAACCGGCGAAAACGTGGACGTGCTGTATAAGCTGATTGCCGAGAGCATGCCCGAGGGGCCGATGTACTTCCCTGAGGACATGATCACCGACCAGCCGGAGCGCGTGATGTGCGCCGAAATCATTCGCGAGAAGGCGCTGTATCACCTGCGCGACGAGATTCCGCACGGCGTGGGCGTGGAAATGCTGTCCATCAAAAAGCTGAGCGACCATCTGACCGAAATTCACGCGAATATCTACTGCGAGCGCGCCGCGCATAAGTCCATCATCATCGGAAAGCAGGGCGCGATGCTGGGCACGATCGGCTCCGAGGCGAGAAGGGACATCGAAAAGCTTCTGGGCACGAAGGTCATGCTGAAATTGTGGGTCAAGGTTCGCGAAAACTGGCGCAACCGCGCCGAGGATCTTGAGAACCTTGGCTACACCGAGCAATGAACGGGAACCTGACGACCGACGCGCTGGTTCTGCGAAGAAGCGAATGGCGCGACTACGACCGCATGGTCACGCTGTTCACGCCCGAATTCGGCCGCGTGGACGCCGTGGCGCGCGGCTGCCGCCGCCCCAAATCGCCGCTGATGAACGCCGCCGAGGTGTTTACCTGCGGCGAATATCAGCTTCTGCATATGCGCGACCGGTATACCATTACCCAGTGCCGCATCACCGACGACTTCTTCGAACTGCGAAGCGACTATGAACGGCTGGTGCACGGCGCGTTCTGGCTCAAGCTGCTGGATGAAATCGTGGTGCCGGACGCGGAGAACCGCGCGCTGTTCCATATGACGCTGCGCGCACTTGCGTACCTCAACCATTCGCCGCTGCCGCCCGCACTGCTCACCGCCATGTTCGAAATGCAGGTGTGGAACCTGACCGGCTTTTCGCCCGAGACGCGCGAATGCGTCGTGTGCCGCCGCACCGCCCGGCAGACGACCCTGCGCTTCGACGCGCGAAAGGGCGGCTGCGTGTGCGCGTTCTGCGGCCCGACCGCTCATGTCCTCTCCGAGGGCGCACGGCGGATCCTCATGAAGGCGCCCCGTACCCCCTTCGACGCGGTGGAAAAGCTCGACGGCCACCCCGACTGGCCCGAAGCCGCCCGCCGTATCCGCGAATTCACCTTCGCCCGCCTCGGCCACGAAATCAAAAACGCCCCCGCGCTCCCGTAGCGCTCGCCCCTCCGCGGGACAGGCGGGGGAGCGTCGCTCCCCCTGCACCCCCTCAAGGGGCAGGGGATTTCTTTTGCCGCGCGGTTGTGCGTTTCTCTTGAGGGTAGAGCGCAGCGCCCCGATGACTTGCTTGAAACGGTCGGAGCGCTGCTTGTTTTTGGAGAGAGGAAAATGCGCGGCCGCTATACGAGGGCAGGGAGTGCCTCCCTGCATCTCTTCAAGGGGCGGTGGGGTTGGTTGGATGTTTCTATTGAGGGTAGAGCGTGGCTGAATGTTGCTTATTTGCAATTGGAGGTACGCGACCGTCGTGCGAGAGCGGGGAGCGTCGCGCCCCTGCATCCCCTCAAGAGGCAGCGAGATTCTTTCGCTGCGCGGTTGGAAGTTTTCTTGAAGGTAGAGCGCAGTGTTCCGATGGAGCGTTTGGGACGAGCGGGGTGCCGCTTGTTTGCAGAATCGGAGGTGTGTGGCCATCGCGCGAGGGCGGGGAGCGTCGCGCCCCTGCATCCCCACGAGGGACGGCGAGGTTCTTTTGCTGCGCGGTTGAGCCGTTTGTTTGGGAGGGCGTATGAAAAAGCGCTCCGGCTGTCTTGTAAACGGACGGTCGGAGCGCTGCGTTTTTGGAAGGGTCAGTTCATGCGGTCGGGGAAGTATTCCGGGTTGGAGGCTTCCAGCCACTGGGCGACCTTTTCGTCGTACTGGCGGTAGAGGGCATCGGTACGGGCGTTTTGGGCGAAGGTTTCGCGGAGGTTTTCGAAGGCGACGGGACCGGAGGGGATGTCGTTCATGTATTCGATGAACACGTAGCCCCAGTCGCAGGGAACGGCGTCGGAGACGTCGCCGGGGGCTTTGAGCGCCATGGCGGCGGCTTCGATGGTGTCGGAGAAGTAGAGGGAGTCGGCGGAGAGCGCGAAGCCCTGCGCTTCGCCGGTTTCGCCCATCTGCTCCGCGCCGGTGCTGTATTCGGCGAGCAGCGCTTCGAAGGTTTCACCCGCGTCAAGGCGCGCCCTGACGGCTTCGGCCTGCGGCTTCAGGAGGGCGAGAACGTCCGTCTTGCCCTGCTGCGCGGCGGCGATGGCCGCGTCGTCGATGGCGTCGTACTCGGCGATCAGGTATTCGTCGTACTTCGCGGAGAGCTCGTCGTCGAAGGGCACGAGCAGAAGGCGCACGCGGCGGTAGCCCTCGGGAATCCACGTGATCGGGGAATCGCCGTACAGCGCTTCGAAGCCGTAATCCTGCGGGTTGGCTTCGTAGTATTCCTTATCGCGCGCCAGCGATTCGTCGTAGAGCGCGCGGACGTCCTCGTCGGTCACGGTCACGTCGCCGGCGACGTATTCGAGGGCGGCGTTGCTCATGGCTTCGTTCAGGTAGGCTTCGGTGAATTCCTCAAGGGTGGTATCGTCTTCGGGCTCCTGAGACTTGTGAATCTCGTAGGCTTCGGCGGCCTGCGCGCGCAGGGCGGCGGTTTCCTCATCGGTGAGCAGCTGAACGCCCTCCGCTTCCAGATGCGCGTTCACGAGCTTCTCGGCGACCATCTGCTGAAGCAGATCCAGCTGCACCTCGCGCGCTTCGTCGGTCAGGGCGTTCAGATCCTCGCCGTAGAACATGGCGTAAAGCTCGACGAGGTACTGGTATTCGTCGTAGGCCTCGTCAAAGGTGATGAAGCCGCCGTCGAAGATGGCGACCACGGAGGGGTCGCGGTACAGGTCGAGCCGCGCCTGAAGCGTTTCAAGCTCCGCGCGAAGCCGGGCGATTTCCGCCTTCAACGCGTCGACGGATTCGGCCGTGGTGCTCTCGGCCGCGGCGGAGAACAGAAGCAAGAGGGAAAGAACGAGGGCAAGCAGTTTTTTCATGGGGGAAATCCTCCTGTTATGCGTTTTGTCTGTATGCGCTTTGGATGACCGCGCCGCCCAGGCATTCGTCCTCCAGATAGAAGGCGACGGTCTGCCCCGGCGTGATGGCGCGCTGGGTGGTCAGAAATTCCATTTCCACATCGGAGCCCCTCGGCGTGATGCGCACCGGCGACAGGGGCTGGCGGTGGCGGAAGCGCGCCATGCATTCGAGCGTCTGCCCGTCCGCGACCGGCGGCGCGCCCGCGATCCAGCTGGCGGTTTCGGCAAGGCCGCCGACGGAATACAGAAGCGGACTGTCCGCGCCCTGCTGCACGATCAGGCGGTTGGTTTTGAGATCCTTGTCCACGACGAACCAGCGCTCGCACGTGCCGCGCCCGCCAATGCCGAGGCCGCGGCGCTGGCCGAGCGTGTAATACATCAGTCCGTCGTGCCGGCCGACGATTTCGCCCTCGGGCGTTGCGATGTCGCCGGGCTGCGCGGGCAGGTATTCGGACAGGAAGCGCTTGAAATTGCGCTCGCCGATAAAGCATACGCCGGTGGAATCCTTTTTTTCACTCACCGGAATGCCGGCTTCGCGCGCAAGGGCGCGGATTTCCTGCTTGGTGAGGTTCGTCACCGGGAACATCGCGCGGGAGAGCTGCTCCTGCGTGATCGTCGAGAGAAAGTATGTCTGGTCCTTGTTTTCATCTTTCGCGCGAAGCAGGTGATAGCGGCCGTCCGCGCGCTTTTCCACGCCCGCGAAGTGTCCCGTGGCCAGCTTTTCCGCGTCCAGCGACAGGGCGAAGTTCAGAAGCGGCGCGAACTTGATTTCGCGGTTGCACATCACGTCCGGGTTGGGCGTGCGCCCGCGGCGGTATTCATCCAGAAAGTGGGAGAACACGCGATCCATATACTCCTTGGCGAAGTTTACGCCGTAATACGGAATGCCGATCGTGTCGCATACGTCGCGCACGTCCGACCAGTCGCGCTCGGCGGTGCATACGCCGCCCTCGTCCGCTTCCTCCCAGTTGTTCATGAACACGCCCACCACGTCGTAGCCCTGCTTTTTCAGAAGATACGCCGCCACCGACGAATCCACGCCGCCGGACATGCCCACAACGATTCTCATGAATACCTGCCTCCCGCGCAACAGCCTTGCGCATCGATTATACCATTGCAGCCGCCGTGTCCGCAAGGGAGATTTGTGTTTTTTATGCGGCGGAACGCGCACGGCTTTTGTTTGACAGGGACGGGCGGGTATGCTAAAATTCAGGGGGAGGTGGGAAAATGGCAAAATTTGAGTTTCGAACCATCGGAAGCTTCGATGAGATCGTGGGCGCGCTCGACCGAGCGATTCTGGACAGCGCGCTGACCATGCGTCTGGTGGAGGAAAGCCTGATCGTGTGCCGCGGCGCGCGGGTGTCCGTGCGCGTGTACGACCAGTATTTCATGCGCAATTCCAGCCGCGCCGCGCTGACGCTGACCGTGGTGGAGGCGGACGGCGAGGTCGCCATTTCCGCCATCGGCTCCGGCGGCGGAACCGGCGCGATTTTCAATTTCAGCTATGGCGCGGAATCGAAGATGGTCGGCGTGGTGGAAGACGCCGTGCGGCGGATGGGACTGTGAGGAAAGCAGGATGAAGTATGTAATTATCGGAAATTCGGGGCATTACCCGCAGGTGCTGGAGGCCATGCGAAACGGAGAGATCGGTGCGCCGTGCGCCGTCGCGCCGGGCAGCCGCGCGGAGGACGTGCGCGCGCTGGCGGAGAAATGCGGCTGCCGTCTGTATGACGACTGGCGGCGCATGCTGAACGAGGAAGCGCCGGAGCTGGCCGCGGTCAATCCGTGGTTCGCGGATACGGCGGGCATTTCCATCGAATGCCTGAAGCGCGGCGTTCACGTGTATTCGGAAAAGCCCGTGGCGACGGAAATGGACGCGCTGGCCGCGCTCGAGAAGGCGTATCGCGAAAGCCCGGCGGCGCTGGGGTGCATGCTGAACCTGAACTGCTGCGCGTGGTATAAGGCGCTTTCCGGCGCGATTGCGGACGGAGAAATCGGCGAGGTGCGCCTGATTCACGGGCAGAAGAGCTACCGGATGGGGCAGCGCGGCGAGGTGTATCACCGCCGCGAGACCTACGGCGGCACGATTCCGTGGATCGGCATTCACGCCGTGGACTGGGTGCTGCGGCTGGGCGGAAAATGCGAATGGGTGGCGGCGACGCACACCACCGCCGCGAACCGCGGAAACGGCGATATGGAGACCGCGTGCGCGGTGCTTCTGCAAATGGAGAACGGCGTGATCGGCACGGTGGAGTGCGACTTCCTGCGCCCGACCGGCTCCGCGCGGCACGACGACGACCGCCTGCGCGTGACCGGCACGCGCGGCATGCTGGAAGCCATCGACGGGCGCGTGTATCTGGAAAACGAGAACCCGCGCCGGGAGCTCGCGCTGCCGGCGGGCGAAAACCCGTTCACGCGCTTCGTGAACGCCATCGGCACGCCGCTCGCGGACGAGCTGGCGCGGGAGGCGTTCGAGGATACGCGCGTGTGCCTGCTGGCGAGACGCGCCGCGGACGAGGGAACGATCGTGCGCGCGTGACGCGGTGGCTCGCGGACGCTTTGGGGGCATGATAGAATGATCGCGAGCCGATAAGATCAGCGGGAGGGCTGGAAGGATCCTCACGAAAAAGCTGCGCCGCGAGGACTTTTACTACGCGGACAAGACCGGCTTTATCGCTGAGCTTCTGGAAAACGGCGGCAAAGTAAACCTGTTCACGCGCCCGCGGCGGTTCGGCGTGGAGAACATTCGAGTGTATGGCATTGCGTTCTGCGAAAAGCGGCGCAGGGTCGTTACAGCGCTTATGGAGCCGCAGAGCGGCGAAAAAGACCCGGGAGGACGAAAATCCTTCCGGGTCTTTGAATGAATCCGGGTCAGTCGGCCAGCGTGCCCATGGGATCCCACGGGTCGAGGGTGATGGGCGGCTTGTCGAGCTGGGCGACCAGCTCAGCGGGCAGCAGGGATTTCTTCACGACGGCCTGATAGACGAAGTTGTCGAACCACTCGTCCGTCATCATGTAATAGCCCTTTTCGCCGCGATCCTCGCCCCACGAGTTCTGAATCTTCCAGCGCACGGGCTGGCCGTCCACCTCGTGGTAGCCGGTGATGGTCATGGCGTGGTTCATGGCGCTCATGCGGTAGTCCAGCTTCTCTTCCTTGGTGGTGTCGAACGCCATGCCGCCGAACAGCGGGGAATAGTCGGTCAGGTCGTTTACCAGCGTGCCGTTGGCGCGATCCATGAACCAGCCCACGTCGCTGCCGAACCACACGGTTTCGCCCGCGTCGATGGTCTCCATGATGGCCTTTTTCATAACCGACAGGTCGGCGTTCAGGTAGGAAATCGCGTCGCCGCCCACGACGTTGCCCAGGAAACGCACGGTGTAGCTGCGGCCGAAGGGCTTGTCGTCGGTCGGGGAATGAATGACGGAGGTGTACTCGTCAAACGGGAAGGCGATATACTGGTCGAAGAACGTCTTCGGCGTGAGCCCGGCCACGCGCACGAAGTTGTCGTCCTTGTCCTTGTATTCCAGATCGAACGACTCCGGCGGGCAGCCGTAGCCGGCGGTGAGCATGTCGTGCACGTCGGCGAGGGTCTCGCGGCAGATGCTGTTCAGCGCCTCGGTGGAAGCGCCGCCCCTGTATTCGCGGCGGAGAATCGCGGCGGCGCGGCGCAGCTTGATGTTGATGGCCGCGTTCAGCGAGCGGGTGTTTTCGCTCTGGAAGGTTTCCGGCATCGCCGCCTTGGGCACGAGACCGTATTTCTTCACCAGATTCGCCATCATGTCCCACTGGCCGCCGTCCTGAATGCCGGTGGACACGATGTAGGTCACCATGCGGTCGTCCTTGGGCAGGTCGAGCGTCTGCATGATGGAATCGAGGAAGTAGTTGGCCTTTTCCAGCTTATCGTAATAGGCGATGAAGTTCTGGGAAAGCTCGAAGAATTCCACGTTCATCTTCTTCGCCGCGATTTCGCGGAACAGGTTCAGCGCGGCGAACAGCCAGCAGCGGCCGCTGGATTTCTGGTTGGTTACCTTCATGGTTTCCACTTCGTGATTGAACAGGAAGCGCCCCTTCGCGGCGTTTTCACAGTTGAAAACCACTTCGTTCAGCGGCTGATGACCCATGGCCAGCGCCGCCGCCTTCATGACGGGGTTCGCGCGATAGGCGTCGTTCATCGTGGTGAGCATGTCGCTTGTAATCTGCATGGAAAGACCTCCTTCGCCCGCAGGCGCTCAAGTGATGCTACCATGATACTCCGATAAAGCGGAAATGTCAATCGGCGGCAGAAGAAAAGGAGCCGCGAAGGAACGGTTCGACCGTTCTTTCGCGGCTTCTTTTGATGGATAATTAATCGAGGTCGGGGTGATCTCCGTCGGGATCCACATGCGAGGGCGTATCCTCGGGGGCGGCTTCGGGCGCGGCCGCGCCGGCGTCGTCCGCTGGATGCAACCGGGTGAACGCGGGCTTCTGCGCGCGGTTCGCAACGCGGCTGCGGAGCAGCTGACGCAGCTCGTCCAAGTCGCTGTCATCTCCGAAGTGATCCGCGTCGTCGGACTGCTCGCCCGGCGCGCGCAGCTTGTTGTTGATGGAGATCACGTTCTTCACGAGGAGGAGCGCCATCATCAGGAATTCGAAGATCAGTCGCACGACGATGGGGCCGAGAATCATCAGAAGGAGGCCGTAGCCGCCCAGCCATTTCCGGTGATTTACGTTACTCTGAATACTTTCTGAAATATTTAATTAAAATATATGCGATCGACGAAATGCCTTCGCGATTCTGAAAGGCAGCGGATTCCCGTGATTTTCATAAACGATAAACGGGGCTGCCGTGGGAACATCAATCGTTCCCCGGCAGTCCCGTTTGGATTCAAGGTTGTTTTGTGAACGGCATCAGCACATGATCGCGTCTGCGGCGGTGAAGCCTTCGAGGGAGTTTTCGCGAGTCTGAATGCAGACGAAGGTAATGCCCTCGATTGCCGACGCGGAGAACCGGCGCTTCGTGGCGGGCGCGACGCGCAGCCAGTCTCCGGCGGTGAGGGCGATTTCCTCGCCGTCGAGGACGGCCTTGCCCTTGCCCTCGAGGACGCCGTAGATTTCCTCGTTGTTTTTATGCGCGTGCACGAACGGCACGCCCGCGCCGGCGGGAAGCCGGTTCACGCTGATCTCCGCGCCGGTCAGAGCCAGCTTGTCGTGAAGCTCGACGCGTCCTTCGCTGCCAATGTTGATTTTCGCATAGTTTGCCATGGTTGGAACCTCCGAGCAGATATTCGCGGCGTTTCTTCCGCATGCTCGCAGTGTACATCGGCGCGCGCGCAAAAACAAGTACGCACTTTTTTGTAACTGTACATATAAATTGGAATGTGCTATACTGAAACCGGAGGTGAACGCCTGTGAAAACCAAGGAGGAGCTTCCGGCGTGCCCGGTGGCGACGGCGGTGTCCCTGATCGGCGGCAAATGGAAGCTTCTGATTCTGCGCAACCTGAAAACGCGCCCGTGGCGGTTCAATGAATTGCAGCGCGATCTGGAGGGCGTCTCGCAGAAAGTGCTGACCGACAGCCTGCGCCAGATGATCGACGATGGGCTCGCCTACCGGCGCGACTACCGGGAAATGCCCCCGCGGGTCGAGTACGGCCTGACGGCGCTGGGGCGGGAAATGCTGCCGATTATCGACGCGCTGGCCGATTTCGGCAGCTACTATAAATCGCACATTCAGCGGAAGGAGCCGTGAGCCCGCGGGCGGGGCGCGCGGCGGCGCTGGGGAGGAGTCTGAAAGCATGATTTTCTGTTTTTCCGGAACCGGAAACAGCCGCTATGTGGCGGAGCGAATCGCCGAAGCGCTGCGGGCGCCGGTGATCGACCTGAACGCGCGAATCAGAGCCGGGGACGAATCTCCGGTGGAAACGGGACGCGACGCGATCGTCGTAACGCCGACCTACGCTTGGCGCATTCCGCGAATTGTGGACGAATGGCTTTCCCACACCGAGCTGGTCGGCGCGGAGCGCATCTGGTTTGTGATGGACTGCGGAAGCGAAATCGGCGGCGCGGCGAAATACAACCGGCGGCTCAGTCAGCGCAGGGGGCTGAAATACATGGGCACGGCGCAGATCGTCATGCCCGAAAACTATATCGCCATGTTCGGCGTGCCGGGAGCGGAGGAAGCCCGGAAAATCGTGGAAAGCGCGGAGCCGTCGATTCGGGAGGTTCTTTCGCGGCTTCAGGCGGGAGAGCCCTTTGACGCGCCGCGAGGGAACCTCGCCGACCGCTTCCTGAGCGGCCCGGTGAACCCGCTCTTCTATCGCTTTTTCGTGAAGGCGAACGCGTTCCGCGCGGGAAGCGGCTGCGTCGGCTGCGGCCGGTGCGCCGAAAAATGCCCGATGAACAACATTCGGCTTCAGAACGGGAAGCCGCTCTGGGGCGGGCGGTGCACGCACTGTATGGCGTGCATCGGCTATTGCCCGACGGAGGCCATCGAATACGGCAAAAAGAGCGTCGGCAAGCCGCGGTATCATTTTGAGGAGTTGTAACCATGGGCGAAAGACCGGAATTGAGCGCGTCTTTGGACGCGGAGACGTTTCGCGGCTATTATTATCTGAAGGAAGAACTGGTGGCGTTCTGCCGCCGGAACCATCTTCCGGTTTCGGGCGGCAAGGCGGAGCCTGCCGGGCGCATCGCCCGCTTTCCCGATACCGGAACGGTCTCGCGGCCGCGGACGAAGCGAAAAGCGCCCGCCTGCGGCGGAACGATCACCGGGCAGACGGTCATCGAGCCGGACAAGGTGTGCTCCGAAGCGCACCGGGCGTTTTCTGCGGAGAAAGTCGGGAAGGGCTTTCCTGAAATGACCGTCTGTGGTATAATGAACGGTAGAAAATGACAGGATCGGTCAGGCTTGCGGCCTGTCGACAATCTGAATGAAGCTGCGGCATGGCGGCGCGGGGGCGGCGGCATGCGGGAAGGACGGGCGGCCATGTTTGCACATCTTCACATGCACACCGAATACAGTCTGCTGGACGGCGCGAACCGCATCGGCGACCTGCTTGACCGCGTGCAGGCGCTGGGCATGGACGCGTGCGCCATCACCGACCACGGCGTGATGTACGGCGTGGTGGATTTTTACCAGCAGGCGCTCAAGCGCGGCATTCATCCGGTGATCGGCTGCGAGGTATATGTGTGCCCGAACATGGAGGACAAGTCCAGCGCCGCGCGCGACTACAGCCACCTGATTCTTCTGTGCGAAACGCAGCAGGGCTATCAGAACCTGATCAAGCTGGTGAGCGAGGGCTTCACGCGCGGCTTCTATTACAAGCCCCGCGTGGACTACGACGCGCTGCGTCGGTATTCGGGCGGGCTGATCGCGCTGTCGGCGTGCCTGTCCGGCGACCTTCCGAAGGCGCTGCTCGAGGGGCGGCCGGCGCTGGCGGCCGAGCGGGCGCGCATGTATCTGGATATTTTTGGGAAAGATCATTTCTATATTGAGCTTCAGGATCACGGCCTCGCGGAGCAGAAGCAGGTGCTGCCGGGGCTGATTCGGCTTTCGAACGAGCTGGACATTCCCCTCGTGTGCACCAACGACTGCCACTACCTCACGCAGGAGGACAGCCGTGCGCAGGAAATTCTGATGTGCATTCAGACCGGCAAGACGCTTTCGGACGAGAACCGCATGCGCATGCACACCGACCAGATGTACATCAAGAGCGAGGAAGAGATGCTGCGCGCGTTCCCGGAATTTCAGGACGCGCTCGACCGCACGCACGAAATCGCCATGCGCTGCCATGTGGATTTCGATTTCAAAACCAAGCACCTGCCCAGCTATCCGCTGCCGGAGGGCGAAACGGCGAAGGGCATGCTGCGCCGCCTGTGCGGCGAGGGGCTTGCGCGCAAGTACGGCGAGGATCGCGCCGACGCGCGCGAGCGGCTGGAATACGAGCTGGGCGTCATCGAGAAGATGGGCTATGTGGACTATTTCCTGATCGTGTGGGATTTTATCCATTACGCACGGGAAAACGGCATCCTCGTCGGCCCCGGGCGCGGAAGCGGCGCCGGCTCCATCGTGGCGTACACGCTGGACATCACGCTGATCGACCCGCTGAAATATCAGCTGCTGTTCGAGCGCTTCCTGAACCCGGAGCGCGTGAGCATGCCCGATCTGGACATCGACTTCGACTACGAGCGCCGTCCGGAGGTCATCGAATACGTCAGCCGCAAGTACGGGCACGATCACGTGTCCCAGATCATCACCTTCGGCACGATGGCCGCGCGGCAGGCGCTGCGCGACGTGGGGCGCGTGATGGGTCTGAGCTACGCGCAGACGGACGCGGTGTCGAAGATGGTGCCGGCGGAACTGAACATGACGCTGGACAAGGCGCTGAAGGTCAGCCCCGAGCTGAAGGCGGGCTACGACGCGGACGAGCAGGTGCGCGCCCTCATCGACACGGCGCGCAAGCTGGAGGGCATGCCGCGCCATGCGTCCACGCACGCGGCGGGCGTTCTGATCACCGCCAAGCCCGTAAACGAATACGTGCCGCTTCAGACGAACGACGACGTGGTCACCACCCAGTTCCCCATGACGACGCTGGAGTCGCTGGGGCTTCTGAAGATGGACTTTCTCGGGCTGCGCACGCTGAACGTCGTGGGCGACAGCCTCGCGCTGATCAGGGCCGGCGGCGGGCCGGACATGCAGAGCGCGGATATTCCCATGGACGACGAAAGCGTGTATCAGATGATCTCGGCGGGTGACACCGTGGGCGTGTTCCAGCTGGAATCCGGCGGCATGACGAACTTCCTCATGAACATGAAGCCGCAGAACTTCGAGGACATCGTGGCCGCCATTTCGCTGTATCGACCCGGCCCGATGGAGTCGATTCCGCGCTTCATTCAGGGCAAGCAGAACCCTTCGTCGGTCAAATACCTCACGCCCAAGCTGGAGCCGATTCTGAACGTCACCTACGGCTGCATGGTGTATCAGGAGCAGGTCATGCAGATTGTGCGCGATCTGGCCGGGTATTCCATGGGCAGAAGCGACCTCGTGCGCCGCGCGATGGCCAAGAAAAAGCACGACGTGATGGCCAAAGAGAAGGAATACTTCATTCACGGCAAACTGAACGACGACGGCACGATCGACGTGCCCGGCGCGGTGCGGCTGGGCGTGAGCGAGGAGGCGGCCGAGAAGCTGTTCGACGAAATGACCGCCTTCGCGTCCTACGCGTTCAACAAATCGCACGCCGCGGCCTACGCCGTGGTCGCCGTGCAGACGGCGTGGCTGAAAAGGCACTATCCCACCGAGTTCATGGCGGCGCTGATCAACTCCGTGGCGGGCGACAGTGAAAAGGTGGCGTTCTACATCGAATACTGCCGCCGCAGGGGCATCCGCGTGCTGCCGCCGGACGTGAACCGTTCGGAGGAAAAGTTCTCGGTAGATTTCTCCGGCGCGGAAAAGGCGATTCGCTTCGGCCTGAACGCCGTGAAGAACGTCGGCCACAACGCCGTGGCGGCGCTGATCGCCGAGCGCGAGAAGAACGGGCCGTACCGCGAGCTTTCCGGCTTCATCACGCGCAGCGCGTCCGCGCAGATCAACAAAAAGGCCGTGGAATCGCTGATCAAGGCGGGCGCGTTCGACTCGCTCTCCGGGAACCGGGCGCAGAAGCTCTGCGTCTATGAGAAGCTGATGGACGGCGCGCAGAAGAAGGCGCATTCGATTCTGGACGGGCAGCTGTCGCTGTTCGGCGACGACGAGCCGGCCGCGCCGGCGGAGTATCCGCTGATGGAGGAATACCCGACGCGCGTGCGCCTGAACATGGAAAAGGAAATGACCGGCATCTATCTGACCGGTCATCCGCTGGAGGACTACAAGCAGCAGCTGGCCGCGCTGGACGTCAATGCGCAATATCTGGCCTCCTATGCCGAGGAGCATCAGGAGGGGGATATGTCCATCGACCAGATGCGCGTGAAGATGGGCGGCATCATCACCGAAAAGCGCGCCAAAGCAACCAAGGCGGGCGGCATGATGGGCATCCTGACGCTGGAAGACCTGTACGGCTCCACCGAGGCTCTCGTGTTCCCGAAGGTGTACGAGCGGCTTTCGAACCAGCTGGAGGTCGGAACGGTGGCGATTCTGTCCGGCCGGCTGTCGGCGCGGGAGGACGAGCGTCCCAAGCTGATTCTGGATACCGTCGCGCCGATGCGCACCGACCGCGAGCTCGCCTCCATGCCGAAGCCCGCGCCCGCGCCCGCCGCGCGGGTGAATCCCTCGACGAAGCTGTATCTGCGCATGGAGCGGGCGCAGCTGGACGCGGTTTCGTTCATTCTTGAAACCACGCCGGGCGACATGCGCGTGTACTTCTATTTTACCGACGAACAGAAAACCTTCCTCGCGCCCGGCAGCCTGTGGGTGGGCGCGGACTTCGACCGGGAAGGGCTGGAAGCGCTGCTGGGCAAGGGCAGCGTGGTGCTGAAATAGCGAAAGGAGCGCAACATGAACAACAAACCCGCAAGGCTTTACGTGGTCGTGCCCTGCTATAACGAAGAGGCCGTGCTGCCGGAAACGTCAAAGCGGCTGGGCGCGTTTCTGGACGCGCTGATCGCGGAGGGCGAAATCGCGCCGGACAGCCGCGTGATGTGGGTGGACGACGGCAGCCGCGACCGCACGTGGGCGCTGATCGACGCGCTGTGCGACGAAAACGAGCGCTTCGAGGGGCTGAAGCTGGCGCACAACGCCGGGCACCAGAACGCCCTGTGGGCGGGCATGACCGAAGCGGCGGACAAGTGCGACGCGCTGGTGTCCATCGACGCCGACCTTCAGGACGACATAAACGCCATGCGCGGCTTCCTGAAGGAATACTACGCGGGCGCGGACATCGTGTACGGCGTGCGCAGCAAGCGCGAGAAGGACACGTTCTTCAAGCGCTTCACCGCGGAGGCGTTCTACAAGGGCATGGCGAAAATGGGCGTGGAGACGGTGTTCAACCATGCCGACTACCGCCTGCTGTCCCGCCGCGCGCTGAACGAGCTTCTGAAATACACCGAGGTCAACCTGTTCCTGCGCGGCATGGTGCCCACGCTGGGCTTCAAAACCGCGAAGGTCTACTATGAGCGCGGCGAGCGGCTGGCGGGCGAAAGCAAGTACCCGCTCAGGAAGATGCTGGCCTTCGCCATGCAGGGCGTTACGTCGTTCTCCATCAAGCCCATCCGCATGGTGACGGCCGTGGGCTTCGTGTTCGCCGCCGCGGCCATCCTCGCCGCGCTGTATACCCTTATTTCCCATATCGCCGGACACGCCGTCGCCGGCTGGACGAGCACCATGCTCTCCATCTGGCTCATCGGCGGCGTGCAGCTGATGGCGCTGGGCATGATCGGCGAATACGTCGGCAAAATCTATATGGAAGTCAAGCGCCGCCCCAGATTCATCGTGGAAACCTATAAATCAAAAACCCCCTCAAACGACTAACCCAACCCCCGCAGCGACGCTCTTCCGGCCGCTGCGGGGTTTTTGTTGCATAAAAACGCCCGCGCTCCGAAAAGGGGCGCGGGCGAATGTGAGTTTACGGTTTGAGGATTACTTGCCCAGGAACGCGTCGATCTGATCCTGCGCCTCGGCGATGATGCGGCTCAGGCCCTCGGCTTCCATCTCTGCGTACATGGCGGCCACGGCGGTCTCCGGATCAACGGAGCCGGTCAGCAGCTCGGGATGGTAGCGATCCCAGATGGTCTTGCAGTTGGCGATCTCGTCGTCGACCTTGGAGGAATCGAAGGCAAAGCCCAGCAGCACGGAGGGTTCCGCGGCGTCGTTGAGCTCGTGCACTTCGTCCCACTGGTTGAATTCCACGTCGTCGGTGGGGGTCACGTTGAAGAAGGTCGCCTGGGTGTAGCCGGCCAGACCCCAGCCCTTATCGGCATTCTTGTGCACGCGGCCATTCTCGGTGTAGGTGAAGTTCTCGCCTTCCAGACCATAGTAGAACGCGTCGCGAACCTTGGAATCGGTGTTGATCAGGTTCAGGTAGGCCAGCGCCTTGTCGGGATGCTTGGAGTTGACGGACACGAAGTTCACAGAGCCCAGAACGGAGTCATTGGACAGGATGGTGGGGCCGAAGGTGTAGGCAACCAGCTCCTTGCCCATGTTGGGGCCCCAGACGGTCTTGGCGGCCAGAGACCAGCCCTGCGCCAGGAAGCAGGCCTTATAGGTCGGGCCTTCCGCCAGGTTGGGCGCGTCGGCGTTGATGATGCCGCTCTCGTACCAGCCGCGGACTTCCTTGAGCTGCTCCATGATGTCTTCTTCTTCGAAGATCTTCACAACCTTGGCGTCCTTGTCGTTGTAGCGCACGCCGATGCCGCGCAGACCCGCGCCGAAGGCGTCAAAGATGAAGGGGATCTGGGAAACGCCGTCCTTGGTTACGGGGAAGGAGGCTTCGCCCTTGGCTTCCCTGATCTTCTGCAGGATGGGAGTCGCGTCTTCGATGGTGTGGCAGTTCGCCGCTTCCTCTTCCAGACCCAGCTCCTTGAGCACCTCCACGTCCCATACGAAGTACTGGGTGATGGAGGAATCCTTATAGGTGGGCACGCCGTAGATGCGGCCGTTCACGCGGCAGGCGTCCCAGTAGCCGCCGGGGATCAGGTCGACCAGACCCGGGGCGTTCTCGGCCAGCAGGTCGGTGATGTCCAGATACGCGCCCACGGCGACGTCCTGACGCAGGTTGCCGCTGTCGCCGAAGATGACATCATACGCTTCGTTGGTGTTGATGATGACGCTGCGGCGGGAGCCCCAGTCGCCCCAGCCGATGCACTCGACTTCCAGCTTCGCGCCGATCTTCTCAACGACGTACTCGTTGAGCTTGGTGATCCAGGCTTCGTAGTTGTCCGGCTGACCATTGCCCAGGGTAATGATCTTGACGGTGGGCACTTCTTCCTCAGCGGAAACGAAGCTGAGCATGCACAGTGCGAGGCACAGTGCGAGAACCAGAGACAGGATCTTCTTCATAAGTTCGTTCTCTCCTTTTTTATTTTCGTTAACCCTTCACCGCGCCGATCGTCAATCCGGAAATGAAGTATTTCTGGAAGAACGGATACGCGCAGGCGATCGGGATTACGATCACGATGGCGATGGCCATTCGAACGGACTCGCCGGGCATCTGCGCCTTGTACTGCTGCAGGGAAACGCCGGCGGACGGATTGTTGGCCATGTACTCCAAAGAGCGCATGATGTTGTTCAGCAGCGCCTGGAGGGAAATGAGCTTGCTGTCCGAAATGTAGAGTGACGACAGGAACCAGTCGTTCCAGTAGCCGAAGGACAGAAACAGCGCGATGGTGGCGAACAGCGGCTTGGAAATCGGGATGACGATGCTCAGGAACGTGCGCATCTGCGTCGCGCCGTCGATTTTCGCCGACTCAATGATGCTGTCCGGAATCGAGGTCTTAAAGAAGGTCTTGCAGATGACGATGTTGTAGGAGCTGACCATCAGCGGAAGAATCAGCACCCAGATTTTGTTGCGCAGGCCGAGGATGTTGGCGTTTACCACGTAGCTGGCCACCATGCCGCCGCCAAACAGCATGGGAATGAAGATGACGGTGGTGTAGAAGCCCTTCAGCTTGAAGTTCGGCCGGGAAAGCGAGTAGCCCATGGCGGTAGTTACCGACACGCCCAGCACCGTGCCCACGCAGGTGACGAACACGGAGGTGAAGAACGCACTGAAGATCGTCTGCCGCTCATTCCACAGGAACTGGTAGGCCTTGCCGGAGAGCTGCGCCGGGAAGAAGGAGTAGCCGACCAGCCGGATGGATTCCTCCGAGGAAATCGAGATCATGAACACCAGCACGACCGGCAGGATGGCGGAAGCGGCCAGCAGCACGAACAGCAGGTTGAACACGCCGTTTGTAACGGGATGAATGCGGTTGATGCGGAAGGAGGATTTGGCTTTCATGTTCGTTCGTCCCTCCTTTAAAACACGGCGCTGTCTTCATCGATCTTGGACACGATGAAGTTCGCCAGCAGAATCGTGATGCAGCACGCCACGGACTGGAAGGTGGATGCGGCGGCCGTCTTGCCGATGGGCGCGTTGCCCTGCAGCGCCGCGTACACATAGGTATCAAACGTGGACGCAACCTTGTAAAGGGAGTTGGGCACGCCCTGCGTTACCTGATAGAACAGGCCGAAATCCGAGGCGAAAATGCCGCCGACGGACAGGATGAACATCATCACGATGACGGTCTTCAGCATCGGCAGGGTGATGTGCTTCGCCTGCTGCCACTTGCTCGCGCCGTCCAGCATGGCGGCCTCGTACAGCGAGCCGTCGATGCCGGTGATGCTCGCCAGATACACGACCATGCCGTAGCCGGTTCCCTTCCACACCTTCAGCACCACGAAGAACGCGGGCCAGTACGCGGGCTCGGAGTACCAGCGGTGGGTTTCGCCGCCAAAGAACACCACGATCCGGTTGAGAAGGCCGTAATCCGTGTTCAGGAAGGCGAACACGAAATAGCTCACCACGACCCACGACAGGAAGTGGGGAAAGAACATCAGCGTCTGATACGTCTTCGACTTGCGCTTGGAATACAGCTCGTTGATCATGATGGCCAGCGTCACCGGAATGACGATGCCCAGAATGATGAACACGATGTTGTAAAGAAGCGTGTTGCGCAGAAGCATCATAAAGGCGTTGTTGTTGATGAAGAAGCTGAAGTTCTTAAAGCCGACAAACTCGCTGTGCAGCAGATTATAAAGGAAGCTCTGCTGCGGGAAGATTTCATATTGAATGAACGCGATCATCAACCCGAACATGGGCAGATAGCAGAACAGAATATACCAGATGAGCGCCGGCAGACCCAGCAGGCCCAGCTCCGTATCCTCGCGAGACCACTTCCGGCGGCCGTGCTTTCCGGCCGCGGCAGGTGGCTTCGCCGTCGTTGCCCCTTGCTTCACGGGAAAACCCTCCAATTCACGAATGGACGTTAGTAAATGCATTATAGCAGTATGGAGCAGAATTGTCAACTGAAATTGTGCGTATCTCAGGTATTTTAACAGAAGATGAATTTCAAGTGAATTTATATGCACAAGAAGAATGCATTTATTCATGCGTATGCATGGGATTCCGTCCGTTTCGGGACAACAAAAAGCACTGAACTATTCTTCAGTGCTTTTATGAATACCGGCGATCGGATTCGAACCAATGACACTTCGGGTATGAACCGAATGCTCTGGCCAACTGAGCTACGCCGGCAGATGGTTGCGGGGGAGGGATTTGAACCCTCGACCTCCGGGTTATGAGCCCGACGAGCTACCGGACTGCTCTACCCCGCGATGAAATTTCTCATTGCTTTTCGCAACGGCAGGATATATAATACCACCGTTGGGCTTTCCTGTCAATAGGAAAACGCGCGCGGCGCAGGTTTATTTTCGGTTACGTGCGGAGAAAACGCCGGGCGGGACGCGTCTGAATAGAAAGAGAACCGTCGGAGGGATGAATATGGCACGAAAGCGGGCGCGGGGCGAAGCGCCGTGGATTTTCCGAATCCTTCTTCTGCCCATGCTGTATGGGTATCTGAGGCTTCTGTCGTTTCTGGACTATCCTTCGCTGGACTTCGTGTTCCAGCTGCCGAACGCGCCGTTTCTGACCTATGGGCGCAACTACCTGCTGCTGGCCGCGTGCCTGCTGGGCTTTCTGCTGATTCTGTTCGCCGCGCCGGGCAGGCGGCTGCCGCTGGGCGCTGGGCTTCTGCTGCTCACCTGTCCGGTGTGGATGCGCGCGTTTCTTCAGTTCCACGCCGTGCAGGGCGGCGCGCGCGCCGTGGGCGAGGTCGTGCTTTCGCGGCCGCTGGCCATTGCGAGCGCGGCGCTTCCCGCGCTGTGGGGCCTGATGATGGTGCGCGGGCCGCGCAGGCGCGAATGGGAAAAATCGCTGATCGCCGTGGCGCTGCTGGCGCGCGTCGGCTACGTGACGTTTCTGGGACGCGCGTCCGCGGAAGCGTGTATCGACGATATGCTGCTGACCGGCGTCGCCATCCTGATCGGCGCGGCGGTGGATTGCGTGTATACCGCGCCGACCGCCGCCGACCTCTGCGTGCCCGCGCTGGCGCTCGGCTGGCTGTTCGCCGCGCAGGTGTGGCGCGTGCTGACCCTGCAATACGCCCTCCTCGCCACCATCGCCCTGAGCCTCGTCGCCCTCATCCTCACCCTCGCCGCCAAACCCGCCCGCCGCCACGCCTACGGGTATGCCTGGGCGCTCGCCGCCGTCACCACCACCGCCGCCGCCATCCTCTACCTGCACGGACCGGCGCTGTGAACCGCCTATCTAATGAAGAAACAGCCGCGCACCCCGTCCATGTCGGGACGCGCGGCTGTTTTCATGGGCGCGACGAAAGAATCGTCGATGGTATCGACGAAAAAACGTCGACAACATCGATGAAAATTCATCGGACTCATTGACGGCAATCCGATTATGCGCTGTTTTCAATAAAAACCGGGCGGACTGCGTGAGAGCGGTCCGTCCGGTTTCATTGAAAACAGCGTCAGTCCATATCCGGGGTGAGGTTCCAGAGGCGGAGGCGCCAGCGGTTGTTTTCGCAGCGGAAGATGCTGACGGAGGCGTTGCCGCAGGACATCTGGCGGCCGACGCGGGCGCCGAGGACGACCTCGGCCATGGCGGTGATGAGGCCGGCGTGGGCGACGGCGGCGACGCGCGTGAGGGTTTCCTCGGCGGCGACGAGGTCGAGGAACTCCTGTGCGCGGGCGCGCATATGCGCGCCGCTTTCGCAGTCGATGCCCAGCGGGGCGTAGTCGAAATTTTTACGGCAGGCGAGGTAGCGTTCGCCGTACAGGGCAGTCATGTCGTCGCAGGTCTTTCCGCGCATCGAGGTGTTGTTGATTTCGCGGATGATGGTGCTGAACGTGCGCGGAACGCCGGGGAACAGAATGTCCGCCGTCTGCTGCGCGCGGCGCACGTCGCTCACGTACAGGCGATCGAACGTCAGGTTCCGCACGTGCCTGCGCGCGGCTTCGGCCTGCGCCTCGCCCTTTTCCGTGAGCGGCACGGGCGCCCAGCCCGCGTGCGTGTCGGTGAAATTCGCCAGACTTTCGCCGTGACGGATCATATACAAATCCATACGCTTCCTCCAGATGACCGTTTTCTTCCATTTTACCGCGTTTTCGCGCCGGGCAAAAGCATGCGCGCATGAAATTTTCGCGAGGAAGCGGAATTTTCCGATTTGTTGATAGCGTTCTTCTCGCGGGTATGGTAGAATACTTTATACGTTTTTTCCGGGAGTGAGCGGCATGAGGGAGCGGCTGAGGGGCGCGTTTCAAAGGGCTTTCCGCGCGTTTGCGGTGGGGGTGATCTCCCTGCTGGCGCGTGTGCTGTTCGGCGCGCGGGTGTGCGCGGACGGCGGGGCGATCGACGACAACGCGCTGTTTCTGTGCGCGCACGAATCCGTGTGGGATTTCGCGTTTCTCATTTACGCGCTCCGGCCGCGCCGGGTGCGCTTTGTGGCCACGAGCATCGAGTTTGAGAAGAGCCGGTTCACCGCGTGGCTGCTCACGTCGCTGGGCGTGATTCAGAAAAAGCAGGGCGCGACGGATATTTCCTGCGTTCGCCAGATGGTGCGCGCGGCGAGGGAGGGCGACGTGGTCGCCGTGTATCCCGCCGGAATGACCAGCTGCGACGGCCGTCCCGCGTGGAAAATGCAGCCCGGCACCGGAAAGCTGGCGCGGCTGATGGGCGCGTCGGTTTATGCGGCGACGCCGCGCGGCGCGTTTCTGAGCCATCCGCGCTACGCGCACACGCTTCACCGCGGGCGCGTGGATGTGTACATTCAGCGGCTGTTTACCGCCGAGGAAGCGCGGAAAACGCCGCCGGAGGCGATTCAGGCGGCGGCGGAGAGGGCGCTGGCCTTCGACGAATGGCGGTGGCAGGCGAAGGAGCGCGTGCGTTTTCACGCGCTGAACCGCGCCAAGGGCGTGACGCGCGCTCTGTACATGTGCCCGCATTGCGGCATGTACGGCGGCATGCGCGAGCTTTCGAACGCCGTGACGTGCGACGTCTGCGGCATGCGCGCAGAAATCGACGAATACGGCTTCTTCCGCGCCACGCGGAACACCTGCACGCGGCGCATGGACAAATGGGTGGACATGGAGCTGGACAAGCTGCGGCAGGAGCTGGCCGCGGACGATTTCGCGCTGTACGCGCCGGTGACGCTGAAGCGCCCGCGCGCGAAGGCGCCCGGCTATGAGACGGCGGACGAGGGCGAGCTGCGGCTCACGAAGACGGAGCTGCGCTTTTCGTCGAAGACGCAGACGCTTTCATGGACGTTCGCCGACTTCCAGTATCTGGTTATGAACGACGTGGATTTCCTGCACATCAACGCCGTGAACGGCGCGTACCGGTTCGTGTTCGCCGATCCCCGGCCGATCATGCGCTGGTTCTTCGCCCACCGCATGCTGGTGGGCGGGCAGCCGGAGGGCGAGGGAACGGCCGCCTCGCCGGTCATGCCGGAGGGCGCGGCGAGCGGTGAACGAATCGCCGTGGACGCGCCGGCGGCGCGGGAAGAGGATAGCGCCGGGAAGGCTCCGATTGCGCAGGAAGCGGACGGCGAGCGTGTTCAGAGCGCGCGCGTTGCCGTAGGCGGGTCAACGACACGGGAAACCGTGCCGGTCGCGCGGGAAGCGGACGGCGCTGCGGATATGCCGGCGGCGCGGGAGGCTGTGTCGGTGGAACGGAAGACGGACAGCGCTGAGGATGCGCCGATTGCGCAGGAAACGGACGGCGCTTTCAAGGCTGATCGGGAAGCGTGTTCAACCGCGGACGCGTCGGCCGCGCAGAATGCGGAGAGCGCCGTGAGTGAAACCTCCGCGGAGAAATAAGAGGTGTGCGCTCATCCCGCGCGGGTGAACAGCGCGCGGCGCACGGAGGACAGGAACCACGCGTATTCCCGGCTGGACGGGTGCGCGCGCAGAAGCGCGTTCAGACAGCCCGGGCACAGTCGGAACGAACGATAGATGGGGTAGATCGCCGGGTTTGCGCAAAAAGTGCACTTCCGTTTCAAGAAATTTGCCTCCGGAGAATAAAATTGCGTTGACAGGGAAACAAGGGGCATGTATCATCCCATGGAAAGATCGTATGCGGGAGGAAGGGCGGAATATGACGGATTGCGTGAGGGATGCGGGCTGGGCGATACCGGTTCTGTATGAGGACAACCATCTGCTCTGCGTCGAGAAGCCGGCGAACCTGCCGGTGCAGGCGGATTCGTCGCTCGACCGCGATCTTCTGTCCATCCTGCGCGACTACATCGGCCGCAGGTACGAGAAGCCCGGCAGGGTTTATCTGGGGCTTGTGCACCGGCTCGACCGTCCCGTGGGCGGCGCGATGGTGTTCGCGCGAACGTCCAAGGCCGCCGCGCGGCTGAGCGCGCAGTTTGCCGCGCACACCGTTCAGAAGCGGTATTACGCCGTGCTTCAGGGCGAGCTTCGCGCGGAAACGCGGCTTGAGAACCTTCTGGTGAGCGACGAGCGCACCGGCATGACGCGCGAGGCGCGGCCGGGCGAGACGGGCGCGAAGAAGGCGGCGCTGGTTTCCACGCCCCTGCTCGTGCGGGACGGCCTGACGCTGGCGGACGTGCGGCTGGAAACCGGGCGCAGGCACCAGATTCGCGTGCAGCACCTGCTGGCGGGGCTTCCCTTATGGGGCGACGCGCGCTACGGCGGCGGGAGGCCGGGGCAGCAGATCGCGCTGTGGGCGCACAGCCTGACCTTCGAGCATCCCACGCTGAAAACGCCGGTCGCGATCGAGTCCCTGCCGCCGCCCGAGGGCGCGTGGCGAAAATTCCCGGAGTACGCGTCGAAAAACTCACCCGAATACGCAAAGGAGCGTTTTGATGTTTGATCTGTTTCTGGATTCCCTGCTCGACGGCCTGAAGGACGGCGCGTGGAGCCTGCCGGTTCTGTTTGTCGCCTACCTTCTGATGGAGCTTCTGGAGCGCAGTCAGAAGCTGAACGAGGAAATTCTGCACGGCTACAGCCACAGGGCCGGGCCGCTGCTGGGCGGTCTTCTGGGCGTGGTGCCGCAGTGCGGCATTTCGGGCGCGGCGGCGACGCTGTTTTCCACCGGCTCCGTCACCGTGGGCACGATGCTGGCCGTGTTCTTCGCCACGTCCGACGAGATGCTGCCGATTATGCTCTCCTCCGTCGCGGACGGGGACATCCGGCTGTCGTCCATCCTGCTGATCGTGCTTGGCAAGGCGGCGCTGGGCGTGGCGCTGGGCTATCTGGCCGACCTGCTTCTGACGAAATACATTCGCAGCCAGAAGAACATTCACGGCTTCTGCGAGCGCGAGCATTGCGCGTGCGACGAGGAAGAGGGCAGCGTGTTCGTGTCGGCGCTGAAGCACACGCTGAAAATCGCGGTGATGCTGATCGCCGTGAACGTGATTCTGAACTTCGTGCTGGGCGTGATCGGCGTGGAGCGGCTGTCCGGCTCCGTGCTGAACCGGCCGGTCATCGGCGAAATTCTGCTGGCGCTGGTGGGGCTGATTCCCAACTGCTCCGTGTCCGTGGTCATCACGGAATCGTACCTGAGCGGCCTGATCGGGCTGGGCGGGCTGTTTGCGGGGCTTCTGTCCAACGCGGGCATCGGGCTTTTAGTGCTGTTCAGGACGAACAAAAATCTGAAGGAGAACCTCGTGATCACGTCCACGCTGTACGGCCTGAGCGCCGCGGCGGGCATTGTGATTACGCTTGTGAGCGGACTTTTGTGATTGGGAGGGATTTTCGTGCGGCGTGCCGACCGTGAAGTGAAGGACTTTGAGCAGATTCTGGACATCATGCGCGGCTGCGATATCTGCGAGCTCGCGCTGAACGACGTGGATGGCTATCCCTATGTGCTGCCGATGAATTTCGCGCTGGTCATGCGGGACGGAAAGCCCGCACTGTATTTTCACGGCGCGCGCGAGGGCAAGAAGCTCGACCTGATTGCCCTCGACGGACGCTGCGCGTTTTCGATGAGCCGCGCGCATGTGCTGGAGCTCGCGAAGGTGGCCTGCGCGACGACGTGGAAGTATGAAAGCGTGCTGGGGCGGGGAAGAATCTCCGTGGTGGACGATCCCGCGGAGGGCGTTGAGGCGCTCAAGGCCATCATGCGCCACTACGATCCCGAGCATGCGCACGAGTTTGACGAAAGGCATCTGCGGGCCGTGGTCATCCTGCGCATGGACGTTGAGCATCTGACGGGCAAGCGGCGCGACCGGAAATGAGAAAAGCGGCGGGGGAAAGCTCCTCCGCCGTTTGCGTTTTGGGATTTACAGGAAACGCTTAAGCCGCTCGATGGATTCCTGTCCGTTTTTCAGAAATTCGTTTGCCAGCTGATGCGCGCCGGGGTCGGCTTCCGGGCAGCGCGCGCGGGCGCGGGTCATGTCGATCACGCCCATCGTGGAGCCCTGAATCAGCGTGTCCGCGAGGTGCGAGGGCGTGCGGTCGCGCAGGGTCTCCATCTGAATGCCCAGCCACGCGCCCGCCTGCGCGATCGGATGCACCGGGCCGCGCTTTCCGCAGGTTTCAAAGAGCATGCGCTTCGCCCTGGCCTCGGACGCGGCGTATTCCGACATTTCGCGCATAAGCTCGCGGCGCATCGGCGCGTCGTCGGTCTTCTTCATCAGCATGGACACGCTGTCCTTTCCCATCTTTGCCGCCCGCGCCAGCTCGCACAGCAGCGTTTCGTTCTGCTTCATTCGCGAAAACCTCCCTTTCCCGGTTCAGTATGCGTCCGCGCGGGCATACAATACTGGGAAGTTTTTTTATGTGGGGTGAGCGCATGCAATCGGGCATTCGATGCTTCGCGGGCGCGAACACGGCGCGCGGGTTCGTTTCGGGCTTTGACGGCGTGTTTTCCGGGCGGAGAAGGGTATTCTATATCAAGGGCGCGCCGGGCGTGGGGAAGAGCGGGCTGATGCGCCGCGTCGCCGGGCGGCAGAGCGCCGCGGGACACGCGGTGAGCCTGTTTTCCTGCTCGTCCGACCCGGACAGTCTGGACGGCATTGTGGACGAGACGCTGGATGTCGCCATGCTGGACGCGACCAGCCCGCACGCGTACGATCCGCTTCTGCCCGGCGCGCGGGATATTCTGCTGAATCTGGGCGAGTTTCTGGACTGCGACGCGCTGTCCGGCGACGTTTCACGGTTGGAGGAGCTGCGGGCGCGAACGGCGGAATGCTTCCGAAACGCCTGCGCCTACCTGACCGCCGCCGAGGCGATTCGCTCCGCGGTGCGTCCGGCGGGCGATTTCCGGAAGCCCGAAAACGACCTGAAGGCGCTTCTGCCGGACGAAGCGCGTCCCGGCGGGCGCGAACGGCGATTCTTCCTTGGCGCGCACACGTGCATGGGCTATGTGAGCTTTGCCGGCGATTTCGCGCGCGAGATCACCGTGCGCGTGGCGTGTCCGTTCGGCGGCAGTCCGGACGCGCTTTTGCGCGCGCTGGGCGCGGAGGCGCGGGCGCGGGGGCTAGACGTTGTGTATTTTCTGGATCCTCTTTCGCCGGAGACGTATGCGCATCTGTATCTTCCCCAGCTTCCGCTGTTCATAACCGGCGAGCGCGTGCCCGCGGCGCGGGTGTACGACGGATTGTTTGCCGATTCGACCTCCACGCCGCCGGAATACGAGGCCGTGCTGAACCGCGCCTACGGCTGCCTGCGCGCCGCGAAGGCGCTGCACGACGAGACGGAATCGCGATACATACCGCGGATGGATTTTTCGGCGCTGGTGGATGTGGAGTCGAGGGTATACAGGGAGATGGACGCGCTGGCACGCGAGGTGGACGGGGGAGCAGGCTTGTGAGGTGGACGGGGGAGCAAGCTCCCCCGCCACTGCCACCCCCTCGGAAAAGGATAGGATTTCCTGCGGAAATCCTTTTGATTGAA
>OLOV01000206.1_pt1 | contig 52256 bp, 51 predicted proteins | sample 1672931 | NCBI WGS metagenome assembly OLOV01 (sample SAMEA3136738, study PRJEB25190) | human gut metagenome | biome: human gut; feature: human-associated habitat; material: faeces | place: Austria | collected 2013 | reverse complement strand
GACGAAACCTCACATTGTGGACGATACCCTGCTATCGTCCAACGTAGGGTGCATTTCATGATAAATCTCTGATTTCGACCCCGAAAAATGGGTATGATGATACTAAAAAGGGCCGGAAAGTGGAAACCTCCATCCGGTAAAATGACGCCGAACAGTCCGCTTCTTGCGTCTATAGCCCGTATTTGGTAGTTGTAGCCCGTATTCTGACGGTTTGTCAGTCTATAAATGCAAAAAGAAGTCCTCATGCTTTGTATCAAAACATGAGGACTTCGTTGGCAGCGCCGGTGGGAACGTAAGCCATGATGGTCACTTCCACCTTTTCGTCAACGATCGGCATACCCGATTCGTTCACGGTTGCGGCCATTGCGGAAGTGGGGAGAACGAGGCACAGCGCGAAAAGCAGGGATAGGATTCTCTTCATGGATCATTCCTCCTTCATATTTCCGAAAGCGTTTCCGCTCCTGGTTCGATTATCAGCCTTTGACAGCGCCGATCATAATTCCTTTCAGCATATATCGCTGCACAAAGGGGTACAGTATAAGCACAGGTACGCTTGCCATAATTACGGCAGCATATTTTACGGATTCTGCCGCAAGGATCATCTGATTCATGGTGGAATCTGCCGTCTGCTGCATAGCCGTCAGTTGATTGAAGATAAGAATTTCCCGCAGGAAAAGCTGAAGCGGATAAAGCTTGCGATTTGAAATGTAAATCATCGCGTTGAAATAGTCATTCCAGCGCCCGACACCGTAAAAAACGACCATAACCGCAATGATCGGCCCGGATAGCCGAATTGCGATACGAAACAGATACCCGACATTACGGCAGCCGTCGATCTTCGCGGCTTCGCGGATTCCCTCCGGGATGCTCGTCATAAAGTAGTTGCGCATGATGATCATATTCCACGCGCTGATCGCACCGGAAACCAGCACAGACCAGACTGTGTTCAGCAGGTTCAGCGACTTCATCAGCAGGTAATATGGTATGATACCGCCATTGAACCACATGGTCAACGTAATCATCAGCGTGAAGAGTTTTCTCATGCCAAATTCCCTGCAAGACAAGGGATATGCAGCAATGATCGTCATGAAAATATTGATAGCTGTTCCAGCCACCATATAAAACAGCGAATTGGCATAGCCGGTAAGAAGCTCATTATCCGAACAGACCAACTTATAGCCCTGCAATTGAAAGCCGACTGGCAGGAGTCACAGCTTGCCCTGACGAATGGACACCGGATTGCTGAACGAGGCAGAAACCGTCCATAGCAACGGATACAGCACGATGAGAAGGCTTCCACGGCTGTTCACCGCGGGAAATCGCCTTGAACAGCAATTTCTGGACGTATGGAGCGTGATTCAAGGCAGACCCGCTCGCTGGGAGACCCTCCTGCGTATCCGTATGTTCAATCTACTGACTGCTTTGATCGACACATGCAGGCAAAATCCGTTTGTGCCGTTGACCGCAGAAATTATGCAGGCGTTGGAATTCATTGAAACCTGCATTGAATCCGGTAACGAACTTCGTCTGGAAGACGTCGCCGACCAGCTTCATCTTTCGCTTTCATATTTTAAAATGCGTTCCACACGGGAAATCGGCATTTCGCCTTGGAAATACATCTGCAAGCGGCGTGTGGAAATCGCCCAAAACCTGCTGTGCGACGGCCGGAGCATCACCGATGTCTCCTACGAGCTGCATTATTCCTCCACGCAGCACTTTTCCACCAGTTTCAAAGCATTCACTGGCCTTTCGCCGCACGAATGGCTGTTGAACAGCCAACCCAATCGGACGTAAATTGAGGTTCGGTTCATTTTCTTTGAAAGAAACTTACTTTCCGCCTATACAATCGCGCCGGTTTTATGCTATAATGGCGCTGGCTCAATGCTTTCATAAAGGTGGAACGGCCATGAACTTTGTTTCGGTGGACGGCGGCGGCACGAAGCTGAACGCCATCTGGTTTGACGAAAAACTGAATCTGCTGGGGCGGGCACGCGCGCTGGGCGTGAACAGCACCATTACGCCCCGCGAGGAATACCGCGCGCACATTCGAAGCTGCTTTGACGCGCTGTTTGACAGCCACGCGCCGAAGGTGATCGACGAGCTGTTCGTCATCTGCGGCAGCGGGCCGGACTACGCGGACTGTCTGCCCGAGGGCACGGCGCTTTCGAAGATGAATTCGCTGGCGGAGATTCACGGAGGTCTCCTGGCCGGGCGCGGGCTGCGCGACGGCATTCTGGTGATCGCGGGCACGGGCTCGAATATTCACCTGTGCAAAAACGGGCAGACCACGGACTATGTGGGCGGCTTGGGCGCGATCCTGGGCGACGAGGGCAGCGGCGTATGGATGGCGCGGCAGGCGGCGCAGGCGGCGGTTCGCTGCGGCTTCGGCTGGGGCGAGCGGACGCTGTTCACCGACATGCTCATCCACCGGCTGCACCTGAAGAACATCGCGGGGCTGGTCAACTATCTTTACGACAGCCCGTCGCCGTTTCAGCGGCTGGGGCTTCTGCTTCCGCTGGCAGGCGAGGCGGCACGCGCGGGCGACCGCGCGATGCTGGAGGTATTCGCGCGCGGCGGCGAAATGCTGGCGCGGCAGACGCTGGCGCTGATCGACCGGCATCCCGAATTTCGCGGCAGCATCGTGATCTGCGGCGGCGCGTGGAAGGCGCATCCGGCGACGTTCGAGCGCTTTTCGGCGATTGTCGGCGAAAAGCATCCGTCGCTTCCCATCTGCCGGCCGTGGTTCGAGCACGTGCTCGCCGGGCCGATGGACATGCTTCTGCGAATGGGCTTCGCGCCCGAGGACGCGCACGCGCGGCTGCTGGAAACATTTCCGGACTACGAATGGAGGGCATGAACATGAACGCAATCGCCGCTTATTCCGGCGCACTTCTTGAAACGCTGAACCGGGCCTTCGACACGCAGGCGGACGCGCTGCGCGAGGGCGCGCGCCTTCTGAAGGAGGCCACGCTGGGCGGGCGCAACATCTTCGCCTTCGGCTGCAGCCACGCCATTCTTCCCATGCTTGAAATGTATTACCGCACCGGCGGCATGGCCACGATCAACCCCGTGCGCGCGCCGGGGCTTTGTCTGGACGTTGACCCCGCCACGATGACCAGCGCCATGGAGCGCATGCGCGACTACGGCCGCGTGATCGTGGACGGCCAGCCGCTGGGCGCGGGCGACGTGATCATCGTGCACAGCGTGTCCGGCCGCAACAGCGTGTCCATCGACGTGGCGCTGCGCGCGAAGGAAAAGGGCGCGAAGGTCATCGTGCTGACGAACCTCGCCATGTCCCGCGCGGTCACCAGCCGCCACCCGGACGGCGTGAAGCTGTATGAGGTGGGCGACGTGGTGATCGACAACTGCGGCTGCCTGGGCGACGCGGCCATCGACGTGCCCGGCGTGCCGGAGAAGGTCGCGCCGACCTCCACCGCCGTGGGCGCGGCGCTGATGAACGCCATGATGGCGCAGGCCGTGGCGGACATCGTGGACGCGGGCGGCGTGCCGCCGGTGTTCGTCTCCGCGAACGTAGACGGCGGCGACGAGCACAACCGCGAAATGCTGAAGCGATACGGAAGCCATATTTTCTATATGTAGGAGGGAACCATCATGCTTCTTGAACGGTATCAGGCCCGCGTGGACGAGCTGCTTCGCGAGGTTCGCGAAACCCAGCGGGAAACCATCATCAAGGCCGGAAAGCTCATCGCCGACACCGTGGCGAACGGCGGCGGCGTGTTCCTCAGCGGCATCTGCCACTCCATCGAAAACGACGCGATTTATCGCGGCGGCGGCCCGATCTTCTACAAGCACTTCTCGTGGAGCCTGAACGTGGAGCAGCAGGGGCGCGAGCGCCCGACCGACGGCATGGACGCCAGCATGGAGGGTCTGGCCGCCTACGCGCTCAAGAAGAGCCGCATCCGCCCCGGCGACGTGCTGGTGGTCGGCTCCGTGTCCGGCCGCACGGCCAGCGTGGTCGATCTGGCGTATGAAGCCAAAAAGATGGGCGTGCACGTGATCGCGTTTATCTCCATGAAGTACGCAACGCAGGTGGAGCCCGTTCATTCCTCCGGCAGGAAGCTGTATGAAATGGTCGATCTGGTAATGGACAACTGCGCGCCCGCCGCCGAGGGCATGATGGACGTGGAGGGCATCGAAGCGCCCTACGCCGCGGCCTCCGGCATCGCCAGCGATTACATCCTGTGGAGCATGACCAGCGTGGCGGTGGACGAGCTGCTCGCGCGCGGCATTACCCCCGGCATCCTGAAAAGCGCCAATTTCCCCGGTGGGAACGACTATAACAAGACCGTCATTGAACCCCATTACGAAAAATACGGCTGGTAAACAGGGAGGAAACGAGTATGAACGTAGGAATCTGCATCCACCACGCTTCCGAAAACATGCGGCGGCTGATTGAAACCGCGGCGGAAAACGGCTTCCATCACGGCCAGCTGATCAGCTGGGAGCCCGCCAACTGGACGGACGAAAGCGCCGCCGAGATCAGCGCGCTCTGCAGGGAGCTGGACTTCACCATCACCGCCTTCTGGTGCGGCTGGGTCGGCCCCAAGTTCTGGAACTTCACCGAGGGCCCGCAGACGCTGGGTCTGGTGCCCGTGGAATACCGCCACGCGCGCGTGAACAACCTGCTGGACGGCGCGGCGTTCGCCCGCAAGATCGGCGTGGAAAACGTCGTCACGCACATGGGCTTCATCCCGGCGCTGCCCTGCGACCCCAACTACCCCGGCTTCCTCGCGGCGATCAAGTTCCTCGCAAACGAGCTTAAGAGGCACGGTCAGAACCTCCTGTTCGAAACCGGACAGGAAACGCCCGTCACGCTTCTGCGCCTGTTTGAGGACGTGGGCACGGACAACCTGTTCGTGAACCTCGACCCCGCGAACCTCGTGATGTACGGCATGGCGAACCCCGTGGACGCGCTGGACGTGTTCGGCGACTACGTGCGCGGCGTGCACGCCAAGGACGGCCTGTATCCCACCAACGGCCGCCATCTCGGCCCGGAGGTCAAGGTCGGCGCCGGCAAGGTCGACTTCCCGAAGCTGATCGAGGGACTCAGGGCGCACGGCTTCGACGGCTCGCTCACCATCGAGCGCGAAATCTCCGGTGAGCAGCAGCGCATCGACATTCTGGACACGAAAGCATATCTGGAGGCGTTGATTTAATATGTTGAAGGTCGCTATCGTGGGCTGCGGCGGTATCAGCCGCTCCCATCTGAACAGCTGGAAGCAGATTCCGGAGGTCAAAATCGTCGGCGCGTGCGACGTGCGCGCGGAAAAGTATCAGGTGTTCGTGGACGAGACCGGCTGCAACGGCTATCTCGATTTTTCCGCCATGCTGCGCAGGGAAAAGCCGGACATTGTGGACATCTGCCTGCCCACCTACCTGCACGCGGACTACGCCGTGAAGGCCTTAAAGCACGGCTGCCACGTGCTCACCGAAAAGCCCATCTCCCTCAAAATGCGCGACGTCGACCGCGTGTACAGCGCCGCCCGCAGGGCGAACCGCCGCGTGATGGTCGCGCAGGTGCTGCGCTTCTGGCGCGAGTATATGGCGCTGGCCGACGCGTACCATACCGGCCGCTACGGAAGGCTTCTGAGCGGCACCATGCTCCGACTGGGCAACATGCCCAAATGGTCGTGGGATAACTGGATGCGCGACCCCGAGCGCAGCGGCCTTGTGCCGTTCGACCTGCACATCCACGACCTCGACTTCATCATCGCCACCTTCGGTTCCCCCAAAAACGTGGTCTGCGACCGCGCGCGCAACGAGCGGCAGGACTATATCCACGCCATCTACCACTTTGACGATTTCTTCATCGCCACCGAGGCCGCGTGGTTCGACTGCAAATATAAGTTCCAGAGCGGCTTCCGCTTCCAGTTCGAAAAGGCCGTGCTGGAATTCAAGGACGGCGAGCTGACCATCTTCCACGACGACGACACCGAGGAAAAGCTGGCCGACGAGCCCACCGGCGAGGAAAACGGCATCAACCTGCCCAAGACCAACGCCTACTATAACGAGATCCGCTACTTCACCGACTGCGTGCTCGCGGAAAAGGATTGCGACCGGGTAAAGCCCGAAGAGCTCAAGGAAGTTCTCCGCCTGATCCGTAAGCTGGAAAAGTAAGCCATTCCCCAACCAAAAAGCGAACCCCGCGGTCAGGCAGGGTTCGCTTTTTGGCAATCCATCATCAGCCCTTTTCAGCCGTGCTGAAGACAAGGCGGCCGGCATTCGTGTGAAAATCTGCGGGAAATTCAAAAATCTTCGCGCAAATCGACACGAATATTTTTACCCATCCCTCAAAATGCGACAGGAACATCCCGTGCGCTGGGTATGTCGTGCCTTATCGGGAATCTATAAACCCAGCTCCTTGTCAAAATACGGCAGCGCCGACATGGTCAGGATACGACTTCGAATCATAATCACGGTAAAAATCCGCCGCCAGGCAAATAATCTGCCTATCGAACTCCATATCCCGTCATCGTCCCTTTTATAAAAGGAGAGCTGCCTCGCGGCAGCTCTCGCCTGCTTCAACCGGTCAATTTTTCTTTTACCGACGTGTCGGAACCGTCACACGTCTCATTCAGTGAAGCGGGAGTTTCCTCCCACCTACAGTATATGCAAAGGCGCGCAAAATGTCAACGGAATTTTTTTCACGCCCGCTTCTTCGGCTGATATTGCATGTTGGACACGTTATAGATGGTGATAAACGCCTTCGGGTCTTCCCGGTTGATGAAGTTCATCAGCTTCTGGTATTCGCTTTTGTCCACGATGGTAATGATCTCCTCGTGCTTTTCCAGGTTGTACGCGCCGATGGCCTCATAAATCGTCGCGCCGCTATGCAGGTCGTGAATGATGAACTGCCTGAGCGCCTCCTTCTTCTCGGTGATGATGCACACGCGGCGCTTCCGGTTGTTGTCGAAGATAAAATAGTCCAGCACGATGCCGTTGAAGTACGTGCCGAGCACGCTCAGCACCACCGTCTTTTTGTCATACGCAAACGCCGCCGACAGCGCCACGCACAGTCCCGCCAGAGACATGGCCCTGCCGAGCTCCATGTGCAGATATTTGTTCATGATCTTCGCCACAATATCCAGCCCGCCGGACGACGCGTTGCGGTTGAACAGGATGCTCAGCCCAACGCTGACCATCAGTATGTAGCAAAGCACGTCCAGCTCCTGACTGCCCGTCATGGAGACGAAATTCGGGAACAGCTTCTCGAACACCCGCAGAAACAGCGGCAGTATCACGCTGGTGTATACCGTCTTTGCCCCAAACTCCCGGCCGCAGGTGAGAAATCCGATGATCAGAAGCACGACGTTCAGAATCATCGTGATGGCCGACAGCGGAAGCGGCACAAAGTTGGACAGCACGATGCCAAGGCCGGAAATGCTGCTGACGGACGTGTGGCTGGGCATCAGAAAAAAGTATACCGCCGCCGCGATAATCGCCACCGCCGCGGTCAGAACCAGCGCTTCCTTTATGACCTTTACGGAACCCCGCTTCGCGTTCATCGTCCCCGTTCCTCCCAATCCCGATTTCCCGTCCATCTTACCACAGCCCGACCCAAAACGCAACGCCCCATCCGTCGCGCCGGGCATGAAAAACCGACCCGCCGAATCTCGAACGGGTCGGTTGAGAAAGATTCGTCCAATGTACACTCGCAATCCACATTCGGACATTGAAACCGCTATAATACCATCCTGTCTGCATATTCCTTCAATGCGCGGTTGATTTCCTCTTCATTTTCAAAAAACACATCGTCGCACTGTTCCAGCGCGGCTTCCGCTTTCTCATCCGATTCCTTCTCGGTCAGCGCAAGGTATGCCTGATATGCCTCCCGCAGATTTCCTTGCAGCTTTTCGGACAGGACGGTTTCCAGGCTCGCCATTTCCTTCTGCAAATCGCCCGTGTTTCCAACGTTGAGGAAATACTGGTCGTGCCCGCCGTTGTTGACCTCGCTCTGATAGGTCATCAGCTCCTGATAGGGCGATTCCGCGCGTTCTTCCTCCCACAGCGCCCACATTTTATTTTCTTTCTTCTGTTCGTCGGACAGCTCAGCTTTTTTCTTCCTGAAAAAACGCAAAAGGCTCATGCGATTACCCTCCCTGCCGTTTCGTTCCGCTCCATCTTACCACAGGCCGCCGAAAACCGCAACCGGCTTCATCCGTTGCTCCGGGCATGAAAAACCAACCCGCCGAGTTTCGGCAGGCCGGTCGAGGGGGTGCAGGGGGAGCGACGCTCCCCCGCCTTCCCCGGGGAAGGCGCGTTTTACATGCCGATGGACTTCAGGTAGTCGATGGACATCCTGCAGGCCTCCAGCGGCGTGCGGCCGACGGAGAGGTCCTGCTCCACGATGAACCATTCCGCGCCGGACGCGAGACCCGCTTCGACGATCTCCGGAATGTTCTGGCAGCCGTGGCCGACGGGACGGAACTCGAACGCGATCTCGTCGGGCTTGGCGGAGGTATCCTCCATGCCGATCAGCGCGTAGGGAGTTTTGCCGCCCTTCACGCCCACATAGTCCTTCAGGTGCACCACCGGGCAGCGTCCGGCGTACTTCTTCACGTACTCGGCGGGGTTCTCGCCGGCGTACTTCACCCAGCAGGTATCGATTTCGGTCTTCAGCGTGCACGCGTCGACGGCTTCATAGATGAAGTCCAGTCCGTACATGCCGGAAATCTTGGTGAACTCGAAATCATGGTTGTGGTACAGCAGCTGGATGCCGGCCTCGCGGCACAGGCGGCCGAACTTGTAGATGCTGCGGATGGTCTCGGCGAAGCGGGGGCCGCCGGGACGGCACTCGTCGTCGGTATAGGGCACGGCGATGTACTTGCAGCCGATGGCCTTATAGTCAGAAATGGTTTTGAACATATCCTTTTCGATTTCGGCCAGCGGCACGTGCGCGGAGATGGCCACAAGGCCGCTTTCCTCGAGCGCCTTTTTAATCTCGTCCACCGTGTAGTGATAGAATCCGGCGAACTCCACGCCGTCATAGCCCATTTCCGCGATTTTCTTCAGCGTGCCGAAAAGATCCTTCTCCGCGTCCTCGCGCGCGGAATAGATCTGATAGCCGATCATTGCCTTTTTCATTTGTCCGTTTCCTCCGTTTTCTTCGTCCTGCGTTTCGCGGGTTTTTCGGTCGTTTCCGTGCCTTCGGATGGTTTCTTCGCGCGCGGCTTGCGCGGCTTTTTCTCCTTCACAGGCGCTTCGGAAACGACGATCTCCAAATCAGAAGGATTCTCCGCCGCGCTTCCGGATTCCTGCTTTGTCTCTGGCTCCGCCACAACCATTTCCGGAAGTCGGGTCTTCAGCCCGGTCAGACCTTCATACAGCGCCAGATACTTCCTCGCGGACTGATCCCAGCCGTATTCGCCTTTCATCGCGCGCGCGGCCAGCATCTTGAACACGTCCGGCTGGCGGTAATAGATGCCCGCGGCGCGTTCCACCACGTGCAGCATGTCGTGCGCGTTGTAATTGAAGAAGGTAAAGCCGTTGCCCTCGCCGGTGTATTCGTTGTAGGAAAGCACGGTGTCGCGCAGGCCGCCGGTCTCGCGGGTGATGGGCAGCGTGCCGTACCTGAGGGAAATCAGCTGCGAAAGCCCGCACGGCTCAAACATCGAGGGCATCAGGAACAAATCCGCGCCCGCGTAGATGTGATGCGCCAGCCGGTGGTTCATCTGGAAGCTGGCGGCAAGCCTTCCGGCGTACTTCCACTGCGCCCAGCCGAACAGGTCGGTATAGCGGCTTTCGCCCATGCCCAGCACCACCAGCTGGCAGCCAGTGTTCATGATGCCGTCCAGCACGCGATCCACGAGGTCAAGCCCCTTCTGCGCGGAAAGGCGGCTCACCATGCCGATCAGCGGCGCGTGCTCGTCCACGTTCAGCCCAAGCTCGCGCTGAAGCGCGCGCTTGTTTTCCTTTTTCTTCTCGAGCGTGTCCGCGTCGTATTTCGCCTCGATCAGCGGGTCGGTCGCCGGGTTGTACTCGGTCGTGTCGATGCCGTTCAGGATGCCGCTCAGCACGTCCCTGCGCGCGCGCAGCAGCCCGTCCAGCCGCTCGCCGTAATAGGGCGTAAGGATTTCCTGCGCGTAAGTGGGGGAGACGGTGGTAATGCGGTCGGCAAACACCAGTCCGCCCTTGATGAACGAGCACTGGCCGTAGAATTCCAGATTATCCGGCGTGTACGCCCAGTCGCCCAGCGAAAGCAGCTCCTCCGTGCGCGCAATCGGGTACAGTCCCTGGAATTGCAGATTGTGAATGGTGAACACGGTCTTGATGTCCTGATACAGCGGCAGCGGCGCGTACTGCGCCTTCAGAAGCACGGGAATCAGGCCGGTCTGCCAGTCGTGGCAGTGCAGAACGTCGGGCACAAAGTCGATTTTGGGAATCGATTCCAGCACGGCCTTGCAGAAATAGGCAAACCGCTCGCCCTCGTCCTCGCCGCTTCCATAGATATAGTCGCGGCCGAAGTACTGCTCGTTGTCCACGAAATAATAAACCACGCCGTCGCGCTCCAGCTTTTCAATGCCCACATACTGGCGGCGCCAGCCAAGGTTGATATAGAAATACAGAACGTGCTCCAGCTTCTCGCGCACGCCCGCGTCGATGGCGCGGTACAGCGGCAGAATCACGCGCACGTCCGCGCCCTCGCGCGCCAGCGCCTTGGGCAGCGCGCCCATCACGTCCGCCAGGCCGCCGGTTTTTACAAACGGCACGCATTCGGAAGCGGCAAACAGAATCTTCATGCGGTTCCCTCCTTTGGGGTCGGAATTTTCTTTACAGCGTCACGTTCTTGCCCACGACGATGGGATACTGCTTCTCGCCAATCAGGCGCTTGCCGCTGAGCATGGTCACGTTCTTGTCGAGGATGGTGTTTTCCAGCTCCACCTTCTCGCCGATGTCGCAGTCCTGCATCAGGATGGAGCCCCTGATGTGCGCGCCCCTCGCCACGCGAACGCCGCGGAACAGCACGCAGTCCTCCACCGTGCCCTCGATGATGCAGCCGTCCGCCACCAGCGAATTGACCACCTGCGCGCCGGGCAGATACCGCGCGGGCGCCTCGTCGCGCGTCTTGGTGTACACCGGGTTCGCGCCGAACAGCTCGTGCCGCACGGCGGGGTCGAGCAGATCCATGTTCACGCGGTAATACGCCTTGATGGTGGAAATCTGGCGGCAGTAGCCCTTGAACTCATAGCCCTTCACGCGCATCATGCCGTTTCGCACATAGCCCTGCAAAATGTCGCGCATCAGGTCGTGCTGTCCGTGCGACAGCGCCTGATCCGCCAGATGCATCAGCAGCGTGCGCTTGATGATCACCACGTCCGCGAACATGTTGGGATAGCTCACGGCGTTGGGATTGATTTCAATGTCGTTCACCCAGCCGTCCGCGTTCACGCTCAAAAACGACCTCGCGGTGGAGGCGGAGGACGAATGATCGAACGTCAGCGGGTCGTAGCGCGTGTACATCACGGTCACGTCCGCGCCGGAATCCACGTGTTTTTGAATCATGTCGTCAAAGCGGGCGTTGAAAATCGTGTTCCCGCCGCACAGAAGCACCAGCTCCTGCTGGGAGCGGCGCAGGTAGTCCACGTTCGCGCGCAGCGCGTCCAGAATGCCCGCGTACGCGCCGTTTCCGTCGCCCCCGAACACGGGAAGCAGGAACAGGCCGTTGTTGCGCGTGTGCAGATCCCACGCCTTACCGGTCTTCAGGTGATCCATCAGCGAATGGTAATTGCCCTGCATCAAAACGCCCACGTTGCGGATGCCGCTGTTCACCATGCTGGAAATCAGAAAGTCCACCAGCCGATAGCGCGCCGCCACCGGCAGCGCCGCCACCGAGCGCTTGCTCGTCAGCTCGCGCAGGCTCAGCTCCTCGCGCGAAGTGTAAATGATGCCCATTACGTCCTTCATATCAAGCATCCTCCTTCAGCGTATCGCCCGACACCTGCTCGCCGGGTCTGACCACATAGCCCTCCGGCAGCGTCGTCTGCTGCCCGATGAGCGCAATGCCGCCCTCGCTCGCGCCCACGACGCAATCTTTGCTGATCACCGACTGCTCCGCCACGATGGCGCGCTTAATCACCGCGCCCGCCCGCACGCGGCAGCCCGGCATGATCACGCTGTCCTCCACCAGCGCGCCCTTTTCAATGGTCACGCCCGCGAACAGCACGCTGCCGCGCGCCTCGCCGTAGATTTCGCAGCCCTCGGTGATCAGGCAGTTGTTCACCTTCGCCTCCGGCCCCACGTAGTGCGGCGGCATCACGGGCGTGCGCGCGTAGATCGGCCAGCGGTGGTCGTTCAGGTTGAACTCCGGCGGCTGCTTCAGAAGATCCATGTGCGCTTCCCACAGGCTCGCGATCGTGCCCACATCCTTCCAGTAATCCTCAAAGGCGTAGGCGTACAGTCGGCGGCCGTCCTTCAGCATCGCCGGAATGATGTTCTTTCCAAAGTCGTTGTCGCTTTCCGGGTTCGCGTTGTCCTCGGTGAGGTACTTCTTCAGCATCGACCATGTGAATATGTACACGCCCATCGACGCCAGATTGCTCTTGGGCTCCTTCGGCTTCTCCTCAAATTCAAAGATGCGCCCGTCCTCGTCGGCGTTCATGATGCCGAACGACGACGCGTTCTTCCACGGCACCGGACGCACAGCGATGGTGATGTCCGCGTTCTTGCGAATGTGCGCGTCCAGCATCAGGCTGTAGTCCATCTTGTAAATGTGGTCGCCGGAAAGGATGAGCACGTATTCCGGGTCGTACTGCTCGATGAACGACATGTTCTGGTAAATGGCGTTCGCCGTGCCGGAATACCAGCGCCCCTCGCTGCCGCGCACATACGGGGGCAGCACGAACACGCCGCCGCCGGAAAGGTCAAGATCCCACGGCTGACCGGAGCCGATGTAGCTGTTCAGCTCCAATGGCTGATACTGCGTGAGCACGCCCACGGTATCGATGCCGGAATTCGTGCAATTGGACAGCGGAAAGTCTATGATGCGATATCGGCCTCCAAACGGTACCGCCGGCTTCGCCATGACCTTCGTCAGAAGCCCCAGCCGCGAGCCCTGCCCGCCGGCCAGCAGCATCGCGATCATCTGTTTCCTTCTCATGATATCGATCACTCCCTGCCATATATACTCCGGTGACTACATCTATTATACCCGAAACTTAATAAACTTTCCATATGCTGGCGAAATTTTTTTCCTCTTTTTTGCCCACAACGGACATTTCCCGCCGCCCCGAAGCCGACTTTCGCCGCTGCGCGAAGCGGAACGCCCCCAGAAGCCCGCACCAGACCTCCGAATTTCCGCATTTCCTTCCATGAATCCAGAAAAAAATCCGCCAAAAGAAACAGACGGCTCCCGCCCCCGCAGGGCAGAAACCGCCTGTCATCCTTCAGAAATTCGTTCACCCGACGCGCTGCCGCTTCCTGTGCATCACAACCGCACCCGCCGCCGCAATCGCCGCGAGCCCGCACAGCGCATACAACGGAATGCTCTCATCCCCCAGCTCGCCGTTGCCCCAGCCACCGTTAGCGAAATCCGCAGGGTCGACAAGCTCGGTCGATCCATCCGGATAATCTACCCAGTAACTCCAATCAACGCGCGCATACGCCGTAGCCATGCTCGCCATCACCAACACCACCAGCAGCGCCGCAGCCAGCTTTTTCTTCACGATGATTCCTCCCTTTCAAAAAACCTCATCCAACGCGCTGCCGCTTCTTGTGCATCACAACCGCGCCCACCGCGGCAATCGCCGCGAGCCCGCACAGCGCATACAGCGGAACACTCTCATCCCCAAGTTCACCGTTGCCCCAGTCCTGCGGCACGAAGGAGAAAACTTCCTCTCCCGTCCTCGGATCGATGATCCATTCGCCCCAGCCGCCCGCGTCCGCAAGCGCAGAAGTCATGCCGAACGCCAGCAGCACCATGAGCACCGCCGCAGCCAGCTTCTTCTTCACGATGATTCCTCCCTTTCAAAAACCTCATCCAACGCGCTGCCGCTTCTTATGCATCACAACCGCACCCGCCGCCGCAATCGCCGCGAGCCCGCACAGCGCGTACAACGGAATACTCTCATCCCCAAGTTCACCGTTGCCCCAGTCATCCTCCATATCAAAGACCAGCTCTTCGTCTCCCGTAACCGGATTGACAACCCATTGGCCGCCCGCCAACGCAGAAATCATGCCGAACGCCAGCAGCACCATGAGCACCGCCGCAACCAGCTTCCTTTTCACGATGATTCCTCCCTTTTCAAAAGGCAGTGGACTCTGCCAACATCTTACACTATAAGAAACGAACAAATACCGCCCACCTTACATTTATTGCAATTATTTTACAAAAACAAATCAGCAGATTTCAGTTCGATGTTTATTCATCGCGTCCGCAGAAACCTTTTCAAAAATCCCTGCCGAACTTCGCCGTCCGTTATGTTAATTTTTGCAGCCACTGTCACAACATAGCCCTCTGATACGTTTTCATATACGTGAAACCCCATATTCATTTTCACTGAAATACGGAACGAAATTCGATTTATTTCGTTCAATCTTGCAGGGAGGTATATACCGATGACCGGCGAAGAAGAGGCGTTGATCGACGAGCTGTTTACCCGCTATCGGACGGCCATGCTGGGGCGGGCGCTTCAGTATATGAAGCACGTGCAGGACGCCGAGGACGTAGTGAGCGACGCGTGGATGTCGCTTCTCCGGCAGCTGCCCAAGCTGGTGGTGATGGACGAACGCGCGCGCTCCACCTATATTCTGCGCAGCGTCCAGAACGCGTCCGTCGACGCCCTGCGAAAAGCGGGCGCACAGGCGCGCCAGCAGGAGCGCCTTGAAAACGAGCCCCCGCCCGCTCCGGCCGAGGACGACGCTGCCCGCGCCACTCTCCGCGCACGCTTCCGCGCCGCCTTCTCCGCCCTCCCGCCGCGCGAGCAGACCATCGTCCGCCTGCGCCTGTCCGGTAAATCCCGCGCCGAAATCGCCCGGACCCTGCGCCTGTCCCCGTCCTCCGTCCACGTCTACCTCTTCCGCGCCAAACGCCATATCCAAATCACCTTTGCCGCCCTCGGCGAAGAACGGTGACCCTTGCGTGAAAAACGCGCTTTCAAGAATACCCCGCCAACGATGCCGCCCTCGACAAAAAGCCATTACAAGGAGGTTCCCATACATTACCTATGCCTGCTTCTCGTTCTCCTGTTTCTCCCGTCCGGCCTGTTCACCGCCGCCGCGGAATCGGCTGACGATCGCCTTTCCGCCGCGCTTGAAGCCCTCGGCGCAGTCTCCGTATCCTTCGAAGGCGAGTTCCCGGGAATCACCGCTTCCGCCGCGCCTTCTCTTTCGGCAGAGGACGCGCAAGCGCTTCTCGATTCCACCCTGTCCCTCGTCGCCGCGCAGGATACCTGCCGCGTCTATCAGGGCACTGGCGATTTTCTTCTCTTTACAACCTCGAACAACGCCGCAGACTGGAACGTGCAATACGTCATCAACGCCGACCACAACGTACTTACGCCCTATCTGATCAAATGCATTGCCGAATTCGAGACCAAAAGCAGCGAACCCGAATGCTGGACTCAGCACCGCGAGCGCTCCATTTCCACCAGCGTTCCCTACTTTTACACGCAAACCATCTTCCCGCAAAAGCAGGAAACGCTGTACGAATTTCTCTTCCGCGACGGCGTTCGCTTCTCCGTAACGACCGCCGACTCCGAAAAAATCCTCCGCATCGAAACGACAATCGACGACGCGATCCGAAATCTGTTCAAAGACCTTCCACCTGCGCTCAGCTGATGACAGAAAATTCTCTTCGTATCCGCGAGCGTCAGTGCGCGAAGCCGCTATCCATTATCCCTTCAGAAAATCCAGCACCGCCGCGTTGAAGGCTTCCGGGTTTCCGGCCGCGACGAAGTGGTTGCCGGGAAGGAATAGTGCCGTGGCGTTGGGGAGGTTTTTTGCGATTTCTTCCGTATGGGAACGGCGAATCATGTCCTTTGTGCCCGCGACCACCAGCGTGGGCATGGTCAGCGCGTGAAGCCGCTCCGGCGAAATGTCCGGCTCGTTCACCATCAGCGCCAGCGTCTCGGCGTGGGCGCGCGCCTCCGCGCTCTTTCCGGCAAAGCGCTTTGCGATTTTATAGCCGATTTCGATGGGCAGCTGATACCGCCGCCTCACGCCCGCCGGGCGCAGGTTCGCGCCGTTCAGAATCAGATGATCCACCATCTCCGGGTGCGCGAGCGCGAAATACAGCGCGATGTTCCCGCCGTCGGAAAAGCCGAGGATGTGCGCCCGTTCGATGCCGCGCGCCCGCAGGAAGTCATACAGATCGTCCGCGAACCGCCGAAGCGTAAACGCCCCCTCGCCCCGCGGCGAACGCCCATGTCCGCGCGTGTCCGGCGCGAGCACGCGAAACACCCTCGAAAAGGGCTCCATCTGCCGCGCGAAATATTCGTGACTCTCCCCGTTCCCGTGCAGAAGCACCAGCGGAAAGCCCGCGCCGCGCTCTTCATAATATAAGGAAATATCCATGCTTTTCCACCTCTCGTTCGGCGCGCCCGCGCCAAACGCCTTATGTCAAACCACGTTCTCAGCCAGAGCCGCACGCAATCCATGCATGTAAGGCAACGCCGCACAAATGAGGCGGTCGGCCGGCGAATGGATTTTTCGTCAGATGTAAACGAAAATTTCTCGATTTCGGTAACCCTTCGAAATTTACGTGCCGCAGATGGCGGAAAAGACATCGCCCGACGCGCCGCCGAATTGTGCGGTGTCGCCTTAAGGAAATCCGCTTCGACGGCAGCTTCGGCTTCGAGGTCTATCCCTTCTGCGGCGGCCATACCCCCGACTGTACCTTCGAAGCCATGCGCTTCCTCTGCATGCTCGGCCACCGCATGACGGCGGAGGCGGGGCTGCAAGAAAAAAATCCATACAAAACGGGGCCGCGAATGAACCCAAAGTTCATCCGCAGCCTCGTTTCCTTTTCCTCAGAGGGTGGCAGTGGCGGGAGCGCCTGCTCACTCCGCCACATTCAAGTGATGCGCTCCGGCTTGCAGCGTCCGCTTCTGTCCCATAAACTCCACATCGCACGTGCACCCGAACGGCACGTCCACGAACAGGTGGCAGCCGCCATAGCGCTTAAACCAGCGCACGTGAATCGCGCCATAGGGCGAATCCACGCCGCCCTGCGCGCTGAGCAGCTTCTCGGGCATATGCGGCTTCACGGAGAAGCGCCGGAAGCCCGGCTGCGTAGGCGCAAGGCCGAGCAGGCCGGTATACAGGAACGCGCCCACGGAGCCGTACATCGGGTGGTTATGGGAATTCATGCCGGGGTTCTTCTTCAGCTCGAAGCGCTCCCACACCGTCGTGGCCTCGTTCTGGCGCATGAAGCCCCACGACGGGTATTCGTCGCGCGTGAGCAGCTCGTACGCGTCGTCCACATAGCCGAACTCGGCCAGCTCGTCCAGCAGGTAGCGCGTGCAGAGGTTGCCGGTGGTGAAGGCGTAACCGGCGCTTACGAGGTCGCCCCGCAGCTTCTTCGCCGCGCGGGCGCGATCCTCCTCCGGCACGATGCCCAGCCACAGCGAGAACGCCTGACAGGCCATGGAGCCGGTGGCGAATACCGCGTCCGCCGCGTTGTACCACTTCCGCAGCATGGCTTCGCGGACGCGCCCGGCAAGCGCCCTGTACTTCCTCGCGTCGCCTTCGCGCCCCAGAGCTTCCGCCATCTCGGCGAGCGTGCGGCAGTTGAAGAAGGAATAGCCGGTGGACATGAATACGCCCGGCGTGACGATCGAGCGCGCGCCGTCGTTCGGCTCGCAGGCATAGGCCGGGCCCGCCCAGTCGCCGTAATAGCTGTAGTTCACGATATAGTCCTCGCTGTGGTCGAGCAGGCAGCCCTCCCACGCGGCGAAGGCGTCGAACGCCGCCTCCAGCGTCTCCTTATCGGCGAAATGGAGATACGCCTGCAAGCCCGCCACAAGGAAGCTGGAGCACACCGGGTCGGCCGGGAACGCGCCGCCCACCTTAGGCGCGGTGCAGGCGATCGCGCCGTCCGGCTTCTGAATGGAAATCAGGTCGCGCACGATCTTTCGGAACATGCCCGCGCAGTCGAAATTATACGGCGTTTCCTCAAAGCGCACGGTCGCGTCGTTCATCCAGCCCATGCGCTCGTCGCGCTGCGGGCAGTCGGTCAGGATGGAGTGCATGTTGCCTTCTTCTGTGCGCAGAACCTGCTGCTGAAGCGCGTTCAGCGCCGCGCTGCCGCTCACGAAAAAGCCGTTCCTCTTCATGTCCGTGCGAAGGAACACGGCCTCCACGTCGTCCCTGCCCACGTCGACGCCCGTCACGCGCGCGTACCGGAAGCCGTGATAGGTGAAATCCGGCTGCCACACGTCCAGATCGGATTCGTCTCCGGCGCAGGTATAGCGATCGGTCGCCTCCGCGCCGCGCAGGGTGGCGGTGTACAAATCGCCGGTCTCGTCCAGCTCCTCGGCATGCGACAGCGAAACCACCGTGCCGCGCGGCATCTTCGGCAGCTTCACGCGCACCACGCCCGCCAGATTCAGCCCGAAATCCACGATGTACGCCCCGTCATGGCGCGAAACGGACAAGGGCTTCACCGTCTCCACCTCGCGGATGGGCGGAATCACCATCGGCTTCAGCGCGCCCACGTCCGTTTCGCAGACCTTCGCGGCTTTAAAGCCCGCAAAGCCCACCTCGTTCCAGCCGGGAATGGACAGCGTCGCGTCGTAGTCCTCGCCGTTAAACAGCGTGCTGCGCACGCTGGGGCCGAACCCTGCCTGCGTGCGTTCGTCGGAAATCAGGCGCTCCGCGCTGCCGTCGGCATAGGTAATGTCCAGCATGTAAATCAGCCGCCGGTCGCCGAAGAACGTCACGTCCGCGACGTGCCCCTGATAGCCGCCGGGATTGTCGCGCCAGCCGCCGCCCACCTCCGCGGCCAGACAGTTTTCGCCCGCGCGCAGGAAATCGCCCGCGTCCGGCACGGCGACGTACTGGCATACCACAGAATAATCCGTGTGCGCCGGGTCAAGCCGCGCGTCGTCCACGCGAACGCCGTTGATGTACAGGTTCTGATACCCCAGCCCGCAGGCATACAGCACCGCGCGCCGAACCTCGCCCTTCACGGAGAACTCGCGGCGGAAGTACACCGTGCGCAGGTTCGTATCCTCCGGCGCGGTCATCCACTTCGCCGTCCACTCGACGTTCACCGGATAGAAGCTCTGAATCCCCTTCTCGCTCTCCGCGCCGGTATCGTCGCGCACGGTCAGCGCCGCGTCCACGCGCGCGCCGCTCGGAACGGCCAGCCCCGAAACCGCGCATTCCTGCGCGTCCGTCTCCACCCAGCCGCTGTCGTATACTTCGCTTCCGTCGCACGCAAGCGTCAGCTGATACGCCGCCTGCTTTCGTCCCGGCGCGTTCTCCACGCCCCACGCGAACACCAGCTTTCCGCCGCCCTCGACCACGCGGTCGCGCGGCGTTCCCGCCATGCGCTTGCGGTTTACGCTGAAATTGATGATCTTCATACCTGGAACATCCTCCCACGCCTGTATTTCCCGTTTCCTTCTCCTGAGCCTATTATACCGCATCCCCGCCCGCGGCGCAATTTGATATTTTTCCATCGCCCTTCCTTTTTTGCGGGAAAGCGCCGAATCCCCGCAAACTTCCATCCTCCGTCCCTCCATTCCGGATTTTCCGCAGGAAAATCATTTCCTCTTTGATTTCGCCGCGTGCCGGCGAAATCCGAACGCGGAAAACGCCCCTTGAGGGGGTCAGGGGGAGCGAAGCTCCCCCGCCCCCGTCCTCCCGGAGTATACGAAAAGCGCCCCGCAATTCACGGAGCGCTTTATGGAATTCATCAGATGTCGTCGTCCCCGGCCGGCGGCTCGGGATTCGCCTCAAGGTCGTCCACAAGGCGGTCAAGGCTGTCCGGCTCGCCGTTCGTCTCCGAACCTTCGCCGGAGAGCGCATCGGAAACCGCGCCGGCCGCGCCGGTATTCGCTTCGTCCGGCAGCGCTTCGCCCTCGTCCTCGTCCTCCGCGTCGGACGGCGCCACGCACACGATGCGGCTTCCATCCACGCGCATCAGGCGCACGCCCTGCGTGTTGCGTCCGGTCACGGGAATCGCGCCCACGGGCGTGCGGATGATCGTGCCGTCGGCGGTGATGAGCAGGATGTCCTCCTCCTCATACACCAGCAGCTGCGCGGCGAGCCTGCCGGTCTTGTCAGTCAGGTTCATGGCCTTGATGCCCTTGCCCGCGCGGCTCTGCACGCGGTACTCGTCGATCTCGGTGCGCTTGCCATAGCCGTTTTCGGTGATGGAAAGCACCTGCTTGCCCTCCTCCACGATGGAGAGGTCGACCACCTCGTCGTCCTCGTCCAGCGCCATGGACTTCACGCCCATGGACGCGCGGCCGGTCGGGCGCAGTTCGCTCTCAGCGAAGCGGATGGCCATGCCGTTGCGCGAGCCCATCAGAAGCTCCTTCGCGCCGTCGGTCAGGCGCACGGCGATCAGCTCGTCGTCCTCCTTCAGGATGATGGCGATCAGGCCGGTCTTGCGCAGGTTGGTGAACTCGGAAAGCTCGGTGCGCTTGATCACGCCGCCGCGCGTAGCCATCACCAGATAGTGTCCGGCCAGCTTCTCCTCCGGCACGGGCAAAACGGCGGTGACCTTCTCGCCGGGATCGAGGTTCAGAAGGTTCACAATCGCGGTGCCGCGCGCGGTGCGTCCGGCCTCGGGAATCTCGTAGCAGTACATCTGATGCACGCGCCCGCGGTTGGTGAAGAACATGACGGGATCGTGCGTGGAGGTGATGTACAGCTGCTCCACAAAGTCCTCCTCGCGCGTGGTGGCGGCGGTAATGCCCTTGCCGCCGCGGCGCTGCGCGCGGTAGGTGGACTTGGCAAGGCGCTTCACATAGCCCAGATGGGTGATGGTGAGCACCATGTCCTCCTCCTGAATGAGGTCGAGCATATCGATTTCGCCGTCCAGCGCGGAAATCTCGGTGCGGCGCTCGTCGGAATATTTGCGTTTGATCTCGGTCAGCTCGTCGCGGATGATGCCGCGCACGAGAATCTCGCTGGCGAGCACGTCCTTCAGGTGCTGAATCGTCTTTTCCAGTTCGGCGTATTCCTCTTCCAGACGGTCGCGCTCCAGACCCGTCAGGCGCTGAAGGCGCATGTCCAATATCGCCTGCGCCTGCTTTTCGGTCAGGCCGAAGGTCGTCATCAATCCCTCGCGGGCGATGGGCGGCGTGGCGCTGGCGCGGATGAGGCTGATCACCTCGTCGATGCGGTCGAGCGCGATGAGCAGGCCTTCCAGAATGTGGGCGCGCGCCTCGGCCTTGTCGAGGTCGTAGCGTGTGCGGCGGCGAATGACGTCCTCCTGATGCTCCAGATAGTGCCTGAGCACGCTCTTGAGCGACAGAATCTTCGGCTCGCCGTTCACCAGCGCCAGCATGTTCACGCCGAAGGTATCCTGCATCTGGGTATGCTTATAAAGGTAGTTCAGCACCACATTGGCGTTCACGTCGCGCTTTAATTCGATGACGATGCGCATGCCGTTGCGGTCGCTCTCGTCGCGGATGTCGCTGATGCCCTCCAGCCGCTTCTCGTGCACCAGCTCGGCGATTTTCGCCACCAGATTGGCCTTGTTGACCATGTAGGGAATCTCGGTCACGACGATGCGCTGCCGGTTCTGCTGCATGTCCTCGATGTGCGTCTTCGCGCGCACGATGATGCGGCCGCGGCCGGTGTGGTACGCGTCGTAAATGCCCCTGCGCCCCAGAATCACGCCGCCGGTTGGGAAGTCCGGGCCCTTGACGAAGTTCATCAGCTCGTCGACCTCGCACTCGGGCTTATCCAGCATGTACACGCACGCGTCGATCACCTCGCCTAAATTGTGCGGCGGGATGTTCGTCGCCATGCCGACGGCGATGCCGGCGGAGCCGTTGACCAGCAGGTTCGGATACCGGGACGGCATCACGGCGGGCTGCATCAGCGTCTCGTCGAAGTTGGGGTAGAAGTCCACGGTTTCCTTGTCCAGATCGCGCACCATTTCCATGGCGAGCTTCGACAGGCGCACCTCGGTATAGCGCATGGCCGCCGCGCCGTCTCCGTCCACGGAGCCGAAGTTGCCCTGTCCCTCCACCAGCGGGTAGCGGGTGGAGAAGTCCTGCGCAAGGCGCACGGTCGCGTCGTACACGGCGCTGTCGCCGTGGGGATGGTATTTACCGAGCACGTCGCCCACGATACGCGCCGACTTTCGGAACGGCTTATCGGGGGTAACGCCCAGCTCCATCATGGAATACAGGATGCGCCGGTGTACGGGCTTCAGGCCGTCGCGCACGTCCGGCAGCGCGCGGCTCACGATGACCGCCATGGCGTAGGAGATAAACGATTTTTTGAGCTCGTCCTCCACGTCCAGCGGGGTAAGATTTCCGATATTGAACTGATCGTCCATAGGGAGAAGAACCCTCCGTTCCCGTTATATGTCCAGATCCGCGACCAGCCTGGCGTTCTTTTCGATGAACTCCTTGCGCGGCTCCACCTGATCGCCCATCAGAAGCGTGAACATCTCGTCGGCGGAGATGGCGTCCTTCAGCGTCACTTTGTACATGCTGCGCGTGGCGGGGTTCATCGTCGTCGCCCACAGCTGCTCGGCGCTCATTTCGCCAAGGCCCTTATAGCGCTGCACGTCCGGCTTCGCGTCGCGGCCGATCTCATCCAGATACTTCTGAAGCTGCGCGTCGGTGTATACGTATTTTTCCGTCTTTCCGCGCGTCACCTTGTAAAGCGGCGGCTGGGCGATGTACACATAGCCGTCCTCGATGAGCTTGGGGAAGTGGCGGTAGAAGAACGTGAGCAGCAGAATGCGGATGTGGCTTCCGTCCACGTCGGCGTCCGTCATGCACACGATGCGGTGATACCTCAGCTTCGCCGGGTCGAAATCCTGCCCGAAGCCGCCGCCGAACGCGGTGATCATCGCCTTGATTTCGTCGTTGGCGAGGATGCGGTCAAGCCGCGTCTTTTCCACGTTCAGGATCTTGCCGCGCAGCGGCAGGATGGCCTGAAAGTGCCGGTCGCGCCCGGTCTTGGCGCTGCCGCCGGCGCTGTCGCCCTCGACGAGGAAGATTTCGCACTTGGCGGGATCGCGCTCAGAGCAGTCCGCCAGCTTGCCCGGCAGCGCGCCGGATTCCAGCGCGGTCTTGCGGCGCGTCATATCGCGCGCTTTGCGGGCGGCCTCGCGGGCGCGCGCCGCGGAGATGCACTTGTCCAGCACGGCGCGGCCGATGGACGGATTTTCCTCGAACACGTCCGTCAGCTTCGCGGCCACCATGCCGTCCACCAGCGGGCGAATCTCGCTGTTGCCCAGCTTGCTCTTGGTCTGTCCCTCAAACTGCGGCTCCACCAGCTTGACCGACACGATCGCCGTCAGACCCTCGCGCACGTCGTCGCTGGTCAGGTTCGCGTCCGCGTCCTTCAGAATCTTCTTCTCGCGGCCATAGGCGTTGATCACGCGCGCGAGCGCCGTGCGGAAGCCCGTCAGATGCGTGCCGCCCTCGGGCGTGAGAATGTTGTTGGCGAAGGAGAACACGTTCTCCGTGTAGCCGTCGTTCCACTGAAGCGCCACCTCGACGGTGGACGTATCCTTCACGCCCTCGATGTAGATGGGCTTTTCGAACAGGCAGGTCTTGTTCTTGTTCAGGTATTCCACGAAGGAGACGATGCCGCCCTCGTAGTGATATTCCTTTTCCAGCGCCGGCTCCACGCGCTCGTCGCGGATGGTGATGCGGATGCCCTTGTTGAGGAACGCCATCTCGCGGAAGCGGGTGCGCAGGGTATCAAAGTCGAAATTGCCGGTTTCAAAGATGCCGGGCTCGGGCGTTTCGTGGGTCTTCACGTCCGGCCAGAACTGCACGGTGGTGCCCGTGCGGTCGGTCTCGCCCACGACCTTCAGGTCGTACAGCACCTTGCCGCGCTCGTATTCCTGCTGGTATACCTTGCCGTCCTGATAGACGTTCACCTTCAGGTGGCTCGACAGCGCGTTCACGACCGACGCGCCCACGCCGTGCAGGCCGCCGGAGACCTTGTAGCCGCCGCCGCCGAACTTGCCGCCCGCGTGCAGCATCGTCAGGCACACCTCGACCGCCGGACGGCCGACCTTGGGGTGAATGCCCACCGGGAAGCCGCGGCCGTCGTCCTGCACGGACACGCTGCCGTCGGCGTGCAGAATCACGTGTATATTTTTGCAATAGCCCGCCAGCGCCTCGTCCACGGCGTTGTCCACGATCTCATACACCAGATGGTGCAGGCCGCGCTCGTCGGTGGAGCCGATGTACATGCCGGGACGACGCCGGACGGCCTCAAGGCCCTCCAGAATCTGAATGTTACTCTCGTCGTAATGCGTGTCTTTGGACATGCTCATAACCTCTTAAACGCAAATTTTCTACCTATCTTATTATACCACGCTTCCGCGCGCGGGTCATTGCCTTTGGGTTATTTTCCTCGCGGGAATTTTTCGATTTCTCCGCTTGAGAATCGGCGAAAACGTATGTATAATGGGTTTTGTCCGAACGGACGTGAAAAATGCGATTTGAGGGCGATGGCATGCGGCTGGACAAGGCGATTGCGCAGAACGGGCTCACGCGGCAGATGGCCAAAAAGGCGATTGCGGGCGGGCGCGCGCGCGTGAACGGCAACGTGGTTCTCGACCCCGGCTATCTTCTGAAGCCGGAGGACGAGGTGCTTTTAGACGGCGAAAACGCCCGCGCGCCGGAAAACGTGCACCTGATGCTCCACAAGCCCGCGGGCTTCCTGACCGCCACGGAGGACGCGCGCGGCGAGCGCACGGTGCTCGACCTTCTGCCGGAGAAAATCCGCATGCGCAAGGTCGACCCGGTGGGGCGGCTGGATAAGGACGTGACGGGGCTTTTGATTCTCACGACGGACGGCCAGCTGGCGCACCGGCTGATTTCGCCGAAGTGGGACGTGGAGAAGGTCTATTACGCCGAAATCGAGGGTGACATTGACGGCGAGTGCGTGCGGCGCTTCGCCGAGGGCGTGCCTCTCAAGGAATTCACGTGCAAGCCCGCGCGGCTGGAACGCGCCGGGGCGGGCGCGTGCCGCGTGTACGTGAGCGAGGGCAAGTACCATCAGGTCAAGCGCATGCTGGCCGCCGTCGGGCATCCGGTTCTCCGGCTGAAGCGCGAGAAAATCGGCCCGGTCGCGCTGGATCCCGCGCTGAGCGAGGGTGAGTTCCGCCCGCTCACGCCCGGGGAGGAAGCGGCGCTTTATGAAATTGCGGGGATGACGAAGCATGAGTGAACAGTATTTTGCGAAGAAGCCCGGCTGCGAAAGCCGGCCGGTCGCGTTTGAAACGGAGTGCGTCGGCGTGCGCGCGTCGTTTGAGACGGACGCGGGCGTGTTCTCCAAGGGCGAGCTGGACGAGGGCACGCGCGTCCTTCTGGAGGCGCTCCCGCCGCTTCACGGCCGCGCGCTCGATCTGGGCTGCGGCTGGGGCGCGGTGGGCGTGCTGCTGGGAAAGAAATACCCGGACGTTTCGCTTCTGATGGCGGACGTGAACGAGCGCGCGGTGGCGCTGGCCGCGAAAAATCTCGCCCGAAACGGCGTGAAAAACGCGCGCGCGGTGGAATCGGACGTATATGAAAACGTGGACGGGACGTTTGATTTCATCGTCACCAACCCGCCGATTCGCGCCGGAAAGGCCGTGATCTATTCGATGTTCGACGGCGCGCGCGACCGGCTTTCGCCCGGCGGGCGGCTGTATGTGGTCATACGAAAGCAGCAGGGCGCGCCCAGCGCGCTCAGGCACATGCAGGAGCTCTACGCGTCCGCGCGCGTAATCGCGCGGGAAAAGGGCTTCTGGGTCATTGAGTGTGAAGGAAAGAAGGAAGACATATGAAACGGGACAGGCTTGAAAAGGTACTTGGAAACATGCGCGAAATGGGGATCAGGCAGCTGCTTGTGACCGCGCCGACCAGCGTTCTGTATCTGACCGGCAAGCGCGTCACGCCCGGCGAGCGCATGCTGGCGCTTCTGATTTCGGACGACGGCCGCTGCCGCCTGTTCGCGAACAGGCTGTTCGCGCTGAAGCCCATGGACGGCTGCGAGCTGATCGAGTATTCCGACACGGACGACTGCGTGGGCGAGCTTTCGTCGCGCCTTGCGCCCGGCTCCTTAGGTGTGGACAAGGACTGGCCGTGCCGCTTCCTTCTGCCGCTGATGGAAAGGCGGCGCGATCTGGCCGTCTCCCTTGGCTCCCCCGCCGTGGACGGCGCGCGCATGCGCAAGACGGAGGAGGAGCTGAACCTGATGCGCCTGAGCTCGCGCATGAACGACGCGGTGATCGGCTGCGCGATCGACAGCGTGCGCGCGGGCGCGACGGAGAAGGACGTGGCCGAGTGCTACGCCGGCGAGGCCGCGGCGCAGGGCGCGTCCGGCGAGAGCTTCCCGTCCCTGATCTGCTTTGGCGCGAACTGCGCCGAGCCGCATCACGACACCGGCCGCACCGTGCTCAAAAACGGCGATTCCGTCATACTGGACGTGGGACTTGTGCTGGACGACTATTGCTCCGACATGACCCGCACCGTGTTCTACGGCGCGCCCACGGATGAGCAGAAGAGGGTATACGACCTTGTGCTGCGCGCCAACGAAGCCGGACGGCGCGCCGTGCGCCCCGGCGTGCCGCTGAAAGAGATCGACCGCGCCGCGCGAAGCGTGATTGAGGACGCGGGCTACGGCGCGTACTTCATCCACCGCACCGGGCACGGCATCGGGCTGGACGTGCACGAATTCCCGGACGTGAGCGCGTCGTCCGAAGCCGTGTGCGCGCCGGGCATGGTGTTCTCCGTGGAGCCCGGCGTCTACCTGCCCGGCCGCTTCGGCGTGCGCATTGAAGACCTTGTGGCCGTCACGGAGGACGGCGGCGAAACCCTGAACGTGAAATCTCATGAAATGAAGGTGATTGAATGCTGAATTTCAACTGGCAGATTCCCACGAAGTTCATCTTTGGCCGCGGCGCGGAGAGCCACGCGGGCGAGGAGCTGAAGGCGCTGGGCGGCACCCGCGCGCTGATTCACTACGGCGGCGGCTCGGTGATCCGCTCCGGACTGATGGAGAAGGTCACCAAGTCTTTGGACGAGGCGGGCGTTTCCTACGTGCTGCTGGGCGGTGCGGTGCCCAACCCGCGTGACACCAAGGTGTACGAGGGCATTGACCTCGCGCGGCGCGAGAAGTGCGACTGCGTGCTCGCCGTGGGCGGCGGAAGCGCCATCGACAGCGCCAAGGCCATCGCGCACGGCACGGTGTACGACGGCGATTTCTGGGACTTCTGGTGCGGCAAGGCAAGCGTTCAGAAAACACTGCCGCTGGGCTGCGTGCTGACATTGTCCGCGACGGGCAGCGAAAGCTCGAACAGCTCCGTCATCATGCAGGAATCCACGCACCTGAAGCGCGGTCTGGCCACTGAGTTCAACCGCCCGAAATTCGCGCTCCTGAACCCCGAATGGACGGCCACCCTGCCGCCCTATCAGGTGGCCTGCGGCGCGACGGACATCATGGCGCACGTAATGGAGCGCTATTTCACCAACGAGACCCACGTCACCATCACCGACAACCTGTGCGAAGCGGTTTTAAAGACGGTGGTCGAGTACGCGCCCATCGCCGTGAAGAATCCCGCCGACTACGACGCGCAGGCCGAAATCATGTGGGCGGGCACGCTGGCGCACAACGATACCTGCGGCGTGGGCCGCGAGGGTGACTGGGCGAGCCACCAGATCGAGCACGAGCTCAGCGGCCTGTACGACGTGGCGCACGGCGCGGGTCTGGCCGTGGTATTCCCGGCGTGGATGCGCTATACCATGCACCATAACGTGATGCGCTTCGCCCGCTTTGCTGTGAACGTGTTCGGCTGCGAAATGGACTTCGAGCGCCCCGAAATCACCGCCCTGAACGGCATCGAGCGCTATGAATCCTTCCTCCGCTCCATCGGCATGCCCATCACCTTCGCCGAGCTGGGCGCGAAGGCCGAGGATATTCCGTTCCTCGCCAAAAACGTCCGCCGCAATCCCGACGGCACGACCGGGCATTTCGTAAAACTCGATACCAAGGCAATCGAAGAACTCCTGCGCATTGCGGTAAGATAGCGCAGGGGTAGCTGGTACGGGGGCTCCGCCCTTTTCGCGGAGCCCCGATAAAACGAAGTCTGAAGCATGGCTGCGGGACGGTTACGCTTACGGCGCAGGGGATAGACGTATCGATTCCTTTCGATATTTCGCCGGCGTTGCGCCCACGATGCTCTGAAAATGGCGAATAAAGGAAACCGAGTCCATATATCCAACCTGCGCGGCGATTTCAGAAACCGAGTCGTTTGTGGAACGCAGCAGCTCCTGCGCCCGCTGAATTCGGCACTGGTGAAGGTAGCGATAGGGCGGCACGCCCATCTGCCGGCGGAAGAGGTGAATGAGATAGTACTTTGAATAGTGCGTGATCTTTTCAAATTCCGCCATGCCGATATTCTCGGACATATGGTCATGAATATACTTTGTCAGCAGCTGAACCTCTCTGTAGCCGCGGTTCTCCTCCGAATCCGTTCGGTACAGGCTTTCCAACATGCCGCGCAGCATTCCGCTCAGCAGACAGTTGACCTCCGCGCGAGCCAGAAGGTCAGACTCCGCGCGAAGCGCCAGCAGCCGCCGGAACGCCTCCTCCATTTCTCCGACGGCGCGCAGGCGAACCGGCGTCAGGCGATCCAGCAGGGACGCCGCGTATCCCTTCAGACCCGCTCCGTCAAAATGTACAAAGAAGAATTCCCATTCGTCAGCGTCGCCGGTATAGTACTGCTGAAACGTATCGCAATAAATGATTACAGCCGTCCCGGCCGTCAGGCTGCACACCTGTTTTTTCCAGTGCATCACGCCCTGTCCGGAGCAGGTATACAAAAGAAGCGCGGACATTTTGCCATCCCTTCTTGTGAAATAGCCCGGATTCGCATGATAATGCCCGATTTCCGTGGCATACAGAGAGAATAAACGGGCGTTTTCGTCCACGTTGAATACATGGGCATGCGATTTCTCGGAAACGTCCAGCTTGTATTCCAGCATAACTATCCCCTCTCAAAAGCAATAACGTATAATAATTCGACAATAATCCCGCTTATCCCTGCCCGGAGAAACGGCTATAATAATTTCATCGGCGGAGATCATAGAAAAGGCATTTTGTAAAATATCGGCCTTTTCTTTTGCCGCATAATCGACAATTATGCAATGCATCCGCAAAACAAAGCGCAAGGGGTACATACAAATGGCACAGCAATTTCTACGGATACCGCGACGCCAGCCGCTTGGAAGGCGCGTGTGGATGGCTCGCTGGTTTTACATTCTGATGCTGCCGGGGCTCGCCTATTTTCTGATTTACCGGTATCTGCCGATGTTCGGCATTGTGATGGCCTTTCAGGATTACAACCCAACCCTGGATAAGGTGATCAACATTTTCGACCGTCTGGCCGATCAGGAAATGTGCAACCTGCTGGCACTGGGCGTTGAGGGCAAGAATTATGAAGTTGTAAACGGCGTGGCACACATGCTACCCGACGAGGATGGCTCCATCAAGAACTTCTATACCAACAGCATTTACAATCCCTACACCGTTCCGATGGCCGTACGCTGGCCGAACCTGCGCACGATTCCCGCCGAGCTGGATTACGGCGCCAAGCGCAACCTGGAAATCATTGAGGAGAATGCGCCCTACGCCGTAGCCGATCCTACCCTCGGACTGACCTCCGAGCTGTATCTGGAGCTTGGCCCCGATCTGGATACGCTGCTGGGCGACGCGAAGGTTCTGTACATCATGGGACAGATTGACAGAGACGAATACCTGAAGCGCGTGGAACAGTGGCGCGCGCAGGGCGGCGACGACATTGCGGCGGACTACGCACGGCTGTACGAGGAAAAGAACGGCTGAGTCTGTCCGAAACGCGACAACCATAGAACGCACTCGGAACGGGAGTCCCGTCGTTTTCGCGGGGCTCCCGAAAGGCTTGATTTTTTTGGGAGGAACAGACGCATGGGAAACGTACGAATCGGCATTATCGGCATTGGAAACATGGGCAGCAGTCACGTGAAATGGATTATGGCCGGAGAAATCGAGCATCTTGTGCTGACGGCCGTCGCGGATATCCGCGAGGAGCGGCGCGCATGGGTTCGGGAGACGTATCCGGACGTCGCGGTATTTGACGACGCGGAAGCGCTGATGACCAGCGGACTGGTTGACGCCGTGCTGATCGCCACGCCGCACTATCTGCATCCGCCGCTGGCAATGGCGGCGCTGAACCACGGGCTGCACGTGATGAGCGAGAAGCCCGCAGGCGTATACACCAAGGCCGTAAGAGAAGAAAACGAGCTGGCGAGAAAGAGCGATAAGACATTCGCCATCATGTTTAACCAGCGCACGCATTGCATGTATCGCAAGGTGAAGGAGATCATCGCCTCGGGCGAGCTGGGTGCGCTGCGGCGCGTGAACTGGCTGATTACGGACTGGTTCCGCACGCAGTACTACTACGATTCCGGCTCGTGGCGCGCCACGTGGGACGGCGAGGGCGGCGGCGTTCTGCTGAACCAGTGCCCGCACAACCTTGACCTTCTGCAGTGGATGGTAGGCATGCCCGTGCGCGTGCGCGCCTTCACGCACAACGGAAAGTGGCACAACATCGAGGTTGAGGACGACGTGACGGCCTATATGGAATTCGAAAACGGCGCGACGGGCGTGTTTATCACCTCCACCGGCGACATGCCGGGCGACAACCGGCTGGAAATCGTGATGGAGGGCGGCACGCTTCTGTGCGACGGCGGCACGCTGACGCTGAAGAAGCTGAGCATGCCCATTGAAGAATATCAGAAGCAGTACAACGGCGGCCCGGCGTGGCTGAAATGCGAGACCCGGACGGTGGAGCTGGATGGCTCCTGCACGCAGCATCAGGGCGTTCTGCGCGCGTTTGTCGATCACATCCTGAACGGCGGGCCGTTGGTGGCCGAAGGCACAGAGGGCATCAATTCCCTCATGCTGTCCAACGCCATGTACCTGTCCAGCTGGACGGGCGAGACCGTTGAGCTGCCCATCGACGAGGATCGCTTTCTTGAGGAACTGAACAAACGCCGTAAGGCGTCCGCGGGCAAGGCCGTGGAGGAAAAAACGCTGGATATTTCCGGTACGTTCTGAGGAGGCGCTCCCATGATTCGAATTGGCATCTGCAGCCCGATGGACGCGTTTGAGACCGTAGCGCAAATGGGCTTTGACTACATGGAAACCGGGCTTGTGCCGCTGTATCGGCTGAGCGACGAAGACTTCTCGCGCATGTGCGAGCGCGTCGACCGCGCGCCGATCCGCATCGAAGCGTTCAACGGCATGCTTCCCGGCACGCTGCCCGTGACCGGCCCGAACGTGGACGGCGGCGCGCTGGACGAATATCTGGAAAAATCGTTTGCCCGCGCGCGCAGGCTGGGCGCGGAGGTCGTCGTGTTTGGAAGCGGCGCGGCGCGAAACGTGCCCGCGGGCTTTCCCATCGACGAAGCATGGCGACAGCTGCTTGGTTTTCTGAAGCGCACAGGCGCGCACGCGGAAGCGCATGATCTCACGATCGCCATCGAGCCGCTGTGCCGCCCGGAGTGCAATATACTGAATCTGGTCAGCGAGGCCGCGGCGCTTGCGTCCATCCTGAACGCGCCCCGCGTGCGCACACTGGCGGACACGTTCCATATGGCCGTCTCCGCGGAGCCTGCGAGCGCGCTCACGCTGTACGGCTCCCAGCTTGCGCACGTACACACCGCCAATCCCGCCGGCCGCCTGTGCCCTGAGCCGGACGACGGCGAGGACTACGAGGCGCTTCTGCGCGCCCTGAAGGACGGCGGCTATGACGCGCGCGTCAGCATTGAAGGCGTCGTAAAGCCCTTCGAAGAAAAGGCGCTCCTCGGCCTTCAGGCGCTTGACCGCGCCCGCCGCGCCGTGTGGGGCTGATTTCCACAAAACCCTCGACGGTACACGCCGCCGAGGGTTTTTATATGTGAAAAAGTCACCTGCAATTCGTACCTTTCTACGTCCGAATCGGCGGCTCTCCGCCTGCGGGCGGGATCACATAGCATACAAGGCAGACCGCCAGCAGCAGGAGGGCGTAGGCGAGGGGTGACAGGAAGAAGAGGGGGATGGCCGCGAGGGTGGGAATGAGGAGCCATTTGCGGCGGCGGGGCAGGCGCAGGCAGAGGAGGAGGGCGGCGGCGAGCAGGAGGAGGGCGCTGAGCGCCTGCGAAACGCGCACAGATCCGAGGTACAGGCTATCCATGCGCAGACCCTCGACGACGGTGCGCTCGGCGGCGTACATGAACACGTAAAACAGCGTGGCGCGGCCGGGGCGGGCGAACAGGCGCGTGCGCTCGAAAATGAGAATCAGCGCGCAGATGAGAAAGCACCACGCGGACTCATAGAAGAACGTGGCCGCGAACCAGCCGCCCTCGCGCTCGATATACACGGCGAGGGGAAACCACTGAAGCGCCGGGGTCGTAACCGGCACGCCGTAGGCTTCCTGATTGACGAAGTTGCCCCAGCGGCCGATGGCCTGTCCGAGGGCGAGCGCGGGCGCGGCCACGTCGGCCATGGTCAGGAAGGGAATGTGCTTTGCGCGCGTGAAAATCCAGCCCGCGAGCACGCCGCCCAGCACGCCGCCGTAGATGGCCATGCCGCCGCCGCGGATGTCGAAAATTTCCAGCGGATTGTCGCGGAATGCGCGCCACTCGAAGGCGACATAATAGGCGCGGGCGCAGACGATGGCGAAGGGCACGATCCACAGCGCCAGCGAAAGGGACGTATCCGGCGCAAGGCCATAGCGCTTTTCGCGGCGGCTCATCAGCAGGATGGCCAGCAGCACGCCCATGGCGATCAGGACGCCGTACCAGTGGATGGAAAAACCGAAGACGATCAATGCCGTGCGCGTGATTTTCATGATGAAACCAGACCTCCGAAGCGCTTTCTCGTTAAATTATAGGCGAAAACCGGGGAAAATGTCAATCGGTTCCCGAAGGAAGGTTGCAATTACAGCGGCTTTCGTATATAATTCATGGATGCTGACTTATTATGCCCACGGCGGGCTGTCGCATGCGGCGGGAGGATTGAAATGGCCAGAAAGCGCGTAACCGGACGGTTTTATGTATTTCTGATGCTGGTGGCGGCACTCGTGCTGTTTCTGTTCCGCGATTCCATTTTCGGCGCCAGCGAGGTCGTCAACGTGCTGGACGGCGCGGCCTCGGACGTGCGCAGCGCGCAGGCGGTCATCATTCGCGACGAGCTGCCCGCGACGGAGACGCAGGTCACGCGCGTGGAGTACGTGGCGGATGAGCACACGCTGGTGAAGAAGAACGACATCGTCGCCTATGTGTACTCGCTGGAATACAGCGAAAAAAAGCTGCAGGAGCTCAACCGCACGCGCAAGAACATTCAGGAGTATCACAAGGTCGTGCTGGGCAAGGAGCTGGATTCCCAGCTGGAGGTATACGACCTGAACGTGAAGCAGAAGGCGCTGGAGCTGAAAAGTCTGGTGCTGCGCACGACGCACGGCAACCTTCTGAAGCTGATCGATCAGCTGACGGACGCGATGGAGCAGCGCCGGCAGTACATGAGCGCCAACATGCGCTCCGACGCGAAGCTGATTAAATACTACGACGACGAAACGCAGAAGCTGAACAGCATCGAGTCCTGGCGCACGGCGCGCACCGCCGACCGGGACGGCGTGGTGAGCTTCTACATGGACGGCTACGAGTCCGCGCTGTCGGTCGACCGGCTGGAGGAGCTGTCGGTCGCCGACATGCGCGCGGTGCTGGCGGGTGAGTCGCTGGACGGCTCGGCCAGCCGCACGGTCACGCCCATTTACCGCATTGTGGATCAAAACAAATGGTATCTGTCCGTGCTGTCCGCGGACGGCTCGTGGAATCCCGTCATCGGCACGCTGTACAACTTCCAGCTGGAGGGCTATGAGGATCTGGTATACTCGGGCACGGTGATTCGCGTGCAGAAGACCGGCTCCACCGTCATGGCGCAGCTGGAGGTGACCGACCCCATCGGGCCGCTGATCTATCAGCGCGCCGGAAACGTGGTGCTGGGCACGAACCTGTCCGGCCTGCTGGTGCCGTCGCGCGCCGTTTCGCAGATGAACGGCCAGAGCGGCGTGTGGCTGTACGACGTGCCCGGCGGAACCTTCGTGCCGGTGGACGTTTTGAACAACGATGGAAAGAATGCGCTGATCCTGCCCCTGGTCGAGGGCGTTATAGGCGCCGGCTCGCGCGTTTTGATCAAATGACGGAAGAAGTTCTGAAGTATCTCGCGCTGCAAAAGCGCCTGAACGCGCGCTCGCCGCTGAAGGAGGGCGTGCGCGTTCTGCCGGTGACCAAGACGGTGGAGCCGGCGCGCATCCTGCCCCTGAAGGACGCGGGCGCGGCCGAAATCGGCGAAAACCGGGTGCAGGAGGCGCTGGAAAAGCTGCCGCTATTGAAAGGCGCGTTCGGGATTCGCATCATCGGGCGGCTTCAGACCAACAAGGCGCGGTATGTGGCGCGCATCGCCTCGGCGGTGGAATCGCTCGACCGGATTGAGCTGGCCGACGCGCTTCAGCGCGCGCTGGACAGGGAAGACCGCGCGCTGGGCGTGCTGATTGAGGTAAACGCCGGGAGCGATCCCGCCAAGGCGGGCATTGCGCCGGAGGAATTAAAACAATTTTTGCGCGCCGCGTCGGCATACGACCGGCTGCGCGTGCGCGGGCTGATGACGGTCGCGCCGATTGCGGACGACCCGGAGCTGGTGCGTCCATGCTTTCGCCGGATGCGCCGCCTGTTTGAGGATTTCGGCGCGGGCGAATGGGACACGCTGTCGATGGGCATGTCCGCCGACTGCGACGTGGCGGCCGAGGAGGGCGCCACGCAGGTGCGCGCGGGAAGCGCGATTTTCGGAAAGAGAAACTGACAAGCCGCCTGAAGCGCGGGATATTGGGGGATAAACGAAATGGGTCAGGGTCTGAACCGGTTTCTGGAATTTATCGGCCTTGTGGACGACAACACGGCGGACGCGCGTGCAAACGAGCGCCCGCGTTACCGCGAGGAAACCTACGAGGAGCCCCGCTATACGCCGCGCCCGCAGGCGCGGCCGGCATCCGACGCGCGAAGCAATCGCTTCGGCGGTTCGCAGGCGCGTTCCTCCGGCGCGCAGCGCGCGCGCACGGACAGCCGTTCGCGCGCAAACGCGGCCTATTCCGACGCGGGCGATGGCTATGAGGGCGGAAGCTACGGCATGGTTCGCTCGCAGCGCGGCGGCAAGATGAAGCCGAACCCGACGACGATCGTATACTATCTGCATTCGCTTTCGGAGTGCTCCGGCGTGATTGAAGACCTGATCGGCGGCAACTCCGTGCTTCTGAACCTGGAGGAAACCGACATGCAGCTGATGCAGCGCGTGGTGGACACGCTGGCGGGCGCGGCGTTCGCGCTGCACGCCAAGATTCGCAAGGTGTCGGAAAAGATGTACCTGATTGCGCCGGAAAACGTGGAAGTGAACATGACTTCCAGCGTCAGCCGGCACTACTGAGAGGAGACAAAATGGGAAGCGTTGTATCCCGGATGATCGGAAAAGGGCTTTTGTACTTCCTGCGCCTGATCGACGTGGCGCTGCTGGCGCGCTGCGTGCTGAGCTGGTTCGTTTCGCCGTACAGTCGCGTCATGCAGTTCTTCGTGTCGCTCACGGAGCCGTTCGTCGCGCCGTGCCGCAGGCTTCTGAATCGCATGACGGGCGGGCGGCCGATGATGTTCGACTTCTCGATGCTCACGGCGATGCTGGTGATCATCGTGCTTCAGCGGCTGGTGGCCGTGATCTTCTTCTGACGGAAATTTTTGTGAAATGCGCGCCCGCGGCAGGAATCCGCCCGCGCGCGTAGAATGTTTCAGGTAACTGTGCGCGGAACGCTGCGCTTCAACACAATCCGGGCGGCGACGCCGGGCTACCAAGGAAAGGATGAATGGTATGGCGATTACGGTGAATGATATTCGCAACAAGCAGTTCAAAATGGAAGGCCGCGGCTACAACTGCGACGAGGTGGACGATTTCCTCGACGCGCTCGCCGAACAGACCGAGAAGCTCATTCGCGAGAACACCAGTCTGAAAAACGAGCTGGCCGCCGCGAAGGAGCAGGCCGAAGCGGCGAAGGCCGCCGAGAAGACCGCGCTGGAAGCCGTTCACACGCCCGCCGTCCAGCAGGACGCGCCGCCGGCGTTCAACGAGCCCAGCTACTTCAAGAACCTCGAAACCACGCTGCGCGAGACGCTGATCAGCGCCCAGCGCATCGCCGACGAGACCATCGACGACGCCCGCAAGAAGGCGCGCAGGATCGTCGCCGAGGCCGAGGAGCATGTGAACACGCTGCAGGAGCAGTCCGCGCAGAAGATGGCGGAAGCCCGCGCCGATTACGACGCGCTCAAGAACGCGTCCGAGGAATACCGGCGCAACTTCACCTCTCTGGTGGAGGAGCAGACCCGTCTTCTGAAGGAAAACCCGATTTTCAACTGATTCGCGGCGCACAAACGGGGCCGTCCTCTGCTTTGGGGGACGGCTCCCTTTGCGTAAAAGCCGGCACCACCGCGCAATTCGGCGGCGCGTCGGGCGATGTCTTTTCCGCCATCTGCGGCGTGCAAATTCCTCGATTTACCTCCAGTAAACCTTCGAAATTTGCACTTGCATCTGACGAAAAATCCATTCGCCGGCCGACCACCTCATTTGTGCGGCGTTGCCCTTGAAAAGCTGCGCGAAAACGCGAAGGGGCTTGAAAACCTTTCGGCGACGCAGGGCGACGCGACGAATCTGGGCGCGTTCCCGGACGACGCCTTCGACGCGGTGCTGGCACTGGGGCCGATGTACCACCTGTATGCGCCCGAGGACTGGAACCGCGCGCTGGACGAAGCGATTCGCGTGACGAAGCCCGGCGGTCTGATCTTCACGGCGTTCCTGTCGGTGTACGCCATCCTGTACGCAAACTACCTGTCCGGGAATTTCCGGGAGGGGCTGGCGGAGAACTTCGACGGGGATTTCCGCGTTCGGCACTTTGAAGAGCAGGGCTTTACCGGCTTCGATATTTCGGAATTCGAGGCGCTGTTTGACGGAAAGCCTGTGCGGGAAATCGCGCTGGCGGGCACGGACAGCGTGCTGGAGCTCGCGAAGCGGACGGACGGCTTTTCCCTGCCGGACGAGGAATTTGAAGCGTTTGTGCGCTATCACCTGCACACCTGCGAAATCCGCGAGCTTCTGGGCAGCCATTCGCACCTATTGCACATCTGCCGGAAACAGGACGGGAGGACAAACCGATGAAGGTCCTAAATTCGAGTGAAAAGCGCGTCGTCTGCGCGAACCCGGACAGCGCGTTCCGCTATTTCGCGTGGCCGACGGTGGCGTATCTGCCGGATGGCACGCTGGCCATGACCGCGTCCGGCTTCCGGCTGGCGCACATCTGTCCCTTCGGCAAGGCGGTCATCTGCTACAGCAAGGACGAGGGCGCGACGTGGACGCGGCCCGCGCCGGTCATCGACACGCCGCTGGACGACCGCGACGCGGGCATTACCGCGTTCGGGAACGGGCGCGTGATTCTGACGTCGTTCAACAACACGATCCGCCAGCAGCGCGTCTGGAACCACGCGCCGATCGACGGGCACGACTGGTTGGAAAGCCCCAGGCGGCGGTTCGTCGAAGCGTATCTGGACGAAATCGAGACGCGCGGCGACGAGGAACGCTTCCTCGGCTCTACCTATAAAATCAGCGAGGATGGCGGCTATACGTTTGGAAAATTGCGCCGCGCGCCGGTCACCGCGCCGCACGGCCCCTGCCGCCTGAACGACGGCTCCCTCCTGTACGTGGGGCGGCGATTCTCCGCGAACGATGAATTCGACGGCGGCGAAACGCCGTTCATACAGGTGTGCCGGCTGAACGAAAACGACGAGTTTGAGGTGGTTTCCTCGATCGAAAACATCGTGGACGAAGCGGACGGGCTTCTGCAAAGCTGCGAGCCGCACGCCATCCAGCTTCCGGACGGGCGCATACTCGTGCATATCCGCGTGCAGCGCTATGGCATTCCGGAGCCGGTGTTCACCGTGTATCAGTCCGAATCCCGCGACGGCGGACATACGTTCACCAGGCCCCGCCGCCTGCTCGCCCGCCGCGGCGGCTCGCCCGCGCACCTGTGCCTGCATTCCTCCGGTGCGCTCATCTCCACGTACGGCTACCGCGAAAAGCCCTACGGCATCCGCGCGATGCTCTCATGGGACGGCGGAAACACATGGGATACCGACTACATACTCGACGCGTCCGCCCAAAGCGGCGACCTCGGCTACCCCGCCAGCGTCGAACTCCCGGGCGGCCGCATCCTGACCGTCTTCTACGAAAACCTCGGCGGCGAAAGTGTCATCATGCAAAAAATCTGGGCTCTCCCCACCCCCTGACCCCACGAAGGCGGGGGAGCGTCGCTCCCCCGCACCCCCTCAAGAAGCAAACCCCTCCTTTCGCCGCGCGGTTATACGGTTCTTTTGAGGACAGAACAGGAGATTCCAACGACTTGAAATAACCAGTTGCGACCGCGTATTCTATTCATCGAAGAGAACTTGACGCGCCTGTTTCGAGAGGATGTGAAGCAACGCTCGGGCTTCCGGCAACGAAAGCGGCGATTCTTTGCGGAACCGCTTCAAAGAGGATATTTGTAACGTGATTTATCTTTACAGACAGCAGCCGCGGCACATAAGGCCGCGGCTGCTGTCTGCAAACGGATAGTTGAGCTTATTCCCCCATCGGCGGTCTGCGGGTGAAGGGGGTGGAGAGGGGGATCCATTGGGCGGTGGCGGCGCTGCGGTCGAAGGCGGTGATGGCGTCGAGGACGTGGAATGTCTGGTGGTAGTCGGCGCGGGCGGGGCGGCCGGTGCGGAGGGCGTCGGCGAAGTCGCTCAGGCCGAGGCCGCGGCTGTTTTCGGCATAGCCATACATCAGGGGGATTTCGCGAACCTCCTTATCCTCGGGGCGGTAGAGCTTCACGGGGCCGCCGAAGGTATTGGGGTCGGGCACGAAGAGGGTGCCCTCGCTGCCGTAGACCTCGAAGCGCGCCTGATTGGGGTAGCAGGCGTCGAAGGTGGTGAACAGGGTGCCGATCGCGCCGGAGGTATATTTGACGGTTCCGGCGACGTAGGTATTCACGTGCACGTCGATGGGCGTGCCGTTTAGTGGCTGGCTGGTGATCACGCGGCGCGGGAAGGTGATTTTCGAGGCGCTCATGACGCTCTCGATGCCGCCCGCGAGGTTGATCATCGCCGTCAGGTAGTACGGCCCCATGTCCATCATCGGGCCGCCGCCGTACTGGTAGTAGAAGTCCGGGTCGGGGTGCCACGTCTCATGGCCGCGGCAGATCATGAACGCCGCCGTGCCGACGACGTTTCCGATGAAGCCCGCGTCGATCAGCCGTCGCGCGGTCTGGATGCCCGCGCCTAAGAAGGTGTCCGGCGCGCCGCCCAGCATCAGACCCTTTTCCCCGGCGATGCGCACGAGCTCTTTGCCCTCTTCCAAAGACGCGCCCAGCGGCTTTTCGCTGTATACATGCTTTCCGGCGAGCAGGGCGGCCTTCGAGACCTCGAAGTGCTCGCAGGGGCGCGTGAGGTTCAGAACGACCTCGACCTCCGGATCGCGGAACGCGTCGTGCATGGTCTCGTAGATTTTGGGAATGTGGTAGTCGCGCTGCGCGTTCTCGGCGCGCTCGCGCACGAGGTCGCACACGCCGATCAGCTCGACGTTCTGAAAACGCGTTGTGAGATTTTTGAGATAAATGCCGCTGATGCAGCCCACGCCGATCATGGCAACCTTCACGGGTTTCATGCGCGCATCCACCTTTCTTTAATACATCTTCGCGGTGTTTTCGAATCTGTCGGTCGTCAGGCTGTGCGCGACGGCATAGGCCTTGCCCTCGCCCGCCCACAGAAGGCCGCGCTCCATCAGAATTTCGGCGGAGGGGGACCTGTCGAACACGTCGTCGTGGTGCCCCAGCGAGCAATAGAACACGCGGCCGTTGCCCCAGAACTTCGTCCACGCCACGGGCATGTCCACGGGCTTGTTGGAGATGTGGTAATAGGGAACCGCCGGGAAGCGCGTTGTGGCCAGCACTTCGATGGCGGGGTCGACGTGCAGATAGTAGTGCTCGCTGTCCACCTCGAAGTCCTCAAGCCCCTCGACGATGGGCGAGGAGCCCTTGCGGATGTTCACGGTGTAGTGAATGCCGTTTCCGCCGGGGTGGGACACCCACTGCCCGCCGGTGATGAACTGCCACTGGGTATCCTGCCGGAAGCTGTCGCACATGCCGCCGTGGCAGCCGGCCAGACCCACGCCCGCGCCGACCGCGAGAGATACGTTCTTCGTGTATTCGGACGGAATCGCGCCCATCGTCCAGCAGGGGACGATGAGGTCAAGCGTCTTCAGCGCCTCAAGGTCGGCCATCGGGTCGAGCGTGTCGAAGATTTCCGCTTTGTATCCGTTCTTCTCAAGCAGCCGCTGAAAGCGCCGGCTTACCAGCCTGGGCTCGTGGCCGTCCCAGCCGCCCTGAAAAATCCATGCCGTTTTCATTGTGCGCCCTCCCTTTCTAAATTCGAGTGTGGATCACGCGGTTTTCCTCGGCGGACGCGTTCAGCGCTTCCATCAGCTTCATCACGCGCAGCATCTGCGCGTGCGTGACCAGCTGCTTTTCCTCGCCGCGCACGGCCTTTACGATATTTCTGTAGTAGTCGCGCACGTCGGACGTGACCTCCGGAAGCGGTTCCTCGCGGATGGTCTCGGGCGTGCGGGGCGCCATGGTCTTGGTCAGACCCGCGGCGGTGACGACGGGCACCGCGTCGCGCTTCTCCCAGTCGAACACCTTCACGATTTTGCCGTTCAGATCCCAGTCGTTGATGATCGCCGTGCCGTTTTCACCCTGCATGTACCAGCGCGGCAGGTTGATGAAGTTGCTCGTGCCCACCTCGACCTGCGCGGTAAGGCCGTTTCCGAAGGTGATGAGGGCCTTGAAGCCGTCGTCCACCTCGTCGTTCGTCACGTGCGACACGGTGCAATAGGTGGACACGACCGGCTGATCCACCATCAGCAGCAGCTGATCGAGCATGTGCACGCCCCAGTCCAGAATCATTCCGCCGCCCTGAAGCCGGCGGTTGCGCCAGTCGCCCGGCACGCCGCGCGAGCCGTGCACGCGCGATTCGATGTTGAACACGCGTCCGAGCCGGTTTTCGTCGTAAACGCGCTTCATCACGAGGAAATCCTCGTCCCAGCGGCGGTTCTGATGCACGGAGAAGACGCGGCCGTACTCGCGCGACGCGTCGATCATCGCCTGCAGCTCGTCCGACGACAGCGCGACGGGCTTCTCCGAGATCACGTGCTTGCCCGCCCGCATCGCCTGAATGGCGATGGGCTTATGAAAATCGTTGGGCGTGGCGATGGTGACCAGCTCAACCTCCCTGTCCGCCAGCAGTTCTTCGAGCGAGTCATAGGCGCGCAGCCCCTTTTCCTCCGCCTCCCGGCGGCGCTCCGGTAAAATGTCATAAATGCCCGCGATTTCAATCTCGCTCATCGTGCTGAGCTTGTTTACATGCCAGTGCCCCATTCCGCCGTAGCCGATCAGTGCCCACTTCATACCTGCGTTCCCCTTTCGTTCGCCGGATTTTTCTTTGGCCGTCCGCGGCCTTACAGGGGCATTATTTCATAGAATAGAAGGTTTGTCAATGAAAGAAACGCGCGCCTTTTTGCAACATTATGCCGCGCGGAGCTCAGAACGCGTCAGGAGACACAAAAAACAATGACATTGCGGTAGATCATTAACACAGCTTCTGATACGATGCCAAGGTATTTTGCGAAGAAAGAAGAAGAGATGTATGAATTTGCTTCTGTCCGTTGCTTTTGCCGTGCTGGCGGGTCTGATGATGACCCGCGTCGTGAAGAAACTGGGTCTGCCGGACGTGACCGCCTATCTGGTCGCGGGCGTGCTGATCGGCCCCTACGCCCTCGGCCGGCTGAACCTGCCGGTGGGCTTCCACACGCTGGAGGCCGTCGAGGGACTGAATCTGATGTCCGACGTGGCGCTGGGCTTCATCGCCTTCGCCATCGGAAACGAGTTCCGCCTTTCCGCGCTGAAGAAGACGGGAAAGCAGGCTACGATCGTTGGTATCGTGCAGGGTCTGGTGGCCGCGCTGTTTGTGGACGCGGCGCTGATCGGGCTGCACTTCATTCTGGGCGACAAGCTGCCCATTTCCTCCGCCATCACGCTGGGCGCGATTGCCACCGCCACGGCGCCGGCCGCGACGCTGATGGTCGTGCGCCAGTATAAGGCGAAGGGCAAGCTGACCGACATCCTGCTGCCCGTCGTCGCGCTGGACGACGCGGTGGGTCTGGTGGTGTTCGCGGTGTCCTTCGGCGTGGCGCGCGCGCTGGGCAGCGGCGCGATTGATCTCGTCTCCGTGCTGGTCAATCCCGCGCTGGAAATCGCGCTTTCGCTGGTGCTGGGCGCGGTGATGGGCGAAATCCTCACGCAGATGGAAAAGCTGTTCAATTCCAACAGCAACCGCCTTTCCATGACCATCGTGTTCGTGCTGCTGACCGTCGCCATTTCCAAGGCGGAATTCCATATTGGAAAGGTCACGATCGGCTTTTCCTCGCTGCTCGTGTGCATGATGCTGGGCACGATCTTCTGCAACCGCTGCATCCTCTCCGGCGACCTGATGGAAAAGGCCGACGCGTGGACGGCTCCGTTGTACGTGCTGTTCTTCGTCATCAGCGGCGCGGAGCTGGAGCTGGACGTGTTCGCCGACCTGAGCGTGGTGGGCATCGGCCTTGTGTACATCCTGTTCCGCTCGCTGGGCAAGTACGTGGGCGCGTACGGCAGCTGCAAAACCACCGGGTGCGACGAAAAGGTTACGAAGTATCTGGGCGTCACGCTGCTGCCGCAGGCGGGCGTGGCGCTGGGCATGTGCCTGATGGTGGGCGAGCTGGGCAGCTACGAGGGACGGCTGATTCGAAACATCGTGCTGTTCTCCGTGCTGGTGTATGAGCTGATCGGCCCGACGCTCACCAAGTGGGCGCTCACGAAGGCCGGAGACATTCAGCCCAAGAGCCGCGAGGTTGTGGATCGCCGCCAGATGAAGACCATCAAGGCTATCGAGGAGCGCGAGGTTCACAAAAATTCCTGAGAAAACGATCAAACGGGGTCAGGACGCGCATGCCGCGGCCTGACCCTTTTTAGCTTGAAAACTTTATTGGACAATCAACGGCGAATGCATTATAATAGACGCAAAGCCAGAAATGGGAGTGAATATGAAATGGATTTCAAACTGACGATCGCCCAGCTCGCCGCAGAAGCGGCCGGAAAGGCGTTTCCCGGCGCGGACGTCGGCGTGGACGCCGTGGCGGGCATGCTGGAAACGCCGCCGGATGCGGCGATGGGCGACTACGCGCTGCCGTGCTTCAAGCTTTCAAAGGCGCTGCGCAAATCCCCGATGATGATTTCGGACGCGCTGGCGGGCGCGATTTCCGCGCCGTTCCTTTCGCGCGTGGAAAGCGTGAAGGGCTATCTGAATTTCTTTGTCGACCGCGCCACCTACGCCCGCGAGGTCGTGGGTGCGGCGCTCAGGGCCGGGGCGCGCTACGGAAGCTCCGACGAGGGCGCGGGCAAGACCATCGTGATCGACTATTCCTCCATCAACATCGCCAAGCGCTTCCACATCGGGCATCTGTCCACCACGATGATCGGCAACGCGCTGTATAAAATGTATACCTTCTTAGGCTACCATTGCGTGGGCGTGAACCATCTGGGCGACTGGGGCACCCAGTTCGGCAAGATGATCGCGGCCTACAAGCGCTGGGGCGACCGCGAGACCGTCATGAAGGGCGGCGTGGACGAGATGGTGAAGCTCTACGTGCGCTTCAACAACGAGGCCAAGGAAAACCCCGCGCTGGACGACGAGGGGCGCGCGTGGTTCAAGGCCATTGAGGACGGCAACCCCGAGGCGCTGGAAATCTTCAACTGGTTCAAGCAGGTCACGCTGAAGGACGCGGAGCGCGTGTACGACATGCTGGGCGTGAGGTTTGACAGCTACAACGGTGAGAGCTTCTACGCCGACAAGGTGCAGCCGATTATCGACGAATTGCGCCAGAAGGGGCTGCTGGTAGAGGATCAGGGCGCGCAGATCGTGCGTCTGGACGACTACGGCATGCCCCCGGCGATCATCCTGCGCTCCGACGGCGCGACGCTGTATATGACCCGCGATCTCGCCGCCGCGAAGTATCGCCACGACACGTACCACTTCGATAAGAACCTCTACGTCGTCGCCTACCAGCAGGATCTTCAGTTCCGCCAGCTGTTCAAGGTGATGGAGCTGCTGGGCTGGGACTGGGCGAAGGGCTGCGAGCACGTCAATTTCGGCATGGTGTCCTACGAGGGACAGACGCTGTCCACCCGCGAGGGGCGCATCGTGTATCTGGAGGATCTGCTCAACCAGTCGGTCAGCAAGGCGCTGGGCATCATCAACGAGAAGAGCCCGAATCTCGAAAACAAGGAAGAGGTCGCCCGCAAAATCGGCATCGGCGCGGTGGTGTTTTTCGCGCTGTACAACAGCCGCATCAAGGACATCGACTTCTGGTGGGATCGCGCCCTCAACTTTGACGGCGAGACCGGCCCCTACGTCATGTACACCCACGCGAGGTGCATGAGCGTGCTTCGCAAGTGCGGAGACGTGGACGCCGCGCCCGACTATTCCGCGCTGGACGATCCCGAGGCGCAGGCCGTCGTTCGCCTGATCGACGACTTCCCCGGCGTGGTTCATCTGGCCGTGGAGCGCAACGAGCCGTCGCTGGTCACCCGCTTCAGCGTGGAGCTGGCCAAGGCGTACAACAAGTTCTACTATGAGCACAGAATTCTGGACGACGATCTGTCCGCGCGCGCCGCGAGAGTGCAGCTCACCCGCGCCGCGAGTCAGACGATCAAAACGGCGCTCGGCCTGATCGGCATTGAGGCGCCCGACCGCATGTAATTTCAGAGCTACGAAGGAGGCGCGACAAATGGAACCGATGAAAATGCGTCCCTATTACCGCTATGGCGAGATGACCCCGTGGGGCGGCGACGCGCTGCGGCGGATGTTCGGCAAGGACGCGCCCGAGGATCGCGCGGGCGAGAGTCTGGAGGTTTCGGCGCTGGACGGCATGGAAAGCGTGATTCTGTCCGGCGAATTCACGGGCATGACGCTGGCCGCCGCGCTCAGGAACCACTACGCGGAGATCGTGGGCGAGGAAAACGGCCCGTTCCCGCTGCTTTTAAAGCTGCTGGACGCGCGCGACACGCTGTCGGTGCAGGTGCATCCCGGCGACGACTACGCCCGCGAACACGACGGCAAGCTGGGCAAGACCGAGGCGTGGATGGTCTTAAGCGCCGACCCCGGCGCGAAAATCGCCTACGGCCTGAAGCCCACGGACGAGAAGCTGTCGGACATCGTGGCGCGCGGCGAGTTTGAGCAGGCGCTCAACTTCGTCACCGTCGCGCCCGGCGACGTATACTACATTCCGCACGGCATGGTGCACGCGCTGGGCGGCGGCGTGCAGGTGTACGAGATTCAGCAGTCCTCCGACGCGACCTACCGCTTCTGGGATTGGGGCCGCGTGGGCAAGGACGGCAAGCCCCGCGCGCTGCACACCCAGAAAGCGCTGGATGTCACCCGCCCCGAGCTGCATATGGGCAAGGTCGCGGGCGCGACGATCCTCACCGAGGGCGGCAGCGTCACGCACTATGTGTGCGATGAAAACTTCTCCCTCATGCGCCTGAACGTGGCCGGAACCATGCCGCTCCGCTTCCCCAAGATGGCGTTCGTGACCCCGCTCGGCCCGTGCGAGCTCTCGTGGGACGGCGGCAGTATGGAGCTTGCGCCCTTCGAAACGGCGCTCATCCCCGCCTGCCAGAATACCGTCCGCATAAAGGGCCGACTGCCCGCGCTCTGCTCCACCCTGCCCGACCGAGAGAGCCTCCGCGCCGGGCTCGGCTACCGCGCCGAGGACGTGGCGGGGCTGACCGAATAACCCGCGAACCCGACCGACGGCTTGACACACCCCGACGCTATCATACGAAGGAGGGCGACCATGTTTCACGATTTTCAGATCACCCCCGCGGCGCTTTCGCTGCTGTCAGACGCGAAATCCCGCTCAATCAGCGCCGAGAACCCCCGCGGCGAGCCGAACGCGGGCGCGCTGGCGACCGAGGGCACCGGCGCGAAGTGCGCGCGCAGCCTCGGCCGCGGCTGGAAGGTTTCGCCTTCCTACGCCGTTCAGCCCGGCGAGACGTTCGAAATGGCGCTCATCGAGGGCAGCGGCGCGATTCAGAGCATGTGGATGGCCGGCTATGTGGGCCGCGACGTGGTCATCCGCATGTACTGGGACGGTCAGGCGCAGCCGAGCGTCGAATGTCCGCTGAGCGATTTTTTCGCCGCCGCGTGGACGACGAACGACGCGGGCATCTTCGACGCCAACTTCATGCAGCTGAATTCCGCCATGATCGCCGTGAACCCGAATCGCGGCATGAACTGCTTCTGGCCGATGCCCTTCCGCAAAAGCGCGAGGATCACGCTTGAAAACCGCAGCGAGGTCGTCCGCGTGATCTACTATCAGGTCAATTACGCGCTGACGGACGTGCCTGAGGAGGCCGCGTACTTTCACGCGCAGTTTCGCGCCTCCACTCCGCTTGCGCAGGGCGAGGATCACGTGATACTGGACGGCGTAAGCGGCCGCGGGCACTACGTGGGCACAGCGATGCACGTGGGGCTCAACGGCACCGGAAGCTGGTGGGGCGAAGGCGAGGTGAAGTTCTTCATGGACGGCGACCGGAACCCGACCATCTGCGGAACCGGCACCGAGGATTATTTCCTCGGCGCGTATGACTGGAACGTGGGCGGCGAATACATGCCGTATAACTCCCTGTACGGCGGCATGTACTACCTGCGCAAGCCCCACCAATACGCCAGCCAGATGCGCTTTTCCATGTACCGCTGGCATATCCCCGATCCGATCCGCTTCACAAAGGATCTGAAGGTGACGATTCAGGATCTCGGCTGGTACCCGAACGGCGAATATAAGCCCCGCCGCGACGACATCTATACCGTCGCCTACTGGTATCAGACCCTGCCCACCGCTCCCTTCCCGCCCCTTCCAAACGCCATAAGCCTCGAAATCACCTGATTTCCATCCGTAAAAACGGAAGGACGAGGGATTCTGGCGCGGCTCCCCTCACCGCCCGGCGCGGCTCCGCCGTGAAGATCCGGCGGTTCCGGCGGTGAGGGGATTTTTTCGCCGCCCAGCGCGGCTTCGAATCATCAAAGCGCCGTCCCGCGTCCGTCCGTGAAAAGGCATAAAAATACGGCGGAGAAAACCTCCGCCGCGGAAAGGGCTTGGGATTAACCGAGGTGAATCAGAACCGGCGCGGAAAGATCCAGCGTCAGGGTCACGGTGCCGTTGGCGTTGATGAACGTGTTCGGCGTGGTCTCGGTGCCGTCCTCCGCCACGATGGTAAACGTGCGCTCCGCGAAGGACGCGGGGAGAATCAGCTTGTGAACGCCCACAGGCTCGTTGTTCATCTCATTTTCGTACCGCAGGTACTTGCTGATGATGCCGCTGATTTCGAAGCAGGCCGTCATGATTTCGTCGCCGGAGGCCGTTTTGCCGACGCGCACGCACGGCTGCGGGAGCGTGGTGGGGACGCGCCTGCCCAACCGCACATCGATGAACCGCAATGGTTCGCCGCCCTTGATATCGCCGCACACGGGATCAACGGATACGTTTTCTCCGTTCACAACGCGGTTCATGAAATTGCAGCGCACATGGATGGGGTTATTGATCCAGCGATCGTAGCCCCACTCCTCGCTGATCTCGTTGGTCAGGCTGTCGGAATACTGCTTTGAATTGATGCAGTAATTCCAGAGGCAATACGCGCTGTGTCCGCCATGGCCGTTCGGCTCCCAGTTGCCGAACCAGTGCCACTTGCGCTCGGTGCAGATCATGCTGCTCGGTCGGTTATCCGCATTCGCCGTGAACGCGAAGGCACCGAGAACCAGTACCAACGCCAGCAGTGCAATCAGAAAACGCTTCATGAGCTCATACCCTCTTTCAAATGAAATCAGGCCGGCCGCAGTGCATACCGACCGTCCATACCATAGACGAAAACATTATACCCGGATTGAATAACAAAAATATGCAGTTATAGATAAGAAAGTATGTCGATTTGCTGAAGTTGTATTAGAAACGTTTGAGCTTTTGAAAATAACGCGCGCGAGGGGGAGCGTCCCCGAGATGGGTTTCCGTCCGGCGAACGGATTTATCAAAAAAAAGACCCGGGGCTTTGCGATTCCCCGGGTCTGTCCGGATGCAAGTGGAGTTCGACGACCCTACGCCTGCGCCGGAACGTCCTTGAGCAGGTTTTCCGCCCAGCGGACGAATGCGTCGCCGAAGAAGAATACCAGCGCGCACGCCGCGATCAGGAGGAGCAGCGAGAGCACCAGCGCCGCCACGGCGAAGCTCTTTTTGGACGCGTTGCGCGCCGCCGCGATGGTGATGATGAAAAACAGAATATTCACACCGGGAAGGATGGAAACAATCAGCGTAAAAAACCAGTTGAGGAAGGACACTCTGCGCACGCCGCGATTTTCTTTGCTCATGGTCTTGGCTCCCTTCAGGAATCTCTGCGCTAAGTATACCACATTTATTACGCGCCGTCAAATACTTTTGTCAAATTTCCGTAATATTTACCGTCGCTCGAACGACAGGAATTTCTTTCCCTGAAAGGTCAGCTCGCCCGCGTCGCCCTCCGCCAGCAGGCCGAAGTCCTCGCCGTCCAGCGAAAGCTCCATGCGGTCGCCGCTTTCCACCTCGAAGGTGGCGTAGTAGTATGTGTAATGGTTCCACACCTGCGCGCGCTTAGCGACGACGCGCGCCGGCACCGTGAGCCGCGGGGAGGCCTTGTCCTTTGCCGCGCGGGCGATGTTTGAGACGATTACAAACACGACCACGCCGATGAGCAGCAGAAACACGGCGACGAACAGAACCGAAAACCCGCCGTCAAAGAAGAAATTATCCATTCATTTGCGCTCCCTTCTCCTTCGCGAGCGCGATCAGCTCGCGTTCGCCCTCGATTTCGCCGGCATAGGGGTAGCGTTTCGCCACATCCTCAAACCGGGCGAGATACGCGGCCGCTTTCGCGGAATCCTTGTCCGCCAGCAGCGCGCAGGCGTACCCGGTGCGAAGCACGGACGGATTTATGCGCATCTGCTTGAAAAAGCGCTGCCGCGCGGGCGTTCGAAGCTCGCTTAAGCGCTCCGTCTCGCCGTCCAGCGCCGCCAGATACATGCGGTCGCAGGCCAGAAGCTGCAAATATACGCCCACAATCGCGGAATCCGCCGAGAGCAGCCGGTCGATTTCCGCCCGCGCTTCGTCGAAGCGGTGCGCGTCCAGCAGACGGTTCGCGTGAAACACGGCCAGCGCCGCCGTCATGGGGTTCGAAAGGTCGTTTTCCTCCGGAAGCGCTTCGGCGGATACGTCCCGAATGCGCCCGCCCTCCGAAAGAAAATCGTTCACGCGCATCTGCGCGAGAAACGCGCGCTTCGCTTCCTTGGACGCGCAAACCGCCCGCGCCGTGCGGCCGTCGTTGTCGCCCTCCATCAGGCGCAGCGGAATTCCGTTTATAAGCACCGTTGCTGCGCCAATGATCATCCACATTCGCAGGAACCACGCGAGTACTTCCCGCGAACGGAACGCGTAATACAATGCCAGCGCGACCAGCACCGAAAGCAGGCTCATGAGCACGCCGCCCATCAGATACCAGCAGCAGGAAATCTTTTTCTCGTCGCCCTCCGGCGGAGACATCAGGAGATGTTCGGAGGTTCCCGCAAAGCGCATCCGCTTTCGCTCGACGCCTTTGTCCGTTCGTATCCACAGGATGCTGCCCAGCCGGAACGCACGGAATCGATATCCGCTCAAATGCCCGAATACCAGATGCCCGACCTCGTGCAGGAGCTCCTGCGCATATGTGCATGCAGTTATGGCCAGAACCACCCAGAGGAACACGGAAAAGCTCTTTTCCCGCGAGGGATACGGCCGTCCAATCGTCGTGCCTCCGAACCAGTAAATCAGGAAGCGTACCCACTCCATGTTTTTCCGTTCTTCCATAGGCGTCACCCCGCAAGCATTATAGCATGGTTTCCCCTCTCCGGCAACGCGCTGCCGGTAGAACTGAAGAAGTTATCCGTTGCTCTGCGCTCCCTTCTCCTTCGCGAGCGCGATCAGCTCGCGTTCGCCCTCGATTTCGCCGGCATAGGGGTAGCGTTTCGCCACATCCTCAAACCGGGCGAGATACGCGGCCGCTTTCGCGGAATCCTTGTCCGCCAGCAGCGCGCAGGCGTACCCGGTGCGAAGCACGGACGGATTTATGCGCATCTGCTTGAAAAAGCGCTGCCGCGCGGGCGTTCGAAGCTCGCTTAAGCGCTCCGTCTCGCCGTCCAGCGCCGCCAGATACATGCGGTCGCAGGCCAGAAGCTGCAAATATACGCCCACAATCGCGGAATCCGCCGAGAGCAGCCGGTCGATTTCCGCCCGCGCTTCGTCGAAGCGGTGCGCGTCCAGCAGACGGTTCGCGTGAAACACGGCCAGCGCCGCCGTCATGGGGTTCGAAAGGTCGTTTTCCTCCGGAAGCGCTTCGGCGGATACGTCCCGAATGCGCCCGCCCTCCGAAAGAAAATCGTTCACGCGCATCTGCGCGAGAAACGCGCGCTTCGCTTCCCTGGACGCGCAAACCGCCCGCGCCGTGCGGCCGTCGTTGTCGATCAGCCCCATGTTCATCGGGATTCCGTTCACAAGCGCCGTTGCCGTGCCTGTAATCGTCCACGTCAGCAGGAACCGCGCGAGCGCCTCCTGCGAACGGAACGCGAAATACAGCGCCAGTGCGGCCAGCGCCGAAAGCAGGTTCATGAGCGCGCCGCCCATCAGATACCAGCCGCAGGAAATCCTTTCCTCGTCGCTCTCCGGCGGAGACATCAGGCACTGCCCGGCGGTTCCCGCAAGGCGCAGCCGCGTGCGCTTGATCCCCTTGTCCGTTCGAATCCACAGAACGCCGCCTACCCGAAACGAACGGAACCGATACCCGCTCAAAAGCCCGAACACCAGATGCCCGGCCTCGTGCACAAGAACCTGCGCATAGACGCACACAAACAGGCTCAAAAACATCTCGAGAAATATGGAAATGTCTTCTCCCCACGTCCGCGCGCGGGCATACGTCATCCCTGCCGCCGCGCCCATGAGTCCCCAAATCAGAATGCCCAGCCACTGCATGCTCTTCTGCTTTTTCATAGTTATCACCCCGCAGGCATTATAGCATGGTTTCCCCTCTCCGGCAACGCGCTACCGGTAGAACTCGAGGGTCTTTTCGATCCAGTAGCGGTATTCGGGGCCGGGAACCTCCATGTGTTTCAGGCGCTCGTACATGGGAAGGCCGTCGGCGGCGTCGTGCCAGAGGTCGGCGAACACGAAGTCGTATTGCCCGGACTGGTACAGGGCGGGCGCGGCGGCGAACGCGTCTGCCTGCAGAATCGTCAGGCGCTCCGGGCGCGGGAAGGCGGGCAGGATGCGTTCGCGGAAGAGCCGGATCGCGTCCGCGCTGCGCTCGACGGCGGTCACGCGTTCGACCCGCGGGTTCAAAAGCGCGTGGAACGCGAAGTAGCCCAGCCCCAGTCCCAGCGTGAGCACATGCCCGTGCGCGGCCTCGGCCATGGGTCGGATGGTGTTGATTTCGTTCGGCGTGGCCGTCATCCACTCGCGCCCGTTTTCGGTGAGCACGGGATAGGCGAACGGCCGCGTGAAATAGCCCAGCACCGGCAGCACCGCGCCGTCCGGGTACGCGCGCAGGTCGTCCGCGACGAACAGCTCGTAGGGACGATACGAAGCATAGCCCAGCTCGAACGCGCCTGCCTGCGAAGTGTTCTCGCGTCCGAGGGTGTTCCGCGAACGGCGTGTCCGCGAAGCGTCCTCGTGCCCGTCGGCGTTTGACTCGCGCGGAGCATCTGTGCCCGCCGCGGCGTTCTGCGGAAGGAGCGTCCACGAAGCACTCCTGCGCT
>OLOV01000203.1_pt1 | contig 52495 bp, 44 predicted proteins | sample 1672931 | NCBI WGS metagenome assembly OLOV01 (sample SAMEA3136738, study PRJEB25190) | human gut metagenome | biome: human gut; feature: human-associated habitat; material: faeces | place: Austria | collected 2013 | reverse complement strand
GATGCAGATATCAGCATTGGTTTAGAAGGCAGTAAACTTGTGATGAACTGCTATGACAGTGCAAAATCCTTATTTGATATCGAACCATTCTGCTGGAAGCTCTTTGCGGTAAAATCACCGGTTGAAATTGAGCAGGTGGAAATCACAACAGGTGATCAAAGACAAATTGCAATTGTTTAGGATTAACATCATTACACAGATAAGTACTGAGAATCCATTTTCGGTTTTTGGAAGAAAGGAATTCCTAATTATGAATACGATGAAAAAATTTTTTCTGAATATCTTAATTTTACTTATAATCGCATTTCTTTGCAGCTGTCAGAGCGAGGACAGCAAAATTCTTGCAGTCGCAGAGAAAAACTTAGAAAGCGGTCTGGAATCGGATTTGCAAAACGGATATTTAAATTACTATAAAATTTTGAAAGCGGAAATCTATGCTCCAAGCGCGGAAGATGCAGACAATCCGGATCTTGTTGAACAATGCAAAACGGCAAATACGCATATTGTTTATGAGCTGCGCCTTGGGAACAATACAGGAGAAACCGGGCTGATTCAGATGGAGCGATATAGTCATGTTGAAAAGGACGAAAGCGGTAACCTTGCTGAAATACCGGAAGATACCGTTTATTTTGACTATGATCTGCATGAAGAAAACGCAGGAACTTATGAAGAAACCATTGCGGGTCTGAACTGCGTAATCTGGAGCAATGACTATCAGCCGCGCATCGAAAAAGAGCAGGTGCAGGGGAAGAACACCGAGGAAATTGCTAAGATTCTTTTCAAAGACTGGATGAACAGCTTTCATGAATGGGGAAACAATTCTTTCATCGTCACGGATTTTGAAAATGTCAAAATTCTGGGAATGGAAACAGCCGCTGATAATCCGGTTGCCGGATACACAAAAGAAGAACTGACCGAGCCGGAGGCGAAGAAAACCTATGTATTTGGTGCTGCCTGCGGCTACACCTATATCGGAATAGGCCCTGAGGCTTTCGGCAGCCTTGCCGCAGGAGGAGGGCAGGTCTTTGGTAATGACGGAGTAAAAATAAAAGCTTCCGAATCTTTCATAAATACGACCAATGGCTTCGTACTGACGGAATGGGAAGATTCTTACAGCATGGATACGATTTCAAATTGTAAAAAGAAAATTGTAAGCGGAGACTAAAATGAAGGAAAAAAATAAGAAGAAAATAAAATACTGGCTATTCGTGAAATCAGCAAGGTCAGGAGGATAGAAGAATGAAGGAAAAATGACCGCAAGAGAAATCCTGCAAAGCTACCCCCTTGACACTTGTCAGAAAGTAAAATATGATAAAGGCAAAGGAGAAAGTGAAATGACTGAATTAAAAAAGAAAATCAATTACACAGTCGCCTGCGTTTCGGAATTTGCAAATAAGCATGAAATGACGCAGCAGGCAGCTTTTCAATTCCTCTATGAGCATAAGGCAATCGCATTCCTAAAGGACTGCTACGAAATTGAGCACACATTATCGTTTGATGATGCAGTCGAAGATATGGAGCGTATCTGTGCCAATAACGGAGGTGTTCTTGCATGATTTTATATCACGGATCAAATCTTGACATCGCAAGCATAAATCTGAATATGTGCAGACCATATAAGGACTTTGGCAGAGGGTTTTACCTGACCAGCATGGAAGATCAGGCAAGAAAAATGGCGCACCGCGTATCCAAAATTTATGGCGGTCCGGAGATTGTCAATGTGTACGAGATCGCAGATGATTTTCTGCTGCAAGAGGGGCTTCACATTCAAGATTTTGGAATGACCATAACAGAAGAATGGGCAGCTTTTGTCATGAACAACCGAAACAGAAAGTTCACAGATATCGAAAGCAAGCTGTGTAACTTGGACTGCAAATACGATATTGTAACAGGCCCGGTGGCAAACGATGATTTAGCGATGCTGCTGCGAGAATATCAAAATCATGCAATCAGCCTTGATGTTTTGCGTAGTGAATTAAGCTATAAACAGACTACGAATCAATACTCGTTTCACACGCAGCGCGCAGTCAAGCTGTTGCGAAAGGCAGGTGTCATTTATGGGTAAAAAAGAAATGCTGATGGAATATATCACGCAGGATGTTATTGAATTTATCGTGCAGGACTTTTCGGTGGAGTATGATGAAGCCATGCGATTATTCTATCACTCTGCGGTATTCGAGAAACTCAGAGATCCGGAGACGAGCCTGTATTTAGAAAGCCCGGCCTATGTTTATAACCTGTTTCAAGATGAAATGAATTTTGGACAAATCGTGCAGGCAGAGATATGAGATTCAGGAACAGTCTGCAGAAACTGACTCGGTGCACGAGCCTTATCATAACTCGAACCCATTAAATCAAATGAAAAAAGTTGGACTTTTGAGATCATCCTCAAAAAATCCAACTTTTATTTTACCTTAAATCAGTCTCGAACATGAGAACACTTAAAGCGCCGCGAGCAGCGCATTTACATCATCTTCGGTGGAGCCCCATCCGATAACAAGACGGATAACGGAATTGTTTTCGTCGTAAGGGCACCAGGTGTAGAAGAAGAAGTCTTTTTCGAGTTCTGCAATTTTCTCGTTTGACATGATTACGAATACCTGATTGGTCTGATGCGGGAGCCAGAGCTTGTAGCCCGCTGCGACTACGCCTTCTGCCAGCTTGATGGCAAGTTCGTTTTCGTGGCGTCCAATCTGATAGTAGAGGGAATCTTCACCGCCCTCCAAAAGCGCGCGCATCTGAATGGAAATCAATTTGCCCTTCGCAAAGAGAGCGCAGGCTCTTTTTACCATGTATCTGAAGTGGTCATTGATTGCGTCGTTCATGACTACCAAAGCTTCGCCGAAGAGTGCGCCGACTTTGGTTCCGCCGATGTAGAATGCGTCTGTCATCCCAGCAATTTCCTTGAGGCTGAGGTCGTTTGTCGGCCATGTGAGTGCTGTGCCTAAACGCGCACCATCCATGTAGAATAAAAGCCCGTGCTTCTTGCAGCAGTCGCTGAGGGCTTTGAATTCAGCCTTCGTATATAATCCGCCGTTTTCAGTCGGGTGAGTGACATATACCATCTTTGGAATTACGGTGTGTTCGTCTTCATGGTGAAGCAGGGCTTTTTCAATGTCGGCAGGGCGGAGCTTGCCGTCCGGGGTCGGAAGTGCGAAAACCCGGTGACCGGTAGCTTCAACGGAACCTGTTTCATGAACAAAAATATGTCCTGCATCCGCGGAAATAACCCCTTCATACGGTCTGAGCGCTGCAGCGATTGTAATGGTGTTGGTAGGGGTACCGCCTGTCATAAAGTGAACCTGTGCATCCGGCTGTCCAATCATTTCGCGGATCATGTCCGCCGTTTCGTATGAAAAACGGTCATCGCCGTACCCATCTGTATGCTCCATATTAGCAGCCATCAGCGCTTCCATAATTTTTGGGTGTCCGCCAAGGCTGTAGTCACTTCTAAAGAAAATCATTGTAAAACCTCCGTTCTTGCGTATTGCTGTGCTACCTATATTATAGTGCATGAAAAGGGGAAAGTCGAGGGGAAAAACGAGATTCGGCACAATTCTTGACAGAAAACCTGACATGAGGTATAACTAAGAATAGCTTGTAAAAAGGACAAAATGAGAATGAACAAAGAATTTTTCGTCTCCACCTTTCGCGAGTGGAGACTTTACATCGAAACATTTTTAAAATGGCTGGTGATTGCCTCGCTGATTGGAGGTGCAGGCGGACTCATCGGCGCAATCTTTCACCACAGCATTGACATGGCGGAAGTGTTTCGCAGCACACATCCGTGGCTGCTCTGGCTGCTTCCGATTGCCGGGCTTCTGATAGTAGGATTCTATAAAATGACGAGAACCGAGGGACTGAACACCAACCATGTAATCCGTGCGGTACACAAAGGGAAAAGGCTTTCCGTACTGCTCATGCCTGCTATCTTTTTCGCAACCGTACTGACGCAGCTGTGCGGAGGCAGCGCGGGACGAGAAGGTGCTGCTCTTCAAATGGGCGGCACAATCGGTCAGTGGATCGGACGCGGACTGTACTTGGATGACAGTGATTTAAGAATTGCAACCTTGGCCGGGATGGCGGCGTTCTTTTCAGCACTGTTTGGAACGCCGCTTGCGGCGGCAGTATTCGCTGTCATGGTAATCAGCATCGGGATTTTATATCATGTGGCACTTGTTCCGTGCCTGATTGCATCGCTTTCGGCCTATTTTCTGGCAGGAGCACTGGGCGTGCAGCCGGTTCGCTTTGCGGTTCAGGTTCCAGAAGCTTCGGCGATGACCTTCTTTCAGGTTGGATTCCTCGGAATTTTGTGTGCACTCGTATCCATTTTTTTCTGCATGATGATGCACGGTGCTGAAAAAGGCATGCGTAAAATCCTGCCAAATGCCTGGCTGCGCGTGCTCGCGGGTGCAGGTATAATTATCGTGCTGACTTACCTTTGCGGCACGAACGACTACAACGGCGTCGGCATGGGAGTGATTGCGGCAGCGATTGAAGAGGGAAAGGCAGAGCCCCTTGCATTTCTGCTCAAGCTCGTTTTTACATCGGTGACGCTGGCAGCGGGCTTTAAAGGCGGGGAAATCGTTCCTTCGTTTTTCGTCGGAGCAGCCTTCGGATGCGTAATCGCACCAATTATAGGGCTTCCTGCGGGATTCGGTGCGGCAGTCGGTCTTGTCAGCGTTTTCTGCGGGGTCACAAACTGCCCGATTTCATCGGTATTCCTATCGATTGAAATCTTTGGAGCCGAGGGAATGCTGTATTTCGCAGTTGCCTGCTGCATCAGCTACATGATGTCGGGATACCGCGGCATTTACTCGAGCCAAATGATTATGTATTCAAAACGAAAAGCAAAATTCATCAACGCATATACAAACGGAGAAAAGGGCACCGACGCATAAGTCAGTGCCCTTTCCGCAAATCTATAGTTCTTTTTTGAAAAAATCAACGATTTCGTTCATCAGATAGTCCTTGAGTTCGGATTCTTTATAGCTCATCTCATAGCCGTGGTAATTTTCAGTTGTAACCGTGATTACCCGGCTGTTTTTGTATGCGTGTGCGCATTCGAGGCTGGTGTCCTCGGTTACGACATAGTCGAGGGTATTGCAGATGACAAGCACGGGCTTATCTCCGAATTTAGAGCCGTAATCGCAAGGATTGTATTCCTCAAATTCTTTAAACCAGTCCTCGGTAAGCTTCAGACCTTGATACTCGACATAGCCTTCCAAGCGGGCTTTCGCCTTCATTTCATCCCACTTCTTCCGGCCGCCTGCATAGTGAATCATTGCCGTTTCATTTCCTGCGGGGGCAACCATCGCAAGTGCCTTATAATCAAAACCGCCGTAACTTTCATTTGCCATCGTCATAACCACGCGTCCGCCCATGCTGCGGGCATAAAGCCCGATGCGCTCGGTGTCAATATTGTAATTCTTACACATATATTCAATGGCATCCAGCATCGCCCTTTTCATGCTGTTGAGATCGTACCTGCCGGTTTTGTCTGCATTCTTTTCGGGACTTACTCTTGGATTAAAATCCATGCGGATGGTTGCGATTCCCGCGCGTGCGAGCCTCTCGGCGAGTTCTGAAGCACCGCCGCTGTTAAGCGTGCCTTTAAAGCCGTGACCGATTGCGACAAGCGGAATGGGAGAATCAAGTTCACCGGGATAAACGGCTTCTGCCATGCAGTACCGTCCGGGCGCAGCCTCAAGAAACACCGTTTCTTTCTCGGGCGTAAAATCCGAAGCCGCAGGTTCATCCGAGCCGCATCCTGTCACCGCAAGGATGACAGCCAGCAGGACAGACAGAAAGGCGGCTGTTTTGTTTTTTCTGAAAGCAATCATTCTTTTTTCCTCGGTAATATCAATGAGATTTGAAAATTATCATGTCTTCTCCCACTATTATAATCGATGACCACGGAAGCTGCAAATCTTCTTTGAATCTTGCGTGCGAACTTTGAAAATCCGGGACGGACAGCGAATGAATTTTTCCTGTTTTTTCATCGAAAAGAATTTCGGCGTCCCAAAGCCTGCCATGCATGCTTCCCTTTGAAATATCAACAATCTCTTTATCTCCGATTTCACTCAAAAGCATATTTTTTCCTCCTCGGGTCAATACTAGACATAATAAATTTTACGAAAGAAGGTTATGAAATATGAGTGATGAAAAAGAAAAGGACAGGTCTGAAGGCAAGGAGCAAACTGCCGGGGAAGCCGCGGATCTCATAAAAGAACTCGGGCTTTTGGGGACAGGAAGCAATTTCAAGAGCGAAATCCAATATATCAACATTATCGGAAGCATAGAGGGGCATTCGGTCCTGCCGCAGGATAACAAGACCACAAAATATGAACATTTGATACCGGAGCTGATTGCGGTTCAGGAAAATCCGGAAATCAAGGGGCTTCTGCTTGTGTTAAATACGGTGGGCGGCGATGTGGAAGCCGGACTTGCGCTTTCGGAGTTAGTTGCGGGGATTTCCAAACCGACGGTTTCCCTCGTGATCGGAGGCGGTCACAGCATCGGTATCCCGCTTGCGGTGTCCGCTGATTATTCTTTTGTGGCAAGGTCGGCAACAATGACGCTTCACCCGATTCGAACCAGCGGCACACTCATCACTGCGGAGCCGACATTTGAATATATGAAGAAAACACAGGAGCGAGTTGTGGATTTTATCGCAGCACATTCCCATGCGGCACGGGAGAAAATCGAGGAAAAAATGAACTGTACAAGCAATATGGCAAATGATGTCGGCACCCTGCTTTTCGGCGAGGATGCGGTCCAGATGGGGTTGATTGACAGCATCGGAAGCCTATCCGAAGCATTGGAAAAACTGAGAAATTTAATTAAGGAAAAAAATTAAAGTAAAATTTTGTAATTTGCTATTGACAAATTATTCCATCGGCGCTAAAATGTAAGCGAAAGGAATTAATGTAAAAAAATGAAAATGATTAAAACCGGACTGTATTTAAAAAACAAACAGCAGACACAGGACATTGCAAGAGGCCTTGCTGACACATCTGCCCGCCTTGAAATAACGGAACTGGAATACAAAATTCGCTACGGGGATCACGACATAGAGGAATATGACATTATAATTACCGATAGAGACGGTTTTGACCAGTATCATCCAAAGGTACTCATTTTGGGAGGCAAATGGAGATTTAAATATTATGATGAATATGAAAGACAGGGACAACTGCTGGACAGATGTGCCACGGTGACGGATATTCTTCATGCCGTAATCAGGACGTGGGAGAAAAACGAACACATATCTTTTGCTCAGAGAAAAGACAGGCAAACAAGTATTTTGGCATTCTTCTCCTCAATGGGCGGCAGCGGCGTTTCAGCCGCTGCCGTAACCGTAGGAAGACATTTGGCCATGAATAGCAATAAGAAAGTATTGTATGTGAATGCAGGCGGCTCGGGGCTCTGGAAACTGTATGTATCTTACATAAGCAAAGCATCAAGACCGTCAAGAGAACTTCCGCATCTCATCCAAAACGATGCCGTATATAGTCTTGAAAGCTATGTCGGAGTTGACCGATACGGGCTCCGTTATCTGGAGAAGCCCGACAGACCGGAGACGGTATTGAAGAAGCTGTGCGAAATCAACGCATACGATATGATACTTGTCGATATGCCGGAACCTTTTACCGACATAGAGTTTGACCGAACATACCTCGTGCAGAATGAGAAAGACTTCAGAACCGGACTTTGCCCGGCAGATGATTTAAGAATAAAGAGCGGCACGAATCTTATTGAAATCATCAACCGCAGTGCATCCGCCGGATGTGAAGACAAGTGCGTTAAAATTCCGGAAGATCGTGCGAGCTTTGTGCGGACAGAAAGCGGAATCGAAATCGCAATGGATGGGGACTATGCAAGGAACATGAGAAAGGTTTGTGAAGAATGGATATGAGCATGAGAGCACGGGCTTTTGCCGACGAGAAGATGAAAGCTGTCAGGGAAAAGCTCGGAAGCGAAAAGGAAGTTGACGATTTCGGAGCAATGCGGATGATCATCCAAACCATATTCGATGACGAGAAAAGCAATTTTTATTCTTATGATGACATCGAATCGGTAATCCGAAGAATTTTTTACAAGACAAGGCGCAAACTCGGAATCTTGCAGCCACTTCTTGATGATGCAGATGTCAGCGAGATTATGGTAAACGGACCGGCGGACATCTTCGTGGAGCGAAACGGCAAGATCGAAAAGTATAAATACGGATTTGACTCTATTGAAGAATTGGAAGAGGTTATGCGAAACATAGCCGGAGAGGTTCATCGGGAAATAAATGAGAGAAGTCCGATTGTCGATGCCAGACTTCCGGACGGCTCGAGAGTAAACGGCGTATACAAGAATATTGCACTGAATGGGCCCATACTTACAATAAGAAAGTTTTCCGAAGACTATATGCGAATGGGTGATTTGGTGCGAAACGGTACAATAAGCGAAGAAGGCGCTGAGCTGCTGAAACATCTGGTGCGCTGCGGATACAATATTTTTGTGAGCGGTGGCACATCATCGGGCAAGACTACGCTCCTTAACGCACTCGCCGAGGCTGTGCCCAGAGACGAACGCGTGATCATCATTGAGGACTCTGCCGAACTTAAGATGGAATACATAGAAAACATCGTCCATCTGGAGTGCAGAAACAGCAATGCAAAGGGAGAAGGCCGCGTCAGCATGTCGGATTTAATAAAGTCCAGCCTCAGGATGAGGCCGAATCGAATTATCGTCGGCGAAGTCAGAGGGAGCGAAGTCGTAGATATGCTCCAGGCAATGAACACAGGACACGACGGCAGCCTTTCCACCGGTCACGCAAATTCGGTGGAAGGCATGCTCAAAAGATTGGAATCCCTGTATCTTGCGGCAATGCCGATCAGTATTGATGCCATACGCGAGCAAATTGCCGAAGGGATCAACATCATGGTGCATATCGCAAGGCAGAAGGACGGCAGACGCCGGGTAACCGAAATAACCGAGCTACTGGGCTACAGCGGCGGTGAGTTTACACTGAACCCGCTTATGAAAACAAATATCAAGGGTAAATTAGCAAGAACGGGTTACGGAATAGAAAAACCAAGAAAAGAGGATGACAAATACAGTGATAAACTATATGGAATTACCGCTCCGTGGTAAAGAAAAAGCAATATTTTTTCTATGCATAATTACCGTCGGACTTGCCGTGGGAATTTTATTCTACGACAGCCTCGCGGTCAGTGCAGTTACTGCGGCACTGCTTCTTATGGCTATGCCGCAATACAAGGAGAAAGTTGTGCGAAAGCATCAACAGGAACTTTTGATGCAGTTTAAGGACTTGCTGTATTCCATATCGGCATCGGTATCATCAGGAAGAAACATGGCCGATGCACTTGCAGAGTCAAAGGTTTTTTGTGGGGGTTCGTACGAAAAAAGCGATTACATAATGATTGAGCTTGACCACATGACTGCTATGCTTTCAAACGGAAATGAAACCGATACGGAGGTGCTTTACGATTTTGCAAGACGAAGCGGACTTTCGGATGCGGAAGATTTTGCGAGGGTATACGAAAACTGCAAAGCCAGCGGCGCGAATCTCAACCATGCGATTGAAGAGGCCGTTCGGATAATCGGCGATAAAATTGAACTGGAAAACGAACTTAAGAGTCAGCTTGCACAGAAGATTTTCGAGGGGCGGATTGTCGGTGCATCTCCGTTTTTGATAGTGCTGATGATCAGACTTACAGCTCCGGATTATATCAAACCGATGACAGAAAGCACGCAAGGGCTGATAATCACCACGATCGCGGTCGGGCTTATGGCAGTGTCGCTGTTGATGACGGAAAGGATAAATAAAATTGAAATCTAAGATTAAAAAGCAAATGGAAAAGAACCGTAATGAAATCATAATGACACTTCCGGGGTTTATTAATCAGCTTTTGCTTTTCATGCACAGCGGAGCCATACTTACGGATGCTTTCTGCAAGATTGCGGCAAGTTACGGAAAACTTGATGCGAAGAGGCAGAATTATTTTACCGAGCAGATCTATAACATCTATGTCGCGTCACAGCGTAATGGAGAAAATGTCATTGCGTCCTTCTGTAAATTTGCCCGAACATCGAATGTAAAGGAACTTGCGCGTGTCGCAGCAATCATGTCGGAAAATTTGAACAGGGGAAGCGACCTGTGGGAAAAACTCGCAGAACAAAGCGAGAACTTATGGGAAGAACGAAAACGCACAGCACTGAGCAAAATCAGGCTTTCGGAAAGCAAGATGAGCTTTCCGCTCGGCATTTTGCTTATGGCGCTTATCATGATAACGGCAGCACCGGCAATGCTACAAATATAAAATATAAGGAGGTAAAGAGGTGAAAATGTGGAACAAGAGGGGAATGGAAATGATTCAGGTGGCAATTCTCGTGGCAATCGCCGTAACCATCGGGCTCATATTCAAGGAGCAGATTACGGATTTTGTGAATAATACCTTCGGTTCTCTGAGCAGTGCGAAATTCTAGGAGCATACTATGCGTTTTATAGAAGCATCTTTGATAATGCCGCTTACAATGCTTGTGATTTCGGCATTGATTGCTTTGATGATGACCTATTATTCGGATCTGGAGACACAGATAAAGAAGCACGAAGAGGAAAGAAAAGAAATATACAAAGTCTCTGAAACCATCGGAATCAGAGTCTATGACAGGATTGCCCATGAAACAAAAAAGCAAAGTGATGAATAAAAAAGGATCCTACGCGATATTGGCATCGATTCTGTTTTCTTCCATGATGATACTTGCGGCGGCAGCCGTTCATGCGGCGGGTGAAAGTGCAATTTCCGCGACCGTTGAAAATTTCGGGCCGCTGTGGGGAAGAAGCATTTTGGCAGAGTATGATCGTAATTTAAAAGACAGATATGGTATTTTTGCCTATAGCGGCAACAAACTTCAGGTTGAAGAAAAGCTTAAAAATTACATGTTGTACTCGTGCAGAGATAAGAAATATATTTCTTTTGAATCCTGCGAATGCAATCTTGACGAATATGAACTTGTAAGGCCTGAAAATTTTTTCGAGCAGATAAAAGATGCGGTTGCCTATGATGCGAAACCCATGCCGATAAAGTATTCCGCCGAAAAAAACACGGAAGAGGGCGGCTCCAATGAGGCTTTCTCAAAACGATACATAAAGAACCAAAGGATTATCAAAACCCTTCCGTCAAGAGGAAAAAGCGGAGGTGTCGGAGTATCGGCACTCGTCGAGAAAATCAAGGAATCCAAATCCATTGGAGATTTGCTGAACGACAGCGCCGAGAACATTTATATTTTTCGCTTTTTCAAGGACTGCATGAATGACCGAAATCTGGGGGAAACCTACTTCAAAAACGAAATTGAGTACATACTGACAGGCAGACTCGATGATTCGGACGCAAAACAAAAGGTAAAAAATCAGCTGATCTTGCTGCGAAATGCGCTCAATCTGACCTATTTGTATTCCTGCAGCGAAAAGAGGAATGCGGCACTGGCTGCTGCCGAATTAATCATGCCGGAGGCACCCCTTCTTACGCAGGCTCTGATAATGGAAGGCTGGGCATTTATGGAAGCGCGAAATGATCTCAAACTTTTGTATGCGGGGAAAACGGTTCCCTTGATTAAAAAAGACGAGAACTGGGCTGTCTCGCTGGAAAATCTTCTGTCAGCCGAATACGGATGCGATACCGACGGAAAACCCGTATCGGGCAGCGAAAGCGACGGCGAACCGTCTGATTATGTAGTTCCGCGTAAGCTTGAAGGAAAAACATACGAGGATTACCTTAAGATTTTTGTTGCATCCCTTCCGAGAGAAACCAAAAAATTACGCATGCTGGATTTGATGCAGATTAACATGAAGTACCTGTACTGCGAATATTTTTTGATCAGCGATTACTTCATCGGCCTGCGGTATTCTGTCAACATAAACGGGAAAATACATGAATTTAATGAGAAATATTAAACGGGGGAGCTATATTGTCGAGGCTGCGCTCAGCATGCCGGTGCTCATACTTTGCATTACGGCGATTGCCCTCATCATCAATATCATTGCCATATGTGAAAACATAGGATTTTCGAGTGCAGAACAGATGCATAAAATATGCTCGTCCGCATATATTGCAGAAACGGGTGAATTTTCGCATGGCATTGCGGTGCAGAAAGCCGTTGCATCGGATAATCCGAAACTCAGGAGCTTCACCGTCACCGGATTTCGGTACCGGTATACAAAGCAGGGTGTGGATGATCTGATCGGGCTGCAGACAAAATCGAGCTTTACTGTTGCAAACCCAATCGGAATCAACGGTAATATCATCTTTACCCAGAGGATTTTGGCGCGGGCATTTACGGGAAAACTGGAAAATGCAGAGCCGCTTGCCGCCGGCGAATTTCAAAAAAACGGGGAATCTGTTCCGGTCGTGGTTTTTCCGAGATATGGGATAAGATTTCATGCTGCCTCGTGCAGATATGCAAAACAAAAGTACGGAGAGCAAGAGTATAAAATCGAAATGGAAAGAGAAGATGCAAAAGCGAAAGGATATACTCCGTGCCTTGTATGCGGAGGAGGAAAGGAAGGACAATGAGCAGAGTATACATAAATTTAAAAAATAAACCGCTTCTTTATGAAAGCAAAGTGGAAAGACTTACCGCCGGCATATGCAATGAAATTTTGCCGCTTTCCATAATAAAAAACAGAAAGATAACAAAGGGCATCTATCACACCGACGGATACAAAAAGGTAAGCGATGTGGGAATTCTCAGTGCGGTGCAGGTTCTTTCCGTAATTGAGGGTGTTATTGCAATGAGTGAAAAACTGAAGAACAATTTTTTCTTTCCGGAAGAATATGTTCTGTCGCCCGATACGGTATATATTGACGCGAAATTCGAAAATTACAAACTTGCTTACATACCGGCGAAGGAAAGGTGCAGGGCTGAGAAATCCTTAAGCTGTTTCATAGGCTGCATGCGCAAATTCACGACTCCGGACGGCATGCTCTACCTTGATACTTTGCGAAACCTTGTTGAAAGCGGCAGTTTGAAAAGTGAGCGGATGATAGGATTTATAGAGAGACTGAAAGGCGAAATACGCGTCTGCGGGATAAAATAAGGCGAATGATAACGCCTTTTTTTAATATAATGTATTAGAATATTTGGAGGTGCAAGTATGACCGGTGGCAAAATGCGTAGAAAAATCAGAAAAAGAAAAACAAAATCTGAAAATTCAAGGATGAAAATGGGGATGTTTGTTGGTATAATATTGCTGGCGGTAGTTTTGGGATTTCTGACGGCACGATTTGTAATCGGCCCCATTATAGGATATAATGCTGATGAGAGCCCTGTGAAACTGGAACAGAAGGATGACAAGGGCAAAAAAACAGACGCAGAGCAGACGGAACAGAAAGCATCTTTGGAAACCGGACAGAATCAGATGCCGGAAGAAGGGTATGCGCTTCAATTCGGGGCTTTTTCCACTAAGGATGCTGCCGAGAAACTGGCAGAAGCACTCCGACTGAAAGGAATCGAAACCAAAATCGTTGAAATCGATGATGTTTTTAAAGTAATCAGCCCGATGCTCGATGATAAAGAAGCCGCCTTGAAAGCCTTGCAGGAAAGCAAGGACAAGGATGTTGAAGATGTCTTTATAACATCCGCAGGATAGATTTGATAAGGAGAACGCAAGATGATACCTCTTTCAACACGAATGAGACCGGACACACTTGAGAATTTTGTCGGACAGGAGCATTTTATGTACGAAGGCTCCCTGTTTTACAATTCAATCAAAAACAGGACCTTCGACTCTGCGATTTTCTTCGGTCCGTCAGGGACAGGCAAAACAACACTTGCCAGAATAATCGCACGCGAAATGGACGGTGACTTTCACGAACTCAATGCTTCCGTTACCGGGACGAAGGAACTCAAAGAATTGATTGAGAGGGCAAAGCTCTCTTTTTACGGGCTTGAGAAACGCACGACCTATGTCTATGTGGACGAGGTTCACCGCTGGAACAAATTGCAGCAGGACAGCCTTCTCAAGGCACTTGAAGAGGGAGTCATCAAATTTATAGGAAGCACTACGGAAAATCCGTATTTTTCAATAAACAATGCGGTGATAAGCCGCGTTCGCAACATATATGAATTCAGGCGATTGTCTGCGGACAACCTTGTTGCGATAATAAGACGCGCACTGGAAGACAAGGAGCGCGGATTCGGAAACCTTAACATCAAATATGAGACGGAGGCGGTTCGCATTTTGGCGGAAATGGCAAACGGAGACGCACGGGTAGCCCTTGACACAATCGGATTTATTGTGGACAACCTTTCGGACGGACAGATAATCGACAGCCGGATAGTGTCGGAAGCCATGCAGCGGAAAGTGGGTTTTTATGACAAGGAGGACGACCGGTATAACTTACTCAGCGCACTTCAAAAATCCGTGCGGGGGAGCGACCCGGATGCCGCCGTGCACTATCTTGCAAGGCTTCTGGACGGCGGTGCCGATATAAGAATGATTGGAAGAAGACTTCTTGTGATGGCAAGCGAGGATATAGGGATGGCATACCCGTCTGCCATTTCAATCGTGACCGCATGTGTTCAGGCAGCGGATATGGTCGGGCTTCCCGAGGCAGCGATTAATCTGGCACAGGCCGTGGTTCTGCTGGCATCCGCACCGAAATCAAATGCCTCGTGCATGGCACTGGAGGCTGCAATGCATGACATAAAGACACGGAAAATCGATGATGTTCCGCCGCATCTGAAAGATTCGCACTACAAGGGGGCGAATGATTTGGGATACGGACAAGGCTACAAGTATCCGCACGCTTTCGGTGGATATGTGGAGCAGCAGTACCTCCCGGACAACCTCTATAGAGAAGGAGTTAAATACTATAAACCGACCGAAAACGGTTCCGAAGCGGCCTTCAAAAAATATCTTGAAAGCCTGCAGAAGTACGGGAAAAAATAAGAAATGAGGCAGAATAAATGGCGAGAGAGATTTTGACGGCTGCGAATTCCGGGTTTTGTTTCGGCGTGAAACAGGCAATCGAAAAAACCGAGGAAGAAATACGGAGGAAAGCCGAAAGCAGCTCACCCGGCAGAATATATACATGGGGTCCGCTGATTCACAACAAGACGGTAACGGACGGACTCAAAGAGAAGGGCGTTTCGATACTTGACAGTCTGGAAAATGTAAAGCCGGAGGATGTAATCATCGTAAGATCTCACGGCGAGACCAAAGAGTTCTTTGAAAAGGCGAGAGCACGGAATTGCAAAATCATCGATGCAACCTGTCCTTTTGTCAAAAAAATACAGCAGCTGGCGGAGAAAGCCCACAGGGAAGGCAAGCAGGTCGTAATCGTGGGTGACCGCTTGCACCCCGAGGTGAAAGGAATCAACGGATGGTGCGATAACAGTGCGATTACGGTAAACTCCGTGGAAGATGCCGAGGGAGTTTTGGAAAATCATAACCGTAATCTTTTCTTTCTGGTGGCGCAGACGACGATAAAAAAGGAACTTTTGGATGCTGTTATCCGGGTATTTGAGATAAATAATGTGCATGTCGAAGTGAACAATACGATATGCAATGCAACCGCACTTCGCCAAAAAAGCTGCGCGGAGCTTGCGGAAATTTGCGATGCAATGCTGATTATCGGAGGAAGAGAAAGTTCAAATACCGGTAAATTGTTCGAAATATCCGAAAAAAAGTGCAAAAAAACATTTTTTGTTGAAAAAATCGAAGATTTACCGTTGCACCAAATCGCAAAATGTAATAAAATAGGTATTGCAGCGGGTGCCTCGACACCCGAATGCGTAATTAAGGAGGTTATTGCTACCATGAGTGAAAAAAAAGAAATGAGCATGGAAGAATTACTTGCTACCGAAGCATATGATTTAGACGGAGCTATGAGACTTCCAAGACTCAACGAAGTTGTTAACGGAACGGTACATCAGGTTACTGAAAATGGAATCATCGTTGACATGGGTTGTAAAAAAGACGGAATTATTCCGAAAGAAGAAGTAACATTGGAAGGAGACCAGAAGTTAACTGACTTATTCAAGGCTGGCGATGAAATCCAGGCTAAAGTAGTTAAGACGGATGACGGTGAAGGCGTTATTACACTTTCCAAGAAGAAACTGGAAGTTAACGAACACTGGAATGAAATCAATGATGCCCTTGAAAACAAGACAACGATTACCGTTAAGGTTCTGAGACAGGTTAACGGCGGAGTTATCGCAGCTTACAAGGAAGTTTCAGGATTTATTCCGCTTTCCCAGCTTTCGGACAAGTATGTTGAAAACGCAGATGAGTTCATCGGCAAGGAATTACCGGTAAAGGTTACAAGAGTTGACCTTAAGAGAGGCAGAACCGTATTCTCCCACAAGGCAATCTTAGACGAAGAAAAGAAGAAACAGATTGAAGCTGTTTGGAACAGCCTCAATGTAGGCGATGTTGTTGAAGGTACTGTAATGAGATTCACAGACTACGGTGCATTCGTAGATCTTGGCGGAATCGACGGACTCCTTCACATTTCCGAAATTTCCTGGGGCAAACTGAAACACCCACAGGAAGTGCTTCAGATTGGTGACAGAGTTAAGGTTAAGATCTTATCCATGAACGAAGAAAAAGGCAAGATTTCCCTTGGTCTCAAGCAGACTACACCGGAACCATGGTCCGTAATCGAAGAAAAATATCAGGTTGGACAGGTTGTAACAGGTAAGGTTGTACAGATTAAGGAATACGGTGCATTCGTTGAATTGGAACCGGGTCTTGACGGACTGGTACATATTTCCGAAGTTGCTCACAAGAGAGTAAACGATATCGCAGAAGAACTTACTTTAGGACAGACTGTCGAAGCTAAGATTCTTGAAATTGATACGGAAAGAAAGAGAATCAGCCTCAGCATCAAGCGGACTGTTGAAGCCCCTGCAGAAGAAGCAGAAGCTGCTGAAGAAGAAGCTGACGAAGAATAATTTAAAAAGAAGCTGTGAGATGCGGCTTTACGATAAAGGAGCGGGTAACCGCTCCTTTTTTTGGCTAAAACCGTAAACGAAAAGCCTTCAGTTTTTCACAGTTTAGGTTGTTTCTTTGTCGAAAATCAAGTATACTATAGATACATGTATGTGCGGAACAGATAGGAAACACAGACTTTCCGAAGGGAGTGTGAGGGAATGAGCGATACCGTAAAAAAGAAAATCTCCATCGGCGTGGAAGATTTTAAAGAAATCATTGATAAGGACGGATATTTTGTCGATAAGACTTTGATGATAAAAAAGTTAATCGAAAGCAGTGCGAAGGTTACTTTGTTTACCCGACCGAGACGTTTCGGCAAGACGCTCAATCAATTTATGATTCGCCGTTTCTTCGAGGATGAAAGAACACGAAGCGGGGAGCGAATTGACAATGGATACCTCTTCGACGGGCTGAAAATAGCGGAGTGCGGCGAAGAAATTATGAAGCACAGCCAGCAGTATCCGGTGATTTTTTTGAGCTTGAAATCAGCGAAACAGCCGAATTTTGAAGAAGCATATAAGAAGATTTGCGGGGAAATCGCAGGGGAATTTCGCAGACATCAGTACCTTCTCGAAGGAAACAGCCTTGCAGACGACCAAAAAATCATATTTCAAAAAATTATGACGTTACAGGCGGACTACAGCGAATGCAACGATGCGCTGAAGCTTTTGTCGGAATGCCTGTGGCAGTATCACGGAAAAAATACCATCATCCTCATCGACGAGTACGATGTGCCGCTGGAAAACGCGTATTTCAGAGGTTTTTACGATAAGATGATTGACTTCATCCGCTCGCTCTTTGAATCGGCGCTCAAGACCAATCCATACCTTGAAAAAAGTGTAATTACAGGGTGTCTGAGAATCAGCAAAGAGAGTATCTTTACAGGGCTGAACAATTTGAAAGTTGACAGCGTTCTGCGTACCGAATATGGCGACAGCTTCGGATTTACCGAAAGCGAAGTAGAGGAAATGCTTGCCTATTATAATCTGCAGGAGGAACTGCCGGAAGTGAAGCGGTGGTATGACGGTTATCTGTTCAATGACATCGAAATCTATAATCCGTGGAGCATCATTAACTATGTATATGACCGTGACCGCAAGATTACGAAGTTTGCGCTGCCGTACTGGTCGAACACCTCTTCTAACAGTATCATTCGCGAAATGGTGGGAGAAGCGGACGAAATAGCAAAGGCGGATTTGGAAACTTTGATTAACGGCGGCACGATCGAAAAGCCGGTGCATGAGGACATCACCTACGGCGATATTCATCAGTCGCAGGATAACCTTTGGAACTTCCTGTTCTTTACGGGCTATCTCAAAAAGATAAGTGAGCGGGAGGAAGAATCGGGTGAGAGTCTGTATCTGAGCATGGCGATTCCGAATACGGAGATTAAGACGATTTACAAAAACTCCATTTCCTATTGGTTCGAGCAGAGGATGAAAGAAACCGACCGCAGCCCATTAAAACATGCGCTGGAAACGGGCGACTGCGAAGCAGCGGAAAACTTCATCAATGAGCAGCTTTTTCATGCCATCAGCTATTACGACTATGCGGAAAATTTCTATCACGGCTTTATGGCGGGGCTTCTTGTGAATATCGGCGGCTATCTGGTAAGATCTAATCGTGAGAGTGGAAACGGCAGACCCGATATCGTGATGACCGAATCAAAATTCAGAGGCAGAGCGATGATTTTGGAACTGAAAATTTCAGACACGATTCAAGGTATGGAAAAGAAATGCGAAGAAGCACTTGTGCAGATTGAAGAACAGCAATACGAAAGTCCGCTTGAAGAAGACGGCTATCAGCCAATTCTCAAATATGCCATCTGCTTCTTTAAGAAAAGATGCATGGTAAAGAAAGCGGAATAACGAGGGAAAAGGGAGACACACACCCAAAAATCCTCCCAAACCCTCTAAAAATTTTTCTCTTTACAATTACCCTGGATTGCGGTAAGATAGGAATGTAAATTTTGGAAAGGAAAAGTACGCAAAATGGGAAAAGGTTACAAAAATATAAAAATTTGGCATAATTCTTGCAACCAACCAACCAACCAACCAACCAACCAACCAACCAACCAACCAACGGGCTGTATAGTTCCGTAATTTTTGCGTACGCCGAAACTGAATATACAGAGAATACGAGACTTCTTTTGTCTGCGAGATAGCAGGGCAGGAGAGGTCTTTTTGTGTGCTGAAATATAAAAAGAGTGCAGGGCGCAGTCTAAAGACTGACCTTGCAGACAACTGAATAGCATGGCTTTTGTGGCAAATGCGCGACTCGGACAGATAAGGCAGGCATGGCTCTGACAGTCAAGCCGCCGAAAACCTTTCGGACACGCATTCTTGTTCGCTGAACAAGGGAATCGGGTGAGAATCCCGGACACGGAAGGAATCTCTTTTTTTCGTCTGCAGCCTATGAATCATAGAGTGCAAAGGAGGAGGCAGAATTCCGAAAGTAGCTGTATTTCTAAAGTATTGTTTTCCGTGCAGAGAAATCTGTGCGCGGTGAAAACCGGTCATTGGAAGAGCTGTCATGGCTCCGCGAGAAGGCTGAAGCAATGCGCTTGTGCAGAAGAATTGTCTGCACATAAATGGATAAGTCAGAAGACCTACAAACCCCGAAACGAAGAATTGGTAGCATGGCGGCAGTTTTCCATATCCGCATACCTTTCGATTCCGCTTCGGAGCCAAGAGATACAAGACACAAAGGCGATGGTTAGGAGAATCATCGTTTTTTTATTGCCTGCGTATGACGGCAGGAGTTGGACTTTTTGACAATACATCTGAAAATGTCCAAGAAATAAGGCAGTTTTGACATGCATTTGTTGGACAATTTTCGATGAGGCTGCAAAACCCCCAACAAATTCCAAAATATGTATGAAAAACAAGCCCCGTAAGGCGCAAAACCGAACGAAATGTTGTAGAAAAACAGCAACGTGCCTAAAAAGTCCAACAATACCAACATCGGCAAAGCAACCATATACAAATAACACTTTTCATCCTTACCGGGCGGTGCCGACAGGTGACACCGCCCGCCGGAGCAAAAGGCCGCATAGATACAAGAGAGGTAAGCAAGTGAATCAACGGGAAATAAAACAGAGTATAAAAAACAATCCGGCTCTGACCGCATCGGAAAAAGTCCAAAAGCTGAATGAACTTCGCATGCCGTATAAGAGGATGACAGACGAAGAACTCCTGCAGCTTGTCCGGGACTTCACCGAGGAAAACGGAAAGGAGCCCATGCAGGCAGATGTATTGTATGACCGGGAGCTGAAAGCACGCTTCGGACCGTGGAACCGTATGCTGGAGCGAGCAGGCACAAGACCTGTCGCACAGTCTTACTTAGATAAGAAACGCAGACGAAAAGAAAAACGCGAGCGGCATAAGGAATACCGCAGGCATATTCGCGAGCAGCAGGCGGCGGAAACGGAGCAAAGGGAGAAAAGTTGAAATATATAATGAATAGAAAGTGAGGAAAAGGATGAAACAGAGTAGATGGATGAAAAAGCTTATATCAGCGGCACTTGCTGTGACACTTGTTTTTAGCATGATAGTGGGCGGCACAGGAAGTGCGGCAGCAGCGTCACAAAAAGGAATCATTGATGTTTACAAAGAGTGCGGGGACTATTTGTATAAAACCGTATCAGAACCGACCTTTGGCAGCATAGGCGGAGAGTGGGCAATATATGGTTTGGCAAAGTCCGGGTATAACATGTCGGACGCATATATAAAGAAATATCAAAAAACGGTTGAAAAAGCGGTTCAAGAGGGCTTTAACGGCGAAGCGGGAGTACTAGACGACAGAAAATATACGGAATACTCCCGTGTAATTATCGCTTATGCGGAGCTGGGCCTGGATCCGACCAATATCTGCGGATATAACATGGTAGAAAAACTGGCGGATTTTGACAAAGTGGTATGGCAGGGAATCAACGGTCCAATCTTTGCACTGCGTGCATTGGATGCGGGAAATTACGAGATCCCAAAGACCGAGGGTATTGAAAATGTAACGACGAGGCAGAAGCTTGTTGAATATATTCTGGATTTACAGCTGGATGACGGAGGCTGGACGCTTATGGGGGATAAGGCAGATACAGACATTACTGCCATGGCAGTGGAGTCGTTGGCACCGTATTACGCATTGTCAACAACTCTTTGCGATCGAAAAACCCGAACGGCGGTAAGAGGTGCGGTGGATAAAGCAGTAGCTTGCCTCTCCAGGATGCAGGGTAAGAATGGCACGTTTTCCTCATGGGGTGCTGTGAACTCGGAAAGCTGTGCACAGGTGATTTGCGCACTGTCCTCCATAGGCATAAATCCGAATACCGATAAAAAGTTTATAAAAAACGGAAAATCAGTGGTGGATGCACTCCTGAGTTTCTATGACAGCAAGGTGGGAGGATTTCGTCACGTAAACAAAGCACAGGCAGGTTATAAAGCTCAAGTGAACCAAATGGCGACCGAGCAGGCATATTATGCACTTGCGGCCTACAAGACCAGCGTGCCGAATCGGGTGATTCTTTCTTCCATAACAAAAAAGAACAGCACAACGATCGAAGTGAAGTGGAAACGGGCGAGCGTGGGATCCGGATATCAGATAATGTGCGCCGCGAATAAAAGCTTTACTTTCGATGTGCGGAATGCGGAAGTGCGAGGCAGAAAGTCTGTTTCTTGGACAACCGGAGCTCTGAAAAAAGGAAACACCTATTATGTAAAAATACGTGCTTATAAGGTTACAGATGGAAATTATATGTATGGACAGTGGAGCACCGTGAAAAAGATTAAAATTTAGGAGAAAAGGATGAAAGATTTATTTGCAGAAATACTGCACTCTATCGGACAGACTGTCCTGATACCGACCTTGGTGATTCTTGTAGCACTGATTATTGTGGCGCTGATTGAGATAGGGGATATTCTGGCAGAGGAATTTCGAGAACGCCGGAATTATGAAAAAAACGTGCGCGGTCTGATTATGAAAATCCAGAATACGGACAACAGCCAAGGGGCAGAGAAAATATGGGAATACATTGAAGAAAGCGCGCTTCTGGCGAGGCAGAAGAAAGCTATCCGTGAGGTGCTCGACAGTTTGAAAACCGGAACGAGCAAAGAATCCGTGCTGGCACTGGCCTCTAGGATCCTGTCATTTGAAGAAGCACATTATGACAAACAGATCAGCATCACAAATCTGGTAGCAAAATTAGGACCTATGTTTGGTCTCCTTGGGACGTTGATACCTCTTGGACCGGGAATCATTGCGCTGGGCAAAGGCGATACAGAAACATTGGCATCCTCTATCGGCATTGCTTTTGATACCACAATCGCAGGTTTGCTTGCTGCGAGTGTAGCGATTGTGATATCCGGTCTTCGGAAGCGTTGGTATAACGACTACATGGATACACTGGAAACATTGCTTGTGTGTATAATCGAGGAGGTATGCAGGGATGATAGGTAATCGCGGTAGTCTTCGCGGAGGGAGACGCAAACGGTTTAGTGAGGAATCCATAAACCCCATGGAAAACTTAGCGAATCTTGCGGATGTAATGTTGGTATTTGCATGTGCTTTGATGATTGCAATTATTACGCATTGGAATGTTGATATCACACAAAACCGTGTGAACAAGGAAGATTTGGAGCCTATCGACGATCCGCAGCAAGCTATTCAGAATGAAATCGAAACGGAACAATTTCAATCCAAGGGCACTGTTTATGAAGACCCCGAAACAGGGGAGCTATATATAATAACATACTAAAAATAACAAAGAAAGGAAATGCTTAAAATGAAGAAAATCAAAAAAACACTTTATTTGCTTTTGTGCATCGTTTTGGTCTTCTCGCAGATGGGCGCGGCAGGCTTCGCGGAAAGCGACGCATCTGCTGCAGAGACGGTGTCTGCAGCGCAGGCTGTAAGGCTTTCGGAAGTGGTCGGCGAAAATGCGGACTATATTTATGAAGCCAATGACACCTTTGCAGTTGAAAACGAAGAAGACTGGAAAGCCTTTTCAACATTGATTGAAGAGGGGTACAAGAACTTTGCAGGAAAGACCGTAATATTGACCAAGGATATTACAGTAACGACTCCAATAAAAATGGGAATTGATGAAAATAATTATTTATATTGTTTTTCCGGCACCTTTGACGGACAGGGGAATACCATAACCATGCATCTTTCCTGGAGCCTTCCAGAGACCAATCCATATGTATGGGCTTATGGATTGTTTACAGAGGTTGGAAAAATTGGAGAGACAACTTGCATCAAAAATCTTGTGCTGGATGGAGACCTGAATGTAAGCAGAGAGGGTGAAGGCGAGCTGTATGAATGTGTTGGTGGCTTAGTAGGTGCTAATGATTTTGAACTTCATATCGAAAATGTAATAAACAGAGTGAACATCCATGCCGACCAGGTCTCTGCGATTGCGGGCTTTGTTGGATACACCGGGTCAAAGACAACTATTACAAAGTGTGCGAGCCTAGGAAATATCCAAAGTCAGAGTGCGGCTGCGGCAGGATATCTTTATGCAGAATACAATGTAGTTATGACAATTGACAGCAGCTATCAGTCGGGCACTTTAACTGCCGCGAAGAATAGTGCATTTATATCCGGAGGCGGAAGTGAGGCTCAAGTTAAAGCATGCTATAGTACTTCGGGACAGGGCTACATAAATGAACAGATTCCGGACGGAAACTATGTGCCGCAGCGGGATAATCTGTATGAAGGCGTTTGGAAAATGAATCAAGCAGCCGGGAGTCCGGTATGGGCTGTGAATGCAGAGGAAACAGCACCGACATACTTCAGTGAAGACAGCAATGCGGTATATCGCATTCATCTTCAGAGATTATCGGCGGATGTGAAATACGGAGACATTGTGGTCTCCGCTTCGGATGGAGAAAACTCCGAACAGAATGTAAAATACAAAAGCCACGACGGCCGTGACTTCTACGGTTATTCTGACATGGCTCTTGAATTTGAATTGAAAGGAAATGACTTTGAGGAAGAAAAGAACAACTTAATTGTGGCCAAAATCAATCCGCTCGCGCAGGGAACCGTTATTCGGGAAGCCAATAAGGAAGCAGACGGCAATAAAGTAACCTGCAAGGTTACGGCAAGCGGCGGTAATGCAGAAGTTCAGTACGGCATACAACAGGAATGGAATGATGTGCCGAATACCGTATGGTACGATGCTGACGCTGCCGAATTTGAACTTTCTACATACGGAGAACTGGCAGGATTCATGTCTCTGGTTAATGACGGGAATACATTCCGCAATAAAACCGTTAAGCTGGGGAAGGACATCACAATACCGGCAGACAGCGGCTTTAAGCCAATCGGAAATCATGTGAAAAAACCGTTCAGCGGAACCTTTGACGGTCAGGGGCATTCCATCAGCGGCTTGAACATGACGGTAGCTTCAAACAGCAGCAGCTACTACGGACTGTTCGGCAATCTTGACAAAGCTGTCATAAAAGACCTTACCGTAAAGGACGGAAGTATAAAATCCGATAAGAATACGATGAAATATGTGGGCGGCATCGCAGGCTATGCGCTCGATTCAAGTATAAGCGGCTGCGTAAATGAACTGAATATTGCGGTAACCGGAAACTGGTCGGAATATACCGGCGGAATCGTAGGGCAAGCGGAAGGAGGGCAGATCCTCAACTGCGCGAACTATGGGAAAATTTTCGGAGTGCGTTCCGTAGGCGGGATTGCAGGAGGATGCAGCGGCAAAATAACAAGCTCTCTGAGCTATGCAGAGGGGATGTCCTTAAATGTTGTCGGAACCGGTGGAGCAAAGGTCAGAGGTTCCTATTCCCTCGGACAAACAGAGGCAGAATATTTTGCGGGCAAGGAGATCGTCAGCCGGATGAACGAGGCGGCAGGCGAAGATTTTTGGGGCTATAACTGGGAAGGTAAGGCTGATTATAAATACCCGCTCTTTGCGGATAGGGGTCAAAATCCCGTATACTATATTGCCGTAAAGGCTGCTGCAGCAGATACCACTGCGAAGCTGGAAATAACGAAATCAGGAACAGATGATACCGCAAGCCCGTATTACGGGAACCGAGATTTGACAGTCACTTTGAACGGAGATGAAAATACTTCTTTCATGGTTGCACGCAACAGCGGAGGATATCTGACAGCGAAAGACTTGACAATCAAGGTTAAAAACCAAGACGGCAGCGCAGAAAACGTGGTCGTCGTTTATGGTACGAAAGAAGAACTGGAACACGAAGAAATAACGGAGTGGTATAGTGAGGGAGTAAAAAACTTTACGATCTTTACAGCCGGACAGCTAAAGGGAATGGCGACTCTCGTAAATGACGGACATACTTTTGAAGGACAGACGGTAGAGCTGGCGAATGACATCGACCTATCCTCTGTATGCGGTGAGGACAACCCATGGAAACCGATCGGATGGAGGACAACAGTCTTAGAACACCGATATTTCAAAGGGACGTTCGAGGGGAACCACCATACGATTAAGAATTTGTATGCAAAGTTTGACGGGGCAGTGAATGAGGACGGTATCGGAACCACCTTAGGTCTTTTCGGTGCTGCAAACGGCGCGACAATCAAAAATCTTTCCGTAGAGGGCGATGTGATCTGGGAAGCGAAAGGAACGAATACTTATGTAGGAGGCCTTTTGGGAGTAAACCAAGAAGGTGTCCTCATACTGGAAAATATCAATTGCGATGTAAATATTAAAAGTAACGCAAGGTATACCGGGGGCGTTATCGGATCTGTATGGCAGGGGAATACAATAGAGAATGCAAACCCAATGTTTGAGGGCAGCCGCTTAGTGAATGTGGGAAACATAGCCTGCACAACCGGAAGTTCCGAAAGCAATTATACCGGCGGACTGCTCGGCCAGCTTGTAGGTGGTTTTCAGGGAGAAGGGAATTTGACCGAATCCTATAATACCGGCGAGGTGAAAAATAGTGCAGTCAATGGCTATGCCGGCGGGCTGGTCGGGTATTATCAGCCGGGATACACATATACGGGACCATATTATAACATTACAGATATATATAATTGCTACAACGCAGGGGATGTGTATGGTGATATCGCAGCGGGAATGATTGCAGCGGTAGAACCAAAAGGAACCGAAAACACTGCGCCGGTGGTGCAGCCGGTTGTTCAAAATCTATATAACAGCGGAGCGGTATATGGGATCACGAAAGCCTATGCTGCGATTAATGATAAGAAGCAGGTAGTAACGTTTGGATGGGGGCCAGTGGAAGTTGGTACCGTGATCATTCATCCGATTGCAGATGCAGCAAAGAATCTTTTCTTCGACAAGGACAAAATTTTCAAGTGTGCTTCTTTCAACGCAGAGGATATCGCAGCGGCAACAGCTGCAGATACCTATGAAGAAAATGATATCATTACAGATGGAATTACTGCGGACGAATTTGCAAGCGGCAGAGTCGCATATCTTTTGGATAACGGTGGAACGAATTTGAAGCGTGCCGGAGTTTGGGGACAAAGCCGGGAGGACGAGGTACCTGTATTCCAAAGCCTGCGCTCTCCGTCTGTATACAAACTGACCTGGGCGGATGGCAGCGGCGGAAGCACAGAAAATACCATCAACACGGTTTCCGTTCTCAGCAATACGAAAAACGCTGCAGGTGAAGCAGAATATTATTTTAACAATACTGCGGCAACCGCAAATATGGCATTTAAAACCACGGCTGAGACAGGTAAACTGCTTGACCGCATCCATGCGTATAAAGGCAGCGACGGCAGTGAAATCCCGGTAAACATCACGGAAGAAAAGCCGAACCAAGCGGGAATAACAGAATACTTTATGTATGTTGAAATCCCGATGGGTGAAGATGTACGCGTAGAAGCGGCATTTTGTGAAACACCGAAAAACATGGGGCAGGAAATGACCCTGAGACTGAATGCGAACGGCGGAAGCTGGAACGGAAAGGATCAGGCAGATATAAAGAGTGTTGCAGCTACAGTCGGCACCAGATACAAAGAGATCGTGGAATTGCAAAATCCGGATGTATCCTACGGCGAATATGATTTTACCGGTTGGTATTATGACAAAGCATGCACGCAGCCTGTCGATATAACTACTATGATTGAAGCAGAGGATGCAGATGCTGCCGAACCGGTACGGAATCTGTATGCGGGATGGGATACGAATGCAGTGCGGTATCGCATCACATTGAACAGCTGCGGCGGCAGTTTTCCGGAGGGCACTGCTGTCACAGAAGATGGGAAGGTAGTCTTCACTGCGAAAAAGGGAAGTATCGTTTCTCTGAATGCATATATACCGCAAAAAGAAGGTGCTGCGTTCATTGGCTGGTTCTATGACGAAGCAATGCACCTGCCATACACGGATGCTGCAATAAACTCCGATATCACGCTTTATGCGGGATGGCAGCAAAATGAAAGCGGAAGCGGTGGATCCGGTGTTGCAACATGGTATGTCAAATTTGATGCAAACGGCGGATATTTCAGCAGCGGCAGTCAGAAAGCATCGGTATATCAAATCAGCGTAAAAAATAATGCCAGCATAACGTTGGAAGAACTGGGAGTGCCACAGCCTGCACGTGATATGGCAGACGGAAAAGGCTTCGTCTTCCAAGGCTGGTATCTGAGTCCGGATGCTTCCGTACCGGAGGCAGAATGGACCGGCGAAGCGGCCGTAACAAAGGATATCACCGTGTATGCACACTGGAAGAGTGGTGTGGATTTTGAAGAAATCATTGCGAACGGCGGAAACAGTGAAAACGCACCGATTATCATTAACGACTACGAAACACTTCAGGCATTCAGAGACTATGTAAATAAAGGAAACACCTGCAGCGGAAAATATTTCGCATTAGGCGCAGATATTGAAGTAAAAGCGGACTGGAGATCGATCAATAACTTTGCAGGCATATTGGACGGAAGATATAATCGGATCATATATAACGACGCAGCGGCATCTTTATTTGATGCTGTATCCGGAACGGTAAAGAACCTGCGAATCGATGGAACCGGAAACGTATCCGGCGGTGTTGCTGCAAGGCTGGAATCCGGAGCAGTCATTGACAACTGCCGAGTAATGTCGACAGCGGTTTTAAATGGTGCTGATATTGGAGGTATCGTAGGCTCCGTTCGTATGACAGGATACAAAGTCTATACGATAACCAACTGTACAATAGAAGATGGTGCTTCCATCAATGGAACAGGAATCTACGTGGGCGGCATCATTGGTTCTGTGACAGGAGATCCGCTAGGAAGAGTAAAGATTGAAAATTGTGAGGTAGGAAGGGCGAAAATCACAGGCAAAGGTGCCGGCGCAGACTCCGATGGAGAAACAACTGCGGCAGTAGGCGGCCTTGGTGGCATCTTGGGCTATGGTGCGGCAAGTATCGTAGACTGCTCTTCCGCAGCGATACTGGAAGCGACCGGAAATGCCGGATATGGCATTGGCGGCATCGTCGGAGCATTAGGAACGACACAAGGCACGCTGAACCTGAATAAAGTAGGGTTTACAGGAAGCATTACGGTAAATGGTGAAGCCGGCAGTATCGGAGGCATTCTCGGTCTGCGTCCGAATAATACGCCATATCCGACCATCGGCGGGCCGACGGTGTCTATTAACAACGCATATAGCACAGGCTCCATCCGTGTTGGCTCGGTAAGACAGGGAAGCCATATCGGTGGAATTTTAGGAAATAATTTTGACCGCAGCGATAATTCCGTTGAAATCAGCAACACCTATTGGAATGGAAGCTATACAAATGCTTCCGGCAGCCTGGATGGCTTTGGAGCCATCAGCGGAAACAGTGCCGGTGTAACTGCTGCAAACACTTATTACAGGAGCGGATTTGACAGCACAGCAGGTACGGCTAAGGATGCTGACTTCTTCGCCTCCGGGGAAGCCGCTTATGAACTGGACAACAACGGCGGCAACCAGCGAGGAACATGGACGCAAGGCGAAGACGGTCCGATTTTCAATAGGGACGGCGAAGATGGTATTATCTACAAAGTAGAAGTTGAGGGTGAGACCGATGTTGAATGGCCGGATGGTACGAAAGCTAAGCTGACCACAACAGTTACCAGTGAACGTAATAAAGGTCTTGGAATTCCGCCAAGCGATAAAGCCTTTGTAAAAAAAGGTGAAAAGATAATCACAGAGGTAACGGGAATTCCGGATCCAAAGGTTGTAAAGAACAGCGACGGAAGTACAACTACGACCAACTATGAGGTTAAAATTAAGGACAGAGGAGGCGACCAACTCCTGTATGATTCCACAAATCCGATGATGGATGTATCCATCAGCAAAGACTTGTCCACTAAGGCAACCAGTGAAGTCAGCACGAAGACAACCGGTAAAGATTCTGGACAAGGCGGAGGCAGCGGCGGAGGCAGCGGCAGCGGCAATCAGCCTGGACAAGGAGATGGAAACGGTGGCGGCGATGGACAAGGTGACGGACAAGGCAGCGGTAATCAGGACGGTGACGGAACCGGACAGACAGGGACAAAAGACGATAAGCCTAACGGCGACAAAGGCACAGGAACTGATGTTACTCCGGGTATCACAACAAAACCGACTTCGGTAACACCGGCAAACCAGACAACACCTCCGGAAATTTCCGAAGAACCGTCAACTGTACCAACGCAGACATCAAACGACGGCAATGCTGATCAGAACGGAACCCTTGAAAATGGCGGACAAAGCCAAGGCGGTGGTGAGCAGGGAGAAATCAAACCGGAAAGCAAAATCTACAAACTGATCAAGTCTGTAGCGAACACCATCCAAGAAAATCCGATTGCATCGGCAGCAATTGGAATTGCAGTTATTGGAATCATTCTTTTTGGTGCTTGGAACAGAAGAAGAAAAGAAGACGCCGAAAAGAAATAAAACTGGATAAACTTACCCGGTAAATGCACTACTCAGGCAATCGGGGCATCATGCCCTAGGTTGCCTGAGTATTTTTCATGTTTTTTCTATTCAATCGGGCCTTATTAATCAAAATGTAAAAATATATATTGACAATATATGCAATATAATGTAAAATATTTACAAAGAATGGCATCGTTCTCCTATATGAAAGCGAAAGAACGTCACGATTTCCATGACAAAGCGAAATGACGAAGAGGATGCTTTACAACTCATCGTCAAGGTGGAAAACAAGAAAAAATTGGAATTGCCAAGAACTTTAAAAAATCCGGCATTCCGCTTGATGTGATTGCGAAGAACACGGGTCTCAGAGAAGAGGAGGTCGCCGAGCTTTAGCAGAAAACGGCGGAAGTTGCAGTTTGCCTTAAAAATCGAAAAAAGACCATGTATTTTTTTCAAAAAAACAAACAAACTAACTGCGTATAGAAATATAACGAAGAGAGGAGTTTTGTTCATGAAAAAGAGAACGGCTGTAATTTTAACGGCACTGCTGATCGTTTCACTTTTTATATTTACGGGATGTGCCAATAACGATGATCCGCTGAATGACGGCAACCAGGGAAGCGCGTCTCAGGAGATTGAAAGAGGTGTCGACGACATCGGAGACGGAATCGAAAGAGGTGTTGACGACATCGGTGATGACCTGACCGACAGCAATAAGACCGACGGAAGCGGAATCAACAACAACAATCGTGCAGATAATGTTGACAACGGCACAAAAAATACCACAAACTAATTGAGGAAAAGGTCTTCTCTTTGTTTCGCATCGAAAGGCGGACAATAACGGGGGAGACCTTGACTTTATATTTGATATGTTCTATACTTTTTTGCAGGAGGTGGCAGAGGATGAGCTACGATTGGAAGAAGGAATATAACGAGAAAACAACGACGCAGAAAGAGGCAGTCAAGTGTGTGAAATCCGGCGACCGCGTTTATGCCGGAACGGCATCGAGCGTGGCATACGGGCTTCTTGATGCACTTTGGGAAAGAAAAGATGAGCTGGAGGGCGTTGAAATACAAAGCAGCCAGGCGTTTGAGCCTTGCGCTGTCTACGATGAATATGAAGAGAATCCGTTCTCAATAAACACCTATTTTGTAGGTGTCGATGAAAGAAAAATGTATAGGCACGGTAAACCCGTCCGGTACACATCTTTTCATCTCAGTCAGGCACCTGTCTGGGTGACACAGAACGCAAAACCGAACGTTTGTTTTTTTGAGGTGTCGGCACCGGACGAAGAAGGATATATGTCTTTCGGACCTTCGGGCGTTTCCTGCCAGGAAATTCTGAAAGAAACAACAAGGAAAATCGGCGGAACGATAATCGCCGAGGTGAATCCGAAAGTTCCGTATGTACTGGGAAAATCGAACAAAATTCATGTTTCGGAAGTTGATAAGATTGTCGAATACGAAAGACCGATCATGCCGTATGACACACCGGAAAGTGATGATATTGCAAAGAAAATTTCAGACTACATAATAGCCGAAGTACCCGACGGAGCTACCATCCAACTCGGACTGGGAAATGTTTCAACGGCTATCGGCTACGGACTGATGACCAAAAACGACTTGGGAATTCATACCGAGCTCTTTAATCAGCCTATGATAGACCTTATCGAAAACGGTAACATAACGAATAAATGCAAAGGATTCATGGACGGACTCAATGTGTATTCGTTCTCGCTTGGAACCGAGAAGCTTTATAAGTTCCTCGACAAGAACCCGGCCATGTACTGTGCACCTTTTGATTTTGTCAACGATCCGAGAATTATAGCTAAGAATAAGAGATTTGTGTCAATCAACAGCACGATGTCGATTGACATTTACGGGCAGTGTGCTTCGGAATGCATTGCCTGGAATCAGCAAAGCGGTACCGGCGGACAGCTTGACTTCGTGCGCGGAGCTCAGTGGTCCGAAGGCGGGAAGTCCTTTATCGCAATGACATCAAGTTTTATCAAAAATGGAAAGCGCGTGAGCAAAATCGTGTCGTCATTTGCGCCGGGTTCGGTGGTGACGACGCCTCGCAGCGATGTTCAATATGTTGCAACGGAATACGGATGCGTGAACCTCAAACCACTCAGCATTGGCGACAGAGCGCGTGCCCTCATCGGACTGGCACATCCTGATTTCCGCGATGAATTGCGCGAGGAAGCGAAAGCTCACGGACTGATGAAATAGGAATATGAGAAAAAAGAAAACATTTCACAAACATGCCGCCGGAGGCGGAGAAATCATAACGGGAATCATCGAAAAACATTCCAAGGGCTTCGGTTTTGTAAGGCAGGAAGAGGGCGGCGATATCTTTATCGCCAGAAGCAATATGCTCGGCGCGATGAACGGCGACCTAGTGGAGGCAGATTTATTGCCTCCATATCTTTGGACGCGTTCCAAAGAAGGAATTGTAACCAAAATCCTGCAGAGAAATACGGTCGAGATTGTTGGAACCTTTCAGAAAAACAAAAAATTCGGTTTTGTTGTGGCCGATGACAAAAAAATGCAGGATGACATTTTTATAAAAAAGGATTTTTTCCGGAGCGCACAGAACGGCGACAAAGTGGTGGCAAAGATTACGCAGTACCCCGATAAAGTTCACAGTGCCGAGGGAAAGATAACCGAAATCATCGCGCGAAACGGGCAGACCGGAAGCGATGTGCTATCGATGATCCGTGCGGCAGGGCTTCTGGAAACCTTTCCGAGCCGCTGTAATGCAGAGGCAAAAGCCCGTTCAAAAGAGGAAATCACCGAAGAAGTTCTTGAGGGCAGAGTCGATCTCAGAGATAAAAACATAATTACCATCGACGGACCGACTGCCAAAGACCTCGATGATGCCATTTCAGTGGATATATTGCCTGACGGAAACTATCTGCTGGGGGTTCATATCGCCGATGTGAGCCATTTTGTGGAGGAGGACGGGTATCTGGACCGGGAAGCACTTAAGCGTGGGACAAGCGTGTACTTGCTTAACCGCGTGGTTCCGATGCTGCCGAAGGTTTTGTCAAACGGCGTATGCAGTCTGAACGAAGGCGAAGATCGCCTGACGCTTTCCTGTTTTATGGAAATCGACAGCAGCGGCAATGTGGTTTCGCACAAAATTCGTGAATCTGTCATTCGCTCCAGGGCACGGATGGTCTACGACGATGTTTCGGACATTCTTGAAAACGAAGACGAAGAATTGATTCGCAAATATGCGTTTCTATATGATGACCTTAAAAAAATGGGCGAGCTTGCGGCAATCCTCAGGCACAAGCGTAAGCAGCAGGGAAGTCTCGATTTTGACATTCCGGAGGCGGAGATTGTTTTGGATGCGAATGAGAACCCGGTTGAAATCCGGCCCGCAGAGCGAAGAACCGCAAACCGCATGATTGAGGAGTTCATGCTTGCGGCAAACGAAACCGTGGCGGAGCACTTCTATTGGATGCAGTACCCTTTCCTCTACCGCGTCCACGAAAAGCCGGACCCGGAGAAAATGATGGATTTGAAGGCTTATCTGATGAATTTCGGTATCCACCTGAAAGGCAGCGCGGACAATATCAACCCGAAGACGCTTGCAGACATCATCGCGCAGATTGAGGATGAGCCTTATGAGGCGGTGGTGAACCGTGTCATGCTCCGGACGATGAAAAAGGCCTATTACAGCACGGAGTGTGACGGACATTTCGGACTGGCGTTCCGTTATTACTGCCACTTTACATCGCCAATCCGCCGCTACCCGGATTTGTTCATTCACAGGGTGATCAAGAAATCTATCAGCGACAGAATGACGGAAGGAAAACTTGAGAAATACAGAGCCGATGCCTTGAATGCGGCAGACATTTCTTCCCGCACCGAGCGTCAGGCACAGGAACTGGAGCGCGAGGTTGACAAACTCAAGAAATGTCAGTTCATGCTGCAGCATATCGGAGAAGAATTCGACGGCATCGTCAGCGGCGTAACCGACTTCGGCGTTTATGTCGAGCTTCCGAATTCCGTGGAAGGAATGGCATTTGCCCGCGACTTAAGACGTCCTTATCAGCTCGGGCAGCGCGTGCGTATCCGCGTTCTGGACGCAAAGCCCGCAGAGCGGCAGATTGATTTTGAAATTTTGGAAACAGAGGAATAAAATCGAAACAGTGGTCATTTTACGGCCGCTGTTTTTTTCGATTGGAAATTACAGTTTGCCTTGTTTAGCAAAATATAGTAAAATGGGAAAAGAGAATGCCGCAAGGCGCGGAGAAAGGATTACAGTGAAAGATGGAGGAACAGAAAGAAATGAAAAAACCGATGCCGGCAGGAATCCCGTACCTGACATGCGGCGGCGTGTTCTTTATACTGGCGATGATTCTGCCGATGTATCGCATGTGGGCACTGCTGATGGCTGCTGCGGCTGCGGTAATTACTTGCATTGCAATGCTTGCCATGCGCAAGAAACAGGTTGCGGCAATGCCGGAAGTCAGCCCGATTCGCGAGCGTGCGGAAGAGCTTTCAAAGAATCTGGATGCAGGACGGGATGAGCTTCGCAGACTTAAGCCGCAGATTCAAAATCCGAAAGTTGCAAGTATTGCAGGAAACATGGCGGACACTCTTGAAAGACTTGCTGATAATCTCGAGAAGAACCCGAAAGACAGAAACAAAATCCGAAAAGTTGCGGTGCATTATGTGCCTATGATTATCGAGCTGGTGCGTAACTATATCAATCTTTCGGAGCAGGGTGTCGAAGGCGGAAACATTTCGGAAACGATGACAAGTATCGAGAGCGGGCTTGAAAAAGTTGAGACAAGTCTCAAGCAGTATCTGGACGACATGTTCGAGGATGACAAGCTGAGCATCGAAACCGACATTGCGGTACTGCAGCAGCTTATGAACAAGGATGCAGGAAGCACGAATAAGATGAATTTTGACGATATATTAAAAGAAACAAATGGAGGAAACGAAAATGACTGACGAAATGAAAACAATGGAAACCACTGTAGAAACGAAGGAAGCTGAAATGCCTGTCCTGATTCTGCCGGGAGAAGACGTGACACCGATGGATCAGATGCTTACAGAAGCGGCTGAAAAACCGGAAACAATCAAAGAAGTGAACATCGAAGATAAAATTCAGCTTACCGACGCAGAGAAGAAGGCAGTTGAAGATTTTGCGGCAAAGATCGATATCAGCAATTCCAATCACATCCTGCAGTACGGCGCGGATGCACAAGCGAAGATTACGCAGTTCTCAGATATGGCACTCGAAAAAGTAAGAGCCAAAGATCTCGGAAGCGTAGGCGAAACGCTCAGCGACTTGGTTGTGGAACTCAAAGGATTTGACCCGAATGAGCAGAAAAAAGGTTTTCTTGGTCTTTTCAAAAAAGCGGGAACGGGCATCGCACAGCTCAAGGCAAAGTACGACAAGGTGGAAGTGAATGTCGAAAAGGTTGTAGACATCCTTGAAGGACATCAGATTACGCTGACAAAGGACATCGCAGTCCTCGACGAAATGTTCAAGGCAAACATGACAAACTTCAAGCAGCTTTCGTTATATATTGTTGCAGGCAAGAAGAAACTCGAAGAAGTGCAGAACGTTACAATTCCTGCAATGAAAGCAAAAGCAGCGGAAAGCGGTGCAATGGAGGACGCACAGGCGGCAAACGACCTTTCCAACCTTGCTAACAGATTTGAAAAGAAACTGCACGACCTTGACTTGACCAGAACCGTTTCCCTGCAGATGGGACCGCAGATCAGACTCATTCAGAACAACGACACGATGATGGTCGAAAAAATCCAGACCGCAATCCTCAACACGATACCGCTTTGGAAGAGCCAGATGGTTCTTGCTCTTGGCCTTGCACACAGCGAACAGGCGATGAAGGCACAGCAGGCTGTATCTGATACAACAAATGAACTGCTCAAAAAGAATGCAGATCTTCTTAAGGATACAACCATTGGCATTGCTGAGGAGTCCGAACGCGGAATCGTTGATATCGAGACGCTCAAGCACACAAACCAGATGCTCATCGATACTTTGGATGAAGTTGTAAGAATTCAAAACGAGGGAAGACAGAAGCGCAAAGCTGCGGAAGTAGAACTTCTGAACATCGAAAACCAGCTGAAAGACAAGATGCTTGAATTCAGAGGATAAGACGCATGAAAATATTGGAAAATAAGATTGTCTGCATAGTTTTGATGGTTGTTTTAATCGCCGGCGGGTTTCTCCTCGGTGGCTACAAAGGCCTTGCGGGACAGTATCAGAAGGCGGAAAATGTCTTTTTCCTTGGTGAGGATGGCGACGGCATCTGTGTGGCAAACGACATGGCGGAGCGCGCAACTTCTCTTACTAACATGCAGACCGTTGCGAAAAAATATCTTCCGAAGGGTGACAGCGTATTGGAATCGGCAGCCTCATCGCTCAATGATTTTACACAGGCGGAGGGCGATATACGCGCTCTGTTTGCGGCAAATTCCGGTATGGATGCGGCAATGGCAGCGCTTTATCAGGCGCTGGACGAAAAGATACTTTCCGCTAATGATGAGAAATACCGTCAGAGGCTTTATGCAGACTTCAATTCACGCAATGACACGATCAGTCATGATCCGTATTACAAATATGCTGCGGACTATAATGAGATACTGATGCATTTCCCGGCAAACATAATTGCGGGACTGACTCCTGCAAAGACGGCAGCAATCACGCGATAAACGCAAAATACAAACAGAAAGGCAGAAACAGATGAAAAAAAGGCTGACGGCAGTTTTGCTGACTGCGGTTTTGATATTAATCTTTGGCTGCGGAAGCGCGTTTGCAGGCATTCCGGATGCACCAAACCCGTTTTATGCGGCGGACTTTGCAAATGTGCTCGACAAGGAGACAGAGGACTACATAATTGAAAAAAACGGCACCTTTGAGAATTTTTGCGGCGCACAGATTGTTGTCGTTACGACGGATTTCCTCGACGGAATGAATATCGAGGATTATGCTTATAAGCTTTTCAACGACTGGGAAATCGGTGATAAAAACAAGAATAACGGGATTCTGCTCTTGCTTGCAATCGGTGAGGAGAACTACTGGTGCATGCAGGGCAAGGGACTCGAAAATGTCCTCACAAGCGGTGACATTGACGACATTCTTTACTACAATTTAGAGGAAGATTTCGCAGCGGAAGACTACAGTGCGGGAGTTTTAAAAACTTTCGACGTATTGTACGATACGGTATACGAATATTACGGCGGCTCCGCTTCGAGCGACAGCTACGGCTATGACAATGTGGATCCTGAATTTTCATTTCATTACGGAAGAATCATCGTCTTTCTTGTGAAAGTTTTGGTTGCCATTATCGTTATCGTCGTAATTTTAGCAGTTATCAGCTCGCTCAGCCGGGGTTCCGGTTCAAGAACCGGAGGATACCCGGGGCATCGCAGACCGGGCGGTGGAGGAACTGTTTTCATCCCGCCAAGCACCGGACGCCGTAGGAATCCAATGTCAGGAAGCAGACCGTCTGCAGCAAGACGCTCTTCATCCGGCAGCAGCCATTCATCATTCGGTGGCACAAGCCGCTCCTCCTTCGGAAGCGGACACGGCGGCGGAGGCAGAAGCCGCGGAGGCGGAGCAGGCCGCAGGGGGAGATAAGAAAAGACAAATCTTCTATAGATAAGAAAAAGATGACGGAGAAAAATGCCTTGCTGACGGCGGCAGATGCGTTTATCAGGACGACATGACGGAACTTTCGAAGCGTTACGAGGTTGTGGGTGCGCTGACATACTATCTGTACGATTACGGCATGATTGAACCTGAAAAAATTTATACCGTTGTGCAGGGTGAGAAAATGCAAAGACCGTCGAAGATTTCAACGCAGCTCATCTTAATGTTCAAGGAACTGAACGAATTCTTTGCCGAAATCAAGCAGGAGGCAGCCGAGTTTGCGGAAAGCTTCCGCAGCAATCCTCGGATGCTCGAAGCGCATATGAACGACATCAAGAACCGGCTTTCGGCGAAAGTGTCGGATATGTTCGGAATCGAATACCACTATACGATCAGCAGCGTGGACTTTTTCCGCGGTGGGGAGGTGGCTCATGCACAGGGAAGAGAATACTTATGTGGTAATCCGCAGGGTGAACGACCTGAACCGCCTGGTGCACAAGCTTGTGCGCCTGAGACGGGAACCGGCGGACGAATCATCATCCGCCGAGTCTGCCGATGGTCGGTGCGACCTGATAAAAATCACATAATGCCCGGTATTGCTGCTCGGCGGTTTCACGCTTTTTCTTTGCGTAGGCCCCGGCAGCATTCGTTTTTACCGCCTTAATCATGATGTTGCGGGCAGTGTGCTCAAGCGATGTGAACTCAATCATTACAACATCGTAGCCGCAGGACTCGAGTTTCAAACCGCGAAGCCCATCGGTCAGATATTCGGTGAAACGATCTTTCAAAACGCCGTGTTTGAGAATCGGCTTATGGAGGTCGTTTTTTATTTGCTTAAACAATTCATGCTGGCAGCACGGAACGCTGAGGATGACCTTGGTGTTCCACGCAACCGCGTTAATCAGTGCGTAATCGGTTGCGGTGTCGCAGGCGTGCAGCGTTACGACCATGTCCGCATGGTCGTCTGTATAGTCTGCGATGTCACCTTTCAAAAACTTCAATCCATCGCAGCCGAGGTCGGAGGCGACACCGCTGCAGAAGTCAATGACATCTTCCTTCAGATCCAGCCCGATGATTTCCACATTCCGCTGCTTCATGACTTTTAAATAGTGATAAAGCGCGAAGGTCAGATATGCTTTGCCGCAGCCGAAATCGATGATTTTCAAGGTCTTGTCCTTAGGCAGGTATGGGAAGACATCCTCCACGATTTCAAGGTAACGGTTAATCTGACGGAATTTGTTGTAGCTGCGCGGGAATACGGTTCCGTCTTCGCCCATAATCCCAAGGCGGATCAGAAAATCACAGGGAACGCCCGCAGGCAGTACATAATTTTTTGTGCGGTTGTGGGCCAAGGTGGCTGCGGGCACAGCCGCGACGGCGGCCGAAGCCGCCGCAGCCGGCACTGTCAAGGCCTTGCGGGTAATCCGCAGTGTTTCCGGTTTTGCGGCGAGAACCTGAATTTCACTGTCCCGGGCAAAAATATTCGCCTGCTTGAATTCCTCACAGATCAGGTGCAGCGCAAGGCTGCGTGCATCGGCTGCATCGAGATTGGAATGTGTTACTTTCTTAGGATAAGTATATTCCGCCTGGTATTTTAATCTGCCGCCGATTTGCATCGGGCGCAGGGTAACTTTGCCGTATTCCAGCGACTTTCTGCGCTTCCCGGAAAAGATGACTCTCATAAGGGAATCTTCTGAAAAGACTTCAGCAAACAATGCGGCCAGTTTATCTGTATTTTTATCCATGTTAATCTCCGTTTAAAATCTGCAATATAGTATTATGTTCAAGAACAATTATTACATCTTTCCGCGTCGATGTCAAATCTCTACGAATGGAACACCGAGGACATCCGCCAGGGAAAGTGAAAGATTTTCGGCAATCGGCTCGATGTTCGAAGTAATCCAGTTCGCATCGTCCACATTGTCATGGTAGGCGACCTCCACGAGAACCGCAGGGGCTTTCGTGCGGCGAAGTTCGGCGAGAGTTGTGGTCGGAACGATTTTTACGAGTTCGGGATACGGATAAATCAACTTAAGATTGTTTGCAAAAATTTCGGCTGCGGCTCTGCCCTGTGCGCTGTCACGATAATAGTAGACATTAGGGCCTTGAATCCTGCCCGAAAGGTTTTCGGGAGCGGCGTTGGTGTGAATCGCCAGATGAAAATCATAATTCCCCGCATTTGACGCATTTATGGAATCAATGACCGTACCACCGGGATTATTTCGAGTAAAATCAATGCCGGCGGCTCTGAGGTAAGGAACCATTGCGTCTGTAATAAGATTCGTGTAATATTCCTCGCTTCCGCCCGTAACAAACTGATTGTATTCCTGCGTCGAGGGGCTGAGAAAAACTGATGCCATAGAAACACCTCCGTTTATATTGTTTCATTCCATTATTTATATGCGGCGGGGATGCGAAATGACAAAAGAAAATCACACATCGCTCTTGAAAATGATACATTTTTCAAGTAGAATAGAAGAAGCAAGTGTGAAAGGATTTTTTTATGGATATAGTGGAAAACGTTTTCAAAAACATAGTTTCCAGTGTTGGAATTACGGATGTTTTGGACATAGCGATTATTACATTTTTAGTATACAAATTATTGGGATTTATCAGGGAAACCAGAGCCGAGCAGCTCGCGAAGGGACTTTTGCTTCTCGTGGTTGCCACCGTGCTTTCGAAGTGGATGCATTTGTATACTTTGCATTGGCTTTTGTCAGGCCTCATCAGTGCAGGGCTTGTGGCAATTGTGGTTATATTCCAGCCTGAACTCAGGAGAGCGTTGGAGTATTTGGGAAGAAGCCGAATCACCAATATATTCGGCGAAGTTGACAAGGAAGAAGCCAAGCGCATTGTGGGTCAGTTTGTGGAGGCCGTTGATTCGATGTCCGCAAGCAGGACAGGTGCGCTTATTGTCATAGAAAGAGAAATTTCGCTCAATGATATCGTGGAAACGGGTACGGTAATCGACTCACAGATTACGGCACAGATGATAGGCACGATTTTCTATGAGGGGACTCCGCTTCACGATGGGGCTGTGATTGTAAGAGGCGATAAATTGTACGCGGCGGGGTGCGTTCTGCCGCTTACTCAGAACAAAGAACTGAACAAGGAGCTTGGAACCAGACACAGGGCGGGTATCGGCATTACCGAAAATTCGGACGCGCTTGTTATAATCGTGTCCGAGGAGACCGGCATCATTTCGATTGCCCAGAACGGAAAACTCACAAGATTCCTTGACGGCAAGACCATCGAAAAGAAACTGCTCAACCTGTATTTTGAAGGGGAAACGGAGCAGAAGCTTTCCGACAGAATCAGCAAGGCACTCAAAGGGGGTAAAAATGTTAAAAAGTAACAAAGTAAATTTAGTGCTCGCCCTGATTGTTGCCATTGTTTTGTGGGCCTATGTTTTGGTGGATGTCAACCAATCCTCCACGGAAACCGTAAAGGGCGTACCGATTAAAATACTGAATGAGGATGTTCTTGAGGCGAACAATCTGGTGCTTTTGTCGACAGACTACGATAAGGTGAACATTACTTATTCGTGTCAGCGTGCTTTCCTTGGAAAGATAAAAGATTCCGAATTCAGCGTAACGGCTGATGTCGAGGGACTCAAGAAGGGGGCACACAAAATTAAGCTCTATATATCAGCACCTGATGATGTTTCAATAGAAAATGTAAGCATACCGAAAATAACAGTGTCGATTGACGACCTTGTAACGGCGGAAAAACCGGTTACCCCGGTCATTGCAAATATTGAAGGTGACGACACAGAGCCGAACATACTCCAGTTAAGCGATGATGTTGTTTCGGTGAAAGGTGCGAAAACCTTAGTGGATCGCATCGTTTCCCTTGATGCCGTTTTGGACGCATCGAAAGTCGGAACGGAAATGAAGTCGTTTACAGTTCCGCTTACCGCGGTTGATTCGGACGGAAATACCATTGAAGATGTGAAGCCGAGCAAGGACAATGTTTCGATAACGGCACTCTTGTTTAAGAAAAAGACAGTGGATCTTACGGTTCCGGTTGAGGGTCTTGAATCCGCAGGTTTTCAGAGAAGTGTTTCGGTTCCGAAGACCATAACGATCAAGGGCAGCGACAATGTGCTTTCCAGCATTGAAAACATTACCTGCCAGACGGTTGACCTCAGGAATGTGTACGAGGACACGAAGATTAAACTCGTTCCGATTCTGCCTTCGGGTGTGAATGCGGCAACGGAGTCTGAAAACCTTTATCTTAAGGCAAGTGTGAAAGGCATGGAGACAAAGACTTTTACATTCAGTGAAAATGATGTCGAAATACGAGGCGTAAGCGAAAATATGCCGGCAACCGTGGAAGATGTCAAAATTAAAGTAACGGTGACCGCCAAATCCGACGCAATGAAAGCAATCGGTGCGGAAGATTTTGTTCTGGCGGCGGATGTCGAAGGACTTGAAGCGGGAAGTCACAAGGTGAGTCTCACATGTACCTGCAGCAAAGCGTACGCAGACATGGAATATACACCGGGCGAGATAAATATAACTATTAATGCAGAACAATAAAAACACCTGTATCATAGGAGGACGTAAATGGGCAGACTCTTCGGAACGGATGGCGTAAGAGGGATCGCAAATAAAGAATTGACGCCGGAACTGGCATTTAATTTAGGAAAGGCAGGTACTTTCGTTCTCAAAAAGAACGCAGCAAGACCTGTAATCGTAATCGGAAGGGACACGAGGGTGTCCGGGGATATGCTTGAAAACGCACTGACTGCGGGAATTCTGGCGGTCGGCGGCAATGTTATCAAAGCCGGGGTTATTCCGACACCGGCTGTTGCATATTTGGCAAGGCATTACGGCGCAGATGCAGGAATCGTAATCAGCGCCTCCCACAACACTTTCGAGTACAACGGAATTAAATTTTTTAACGGTGACGGCTTCAAACTCGATGATTTGCTTGAGGAAAAGATTGAAGATTTAATCATAAGCAGCGTGGATGTGAACAGCCACATCACGGGCGAGGAAATCGGCAAATGCCTCGAAGCGGAGGGAAACTCGATTGAACTCTATGCGAAGCATCTGATTGAAACCGCTGATTTCAGGCTTGATGGCAGGAAGGTGGTGCTTGACTGTGCAAACGGAGCCTCCTATCAGGTGGCGCCGAAGGTATACGAAGCACTCGGTGCGGAAGTGGTGGCAATCGGTGACCGGCCGGACGGAACGAACATAAACGATGCATGCGGATCGACACATCCGGAAAAACTGCAGGCGGCGGTGCTTGCGCATCATGCGGATATCGGCCTTGCTTTTGACGGAGATGCAGACAGACTCATCGTCGTTGATGAGCGCGGCAGGGTGCTCGATGGCGATAAGACCATCGCAATCTGCGCGAAAATGCTGAAAGCAGAAGGCAGATTAAAGGATGACAAGGTAACGGTTACGGTTATGAGCAACATCGGCTTTCACAAGGCGATGGAGGCAGAGGGAATCAGCGTGGATGTTACCGGAGTCGGCGACCGGTATGTACTGGAACAGATGCTTAAGACCGGCTGTGTCATAGGCGGGGAACAGTCGGGGCATATTATTTTCCTCGAACACACGACGACGGGGGACGGCATTTTGTCTTCGCTGCAGCTCGTAAAAGCAGTTCTTGCTTCGGGCAGGAAAATATCGGAACTTGCGGATGAAATACAGATTTATCCTCAGGTTTTGGTCAACGCAAAGATAAACAACGATTACAAGAAAACATACATGAAGGATGAAGAGGTTGCAATGGCGATTGCGGCAATTGAAGCCAAAATGGAGGGGAACGGCAGAGTTTTGATCCGGCCTTCGGGAACGGAACCACGTGTGCGTGTAATGCTGGAAGGTGACGACACGGATTTAATCGCAAACCTTGCCGAAGATCTTGCAGCCTTAATTGAAAAGAAATTTAGGAGATAGAGAATATGTGCGGTATTGTAGGATATGTAGGAAAAAACGATGCGAGAACCATCATTATGGACGGTCTCAAAAGGCTGGAATACAGAGGATATGACTCTGCGGGAATTGCGCTTGTGAGAAACGGCAGCATTGACATACGCAAGAAAGTCGGAGAAATCGCAAATCTTGAAGAGCTTTTGAAGCAAGAAATGGCAAGAGGCATCTGCTTTGACAGCCACACCGGAATTGGTCATACGAGATGGGCCACGCACGGTGCACCGTCGGATGTGAATGCACATCCGCATGCAAGCGAAGACGGCACGGTAGCCATTGTCCACAACGGAATAATTGAAAATTTCGTGGAAATTAAGCAAAGGCTTATCGCGGAATACAATGTAAAATTCAAATCGGAAACCGATAGTGAAGTCATCGCACATTTGATTGCGGCACACATGAAAAATTATTCGACGCTTGAGGATGCTGTGTATGCAGCAACTCTTGAAATGAGAGGGGCATATGCGCTTGTTGTCGTGTCGAGCAAAGACCCGAACAAAATCGTTGCAGTCCGTAAAGATGCGCCGCTGATTGCAGGAATCGGCAAGGGTGAGAATTTCATTGCCTCCGATATTCCGGCACTGATGAAACATTGCAAAGAAATTTATCTGATTGAAAACGGCGAGATGGTCGTTGTGACCGCAGATGAAATCAAAATATACGATGAAGAGCGAAATCCGGTGCAAAGAGATGTCTTCCACGTTACATGGGATGCGGACGCTGCGGAAAAAGAAGGCTACAGCCATTTCATGCTGAAGGAAATCCATGAACAGCCGAAAGCAATCAGCGAAACACTTAACCGCAGGCTGGATGAAAACGGCCTGATTAAGCTGGACGGTATTTCGCTTACGAAAGAAGAACTTGATGGGTTTTCGAGAATCTACATCGTTGCATGTGGAACCGCTTACCACGCGGGACTTGTCGGCAAGAAAGTAATCGAGAAATTTGCGAAGATTCCGGTTGAGGTTGATGTGGCGTCGGAATTCCGATACAGAGAGCCGCTTGTAGATGAGAAAACTTTGTTTATCGCAATCAGTCAGTCGGGCGAGACCCTTGACACATTGGCGGCACTGAGGGAGGCAAAATCCAAGGGGGCAAGAATTCTCAGCGTCGTAAACGTAGTGGGAAGCTCCGTAGCAAGAGAATCTGACGATGTTTTCTATACTTGGGCAGGCCCGGAAATTGCGGTTGCCTCAACAAAAGCATATACCACGCAGCTCACATGTATGTATATCCTCGGCCTTTACATGGGGCTTACAAGAGGAACAATAACGGAAGAATTCTATCGTGAATTTATGGATGACTTGAAAGAGGTTCCGGGCAAACTTGCGGAATATCTCAGGGATGTGAGAGAAATCGAAGCCCTTGCAAAGATTCTCTACAACCGCGATCAGGTTTTCTTCATCGGAAGAGGACTGGACTCCGCTGTTGCATATGAAGGCTCGCTGAAATTAAAGGAAATCTCTTATATAAACTCCTTTGCCATTGCGGCAGGGGAACTGAAGCACGGAACCATTGCGCTTATCGAACCGGGAACTTTGGTTTTGTGTCTGGATACGCAGGATTATCTCTACGAAAAAATGCTTTCGAATATTCAGGAGATTAAAGCCAGAGGCGCACACGTGCTTTCCATCGCAAAGGAGGGTCACAGGGAAATCGAAGCACAGAGCAATGAAGTTATTTACATTCCGGATTGCCGGGATGAAATCACACCGCTCCTGAGCGTTGTGCCGTTGCAGCTTTTCTCATATTACGTGGCAAAAGAAAGAGGATGCAATATCGATAAGCCGAAGAATCTGGCGAAGTCGGTTACGGTTGAATAAATCACAGAACAATACGGAGGAAAAAATGAAAGATTACGAAATCAGAGATTTGTCGCTGGCTCCTGCCGGACATCAGAAAATTGAATGGGTCAGAAATCATATGCCGATTTTAAGGGGTATGGAAGACGAATTCATCAAGACAAAGCCGTTTGAAGGCATCAAGATTTCACTTTCGGTGCATCTTGAAGCAAAGACCGCATACTTATGCAAAGTTCTTGCGGCAGGCGGGGCGCAGATGTCAGTAACAGGCTCCAATCCGCTCAGCACCAAGGATGAAATTGCTGCGGCACTTGCAGACAGTGGAATCAAGGTTTACGCATATCACGCAGCAACACCGGAAGAATACGAGAGACATATCGAAATGTGCCTGGAGCACAAGCCGAACATCATCATCGACGACGGTGCGGATCTTGTAAGCTGTGTTCACGGAAAACGCCCGGATCTGGCGGAAGAAGTCTGGGGCGGCTGCGAGGAGACGACCAGTGGCATCATCCGTCTGAAGGCTATGGCAAAGGAAGGCGTGCTGAAATTCCCGATGGTTGCCGTAAACGACGCGGACTGTAAGCACCTGTTTGACAACCGCTACGGAACCGGGCAGTCCACATGGGACAGCATTATGAGAAACACGAACTTAATCATTGCTTCAAAGACGGTTGTTGTGATTGGCTATGGATGGTGTTCAAGAGGAATCGCAATGAGAGCTGCAGCACTCGGCGCACAGGTAATCGTAACCGAAATCGACCCGGTAAAGGCGATAGAAGCCCGCATGGACGGATTCTCCGTAATGAAGATGGAGCAGGCAGCACCGCTTGGTGACATTTTCGTAACAGCAACGGGCTGTGCATGGACAATCACGGTGGATCATATGCTCAATATGAAGGACGGAGCGATTCTTGCGAATGCCGGCCACTTCAATGTTGAAATCGATATGGCAGGTCTTGAGAAGGCTTGCATCGCAAAGAAAGAAATGCGCGAAAACATCATGGGATATCAGCTTGCAAACGGCAAGTGGGTAAATGTCATCGCGGAAGGAAGACTTGCAAACATCGCCGCAGCGGACGGACATCCTGCGGAAATTATGGATATGAGCTTCGCAGTGCAGGCTTTGTCGGCTATGTACATCCGAGATCATCACAAAACGCTTAAAAACGATGTAATCGATGTTTCCGATGAAATCGATGATGTGGTTGCGAGAAGAAGGCTCGAAGCGTGGGACATTGAAATCGACACACTCACACCGGAGCAGGTTCATTATCTTAACAGCTGGGAAATTTAATTCTGATTCGCATGGGAGGCGATAAAATGAGTATCACTTATGAAGAAATAAAAGAGCAGGCAAGACAGGCAGCCGAGGAACTTATCAATGCTGCAAGACTGAAAAAAGGCGACATTTTCGTCGTAGGCTGCAGTTCAAGCGAGGTTATGGGACAAAGGATAGGAAAGGGTTCCGACATAAATGCGGCGGAAGCCGTTTATGAAGGAATTATGTCCGTACTTAAGCCAAAGGGAATCTTCCTTGCGGCACAGTGCTGTGAACACCTGAACCGCGCGGTTATCGTCGAGAAAAAGGCACTTCTTCCGGGAACGGAAATCGTAAATGTGGTTCCGCATCCGCATGCAGGAGGGTCTTTTGCCACCACAATGTATCACAGAGCTGAAGAACCGGTTGCGGTGGAAGAAATCAAAGCGGACGCAGGAATCGATATCGGAAACACTTTGATCGGAATGCAGCTCAAAAAAGTTGCGGTTCCTGTCAGACTCAGCATTAAAAAAATCGGTGAAGCACCGATTGTATGCGCCAGAACCAGACCGAAATTCATCGGCGGTGCAAGAGCAATGTATGACGATGTGCTGTCCGGAGGAGATATCGCAAGACCGAAAGAAATAAATCTTTAAACTTTAGAGAACACTTTTTGCATCTGACTCATATTGTATACTACAACTGAATATGAATGAAGTTCAAAATATTATGAAAGATGCAGGTGAAACTTATGTCAAATAATTGTGGTCTTGTTGGAGACGGCTGCGTAGATACCAGCTTATTATTCTTCTTCTTGTTACTGGTAATTATCTTCTGTAACTGCTATAACTAGCAAGAAACGGTAAATACGTAACTGAAAGCGGCTCGCCCTTATGGGTGGACCGCTTTTTCTTGAGATTTACCCAAAAGTTTAGGCCGGTTTAACCGCTTGGGTAATTGTGAAGAACGCGTGAAAAGTGCTTCAAACAGGGTGCAGGCGGTCCGAATATTGAGCGGTCAGGAAATAAATCAAGAAGAAACAGAAAACGAAACGGCAGATTGACTCTGCCGTTATTTTTTTTGCGTCTTCTTTTCGTGCGGTGAGGTGCCGACGCCCACGCCGAGGTCGTTGCCAAGCACTGCAGCGAACCCGATGGAAGAGGAACCGTACTTTTCTCTGACCAGATCCATGGCATGATCCAAGGTCTCGCTTTTTTTGCGGGTCTGTTCACTGCCGCCGAATAAACTGAGCTGGGTGTCTTCCGTCTCGTCAACCAGATAGATGCCGGTGATGGTAATCAGACGCACAGGCATTCCCTCCCGCCACATGGAGTGTATGATTTCCATGGAAGCCTTGACAAAATCGGAGCTGAGATTTGTAGGTGCAAAGAGTTGCTTTTGACGCGAAGTTACCCGCAGATCCGGGTCCTTTATATCGACTTTTATCCCGCTCGCCTTCATCGCATACTTGCGGAGGCGGCTGCTCACGGTATCGGAAAGGGCGGTGACGGCAATCCGAATATCTTCTTCGCTTGTGAGATTGCGTCTGAATGTGCTTCCGTTTCCGACAGACTTGATTTTTTCACGGTGGGCAAAATGCATGACCGGAGAATCGTCAATCCCGTTGGCATGCTCCCACAGAGACCTGCCGACCTTTCCGAGGAGAGCCGAAAGGGCATCGGGGCTGCTTGCGGCGATGTCGCCGATGGTCTTGATTCCGATGTTTCTGAGCTTTTGGGCGGAAGCTTTTCCGACAAAAAACATTTCTCCCGCATCGAGCGGCCAAAGAAGCTCTTTGTAATTCTCGCGCGTGATTTCCGTGGTGGCATCCGGTTTTTTGTATTCCGAGCCCATTTTGGCGAAGATCTTATTGAAAGAAACTCCGGCGGAAAGCGTCAGACCGAGTTCTTTCTTTACCGTTTGCCGGATTTCATCCGCAATCTGTCTGCCGCTTCCGAAAAGATTAAGGCTTGCGGTTACATCCATCCATGATTCATCGATGCTGAACGGTTCAACTAGATCCGTGTAGTGCTGATAGATTTTGTTAAGCTCCTGAGAGTAATGCTTATACTTATTCATGTGTGGGGGCAGCAAAACAAGACCCGGACATTTTTTCCGTGCCTGCCAGATGGTTTCTGCAGTTTTAATTCCATACTTCTTTGCAGCTTCGTTTTTTGCGAGTATGATGCCGTGGCGGCTGTCCGGGTCTCCGCATACCGCAACGGGTTTTGAGCGTAGCTCCGGGTGCTCGAGAAGCTCAACCGAAGCGAAGAAACTGTTCATGTCACAATGCAGAATGACTCTGTCCATCGCGTGCCTCCTTTCAATTCCAGTATAACATATTTTTGTATATTTTGTGAAGAAAAAGCCCCTTTCTTGACTTGAAAGCGTTTTCAAAGTATAATGATAGATATACAAGGAGGATGAAACTTTGAGAATTTTAACAATGCTTACAGGTATCCTTTTCATGGGTGCTGGAATATATTTAATCGCAAACGGCGGGATTACGTTTATGTCAGTTGCGTTTATTATCGGAATTTTATTTATTTTGGGAGGTATCGTGGAATGCCTTTCCTACAACAGTTACAGAGGAGATGAGGACGACAGGACGTGGATTCTCATCGACGGAATGACTACCTTCCTGCTCGGCGGCTTGATTCTTTTGAATAAGCTTTCGGCGGATGCCGTTGTTCCGATGGTTCTCGGACTTTGGGTAATCACAACCGGAGTAAGAAACTTCGTAACGGCATGGGAAAACATGGAGAAGCGCGACAGAATGTTTTATGACCATTTAGCAATCGGCCTGCTGAATCTGATTGCCGGAATTTACGTTTTCTTCGATGCGGATATTTTCAATCTTGCGACACTTACGATGGTGGGACTGTGCATCGTTGTGCAGGGATTCAATATTTTCCATATCGGCGCAATGATTATCATCTTGAAACCGGATTTCCTTAAGACCAAGGAAGAAATTCTGCAGGAAGCGGCGGCTAAGGCAGAAGAAGCGCACGAGGCTGCAAAGGAAGCAATCAAGGTTGCGAAGGAAGCGAAGGCAGAGGTTAAGGTCATCGAGGAAACACCGGAAGAATTATTGGATGTAACCATGGCACCGAAGCCGGGTACCGAGGAAGCCGAAAATGAAGCAAATCAGTAATTATGATGCTGCAATTATAGGTGCAGGTGCGTCGGGACTTGCAGCGGCACTGACGGTAAAAAAATATAAGCCGGGAGCTTCTGTTCTTGTGCTTGAGAAGAAAGAACGCGCGGCAAAGAAACTTGCCGCAACGGGAAACGGAAGATGCAATCTTTCAAACGAAGCTTGCGAGAACAAGGATGTTGTTTTTGGTTTTTTCAGTGAGAACGGAATCATGCTTCGCAAAGATGAGAGCGGAAGATTCTATCCTTGCAGTGAAGATGCGGGGCAGCTTGCTTCTCTCCTTACGGAAGAGACCGTTTCAGCAGGCGTGCGAATTAGATTAGACAGTGAAGTAAAGAAGGTGGAAGCGTGTCCTGAGGGCGGCTTCCTTCTTTTGGTTGAAGAAAAAGGTGCGGAACGCACCGTGTATGCAAAGAAACTGCTCATCGCAGCCGGCGGTAAGTCTTATCCGTCCATGGGAACGACGGGAGACGGTTATGTCATGGCAAGAAGACTCGGACATGGAATTACGCCTCCGGCACCGGGGCTTACCGCGGTATGCACGGAGATGAAGGAGCTGCGGACGCTGAAAGGCGTGCGCGCCAAAGCAAAGGTATGTCTTAAGTTTGAGGGAAAGCAGCTTTTCAGCGAGGAAGGAGAAATTCAGTTCCGAAGCGACAGCGTTTCCGGAATCTGCGTCATGAACCTTTCCAACCACATGAAACCGCATGGCAGCATGTCTTTTGACGGCTATGTGATTGAGGCTGATTTTGCTCCTTTCTGCGACGAAAAGGAGCTGACGGCATACATGAAAGCAATGCAGACAAAGCAAGGCCTCAGCGTGTGTGACGCGCTCAAAAGCCTAATCAAATATCCGCTTGCGGAGGCGGTCGTATCGCGCGGGGGAATTTTGCCGGAACAACGGATTGCGGATCTTACGGAAGAGGAAATTGTGAAGACCGTGCGGTCAATCAAAAATTTTGAAATTCCGGTTACCGGGCTCAAGGGCTGGAAGGAAGCGCAGATAACCTGCGGGGGAGTTGCCGCAGAGGAAATCACAGCAGGGACAATGGAATCTAAAATTGTTCCGGGACTGTATTTCAGCGGTGAAGTGACGGATTATGCGGGACCGTGCGGGGGCTTTAACCTTCATCACGCATGGCTGACCGGAATCCTTGCAGGCAAGGCGATTGCTGCCGAAGTTTAAGCACTGTTTCTGAAATCGCTTTTGGGGGAACATATGTACAGAATACACCAAATTAAACTCATACCCGGAGAAAGCCGGAATCTTCTGCCGCAGAAAGTTCTCAAAAAACTCGGCAGAAGCGATTTGATAATAAAAGACTGGAAAATCGCAAAGGAGTCCATTGATGCCAGAGACAAAAAGAATATTTATCTGGTTTATTCGGTGGATTTTGTTGCAGTATCCAAAAAGAATCCATCAAAAAAGGCAAGACTGGCTTCTGACGGCAAGATAAAACTCGAAATGACGCCCGACACAACATACCGGTTTCCGCAGCCCGATGATACGGCTCCGAAACTTGAGAAAAGACCTGTAATCGTCGGATTTGGGCCTGCGGGAATGTTTGCTGCTCTGATTCTTGCACAGGCAGGATACAGACCGATTGTTTTGGAGCGGGGACAGAAAGTCGAAGACAGAACTGCATCGGTGAGAAGATTCTGGGAAGAGGGACAGCTCAATCCTCAGTCGAATGTGCAATTCGGCGAAGGCGGAGCCGGAACTTTCAGTGACGGCAAGCTGACAACCGGAACGAAGGACTTCAGAATCGCAAAGGTCCTCGAAGAACTTGCAAAAGCAGGGGCACCGGACGATATTCTTTACAAGCAGAAACCGCATGTCGGTACGGATATACTGAGGGAGGCCGTGAAGAACATTCGCGAAGAAATCATACGGCTGGGCGGAGAAGTGCGTTTTAATTCGCAGATGTACGATATGAACATTCGGTCCATGCCCGGCGGGGCGGCACTGTCCTCCATCCTCATAAAGCAGATTGACGATGAGGGGAAATACTGCGGAGAGGAAACCATGGAATGTGGACCGGTTGTGCTCGCACTCGGCCACAGTGCCAGAGACACATTCCGAATGCTCAGCGCAAAGGGGATCTGCATGCAGCAGAAACCGTTTTCAATCGGTGTCAGAATTGAGCATCCGCAGGAACTGATTGATCGTGCCCAATACGGTGCGCCGGCAGGCGAGCTGGGACTTGCGCCGGCAGATTACAAGATAAATCACAGATGCCAAAACGGCAGAGGCGTGTACACCTTCTGTATGTGCCCCGGAGGAGAAGTCATAGTCGCATCTTCGCAGGAAGGCGGTGTTGTGACAAACGGAATGAGCTATCGGGACAGAGCGAGCGGAGCCGCAAACAGTGCTTTGCTGTGTGATGTCCGTGTGACGGATTTCGGCTCGGAAGATGTGCTTGCAGGCGTGGAATTCCAGGAAAAATACGAAAGACTTGCATTCCAAAACGGAGGCGGGAATTATCACGCTCCGAAGTCAACCTGGGGCAGGCTCAGAGATTCAAAAGCACCCGAAGTCGAAGGATCCCTGCCGGAATTTGCGGCACAGGCATTCCGCGAGGCCATGCCGCATCTCGGAAAGAAAATCAAGGGCTTCGATGACGATGCTGCCATTGTTACCGCGGTGGAAACAAGGAGTTCGTCGCCGCTCAGAATCATAAGAGACGAAAGCATGCAGGGACAAATGCAAAACGCAGCGGAAACGGTGATTCTTGATGGACTTTATCCGTGCGGAGAGGGTGCGGGATATGCCGGAGGAATTACTTCCGCCGCCGTGGACGGAATCAGAGCTGCGGAA
>OLOV01000201.1_pt1 | contig 52573 bp, 44 predicted proteins | sample 1672931 | NCBI WGS metagenome assembly OLOV01 (sample SAMEA3136738, study PRJEB25190) | human gut metagenome | biome: human gut; feature: human-associated habitat; material: faeces | place: Austria | collected 2013 | reverse complement strand
TGTTCTCAGCTGTTCCAGAAGTACAACCGAGTTTTTGCTTAATCCGTTTCCTGCTGCATCTATTGATACGTGAGTAGGCAGCTGCGCTTTGTGTTTCTGTGATGTCACAGCCGCAACTATTATTGTCGGGCTGTATTTGTTGCCTACATTATTCTGCACTACCAGTACGGGTCTTACCCCGCCCTGTTCAGAGCCTATTACCGGACTTAAATCAGCGAAATAAAGATCTCCTTTTTTCACTATCAAGTCCTATTCACCTCTGTTTAATAAACTTACTGACTGATGATGTCTTTTATGGCTCTTGAGGCATATTCCGCAATGTCTGACGCTGTAATGCCCCACTGGCCCATTGCATCTGCGGCCATATCTCCCGCAAGACCGTGTATATATACACCGCAGGCTGCCGCATCAAAGCTGCTGTAGCCCTGCGCTGCCAGAGATGCGATTATTCCTGTAAGCGTATCTCCTGAGCCTGCTGTTGCCATTCCGGGATTCCCTGTAGTATTAGTATATGATTTCTCTCCGGCAGATGCCACTATGGTACCTGCGCCTTTGAGAACAGCCGTTGCGCCTGTAAGCTCCGAAAGCTTCTCCGCAATCTCTTCGCGCCCTGCGGGCATAATGTCAAGAAGCCTTGCCGCCTCGCCCATATGAGGCGTTATAACTATATCGGCACTGCTTGTCCGCATATCCTCAAAGAGATCTGCCGCCGCAACGGTGTTTAATCCATCCGCATCTATTACTACGGTTTTTTTGTATTCTTTAAGTATTTTTCTGATTATCTGTGTATTCTCCGCATCAACTCCGATTCCCGGACCTACTGCTACGGCATCATATATGCCAAAGTCCGTTTCAGGGCTTCGCAGAACACATATGGCCTCGGGAACAGATATCTGCACTACAGGAAACACCTCTTCGGGAATGCTCACATATACAAGCCCCGCGCCTGCCCTGAATGCACCTTTTGCACACAGCACCGCGGCGCCTGTCATAGCCCTGCTTCCTGCAATAATCAGAACTCTGCCGCACTGTCCTTTATGTATGTCCTGCGGCCTTTTTCTGATTATATTATTTACATATTCTTTTGTTATTAAACATCTGTTGTCCATTTTTTATACGTTTGTCAGCATTAATGATGCTATTGCAAAATAAGTTACAACCGAAATCATATCAGATAAAGATGTAAGCAGAGGATTTGCAACCAGCGCAGGGTCTATGCCCAGTTTTTTGGCCGCCATAGGAATAAGTCCTCCCAGCATCTTGGCAATTATAACGATTATGACAAGCGACAGATTTATAATCACCGCCGTCGTAATATCAACCCGGTCTATTACCAGCACTTTGATGAAGTTAATGCTTGCAAGCACCAGACATATGCCTATGCTTATCCGAAATTCTTTCCATAAAATCTTGAAAACATCATCTGTATCGAGGTCGCCTACAGCAATACCTCTGGTTACAAGGGTTGCCGCCTGATTGCCGGCATTTCCCGATGTACCCATAAGAAGCGGTATGTAACATACCAGCGTAGGCGTAAGCATATCCTCAAAGGCTCCGAGAATTCCACCTGTTATCATAGCCGTAAACATCATAAGTGTAAGCCACATAATTCTGCTCTTGATATGACCCCACACGCTTATGTCAAGATATTCCCTGTCATCATCATCGCTTAATACGCCGGCCATTCTCTCGATATCCTCTGTAGCCTCCTCTTCGATGACATCCATAATATCATCGACCGTAACAATTCCCACAAGTCTGCCCTCGTTGTCCACAACAGGGATTGCAAGAAAGCCGTATTTCATAAACGCATCTGATACCTCCTCCTGGTCATCATACACGTTCACATCCACAAAATCAGTGTGCATCAGATCTGAAATCAGAGCATCATCATCGGATATAACAAGGGTTCTCAGGGAAACTATTCCCTCCAGCTTCCTGCCGCCTGATTTAACGTAGCAGGTATACACTGTTTCTGAATCCATACCCTCATTTTTGATGTGCTTAAGCGCTTCTCTGACAGTCATACTTCCCTGCAGACTTATATATTCAGGCGTCATCAGCGAGCCTGCGCAGTCATCGGGATAGTTCAGAAATGTATTTATGAGCTTTCGCTCCGCCTTGGTGGATTTTTCGAGAATTTTATCAACTATATTGGCAGGAAGCTCTTCAAGTACGTCAATCTTATCGTCAAAGTCAAGCTCGTCTATGATATATGACAGCTCCACGTCCGTAATGCCGTTGATGATGTCTTTCTGGTCGTCAATAGTAAGGTATGAAAACACCTCTACGGACATATCCTTTGGCAGCATGCGGAATATGACTATGGCGATTTTTATTCCCAGTTCTTCTATTATTTCTTCAAGTATTTCGGCTGCGTCAACGCCATTGTTTTTGAGAATTTCTTCTCTGGCACTTCTGTACTGTCTGTTTTCAAGCAGCTCTATTATTTCTTCTACAGTATCGTCAAAAGTCTTTTCTTCTATGTCCATTGAGCCTCCTCCTTTCGTGCTGTATTCATCATAATATTATACATCAGATTATCTCGCTTTGGCAATATATTATTCCATTGCATCGAGGATACTTTCTTCGGGTACAACAACATAGCTGTCAGGCACCTGGCCAAGTATTACGGTTTCTGCCACAAGTACCGTATTTGTAACCGTTATCTCCCTGTCTGTAAACGGCGCAAGCATTTTGATGCTGCTTTTTATCACAGCATAAATTTTGTATTTTGTCTGGTTTATACCCTGCTCTTCAAGCTCTGTTTTAAACTGTGTTTCGGATACTGAAAGCGGCACGATTTTAAGGTTGAAATACGGACCTTTCTGCGAAAGAATTCTGCTTCCCAGAAGCGAGCCTGCCGAAACCTTTATTTCCGTCGGCTCTATCTTTGAATAATTATCCTGGAGCCTCAGCATAAGCTTTGACATAAGTGAATTTATTCTGCGGGTGTCGGACTGAACCATACAGATATTGCCCTGCTCATCTGTTTTGACTATGAGCAGGTTTTCCATATCGTCAAATTCCTCAAAGTTCTCATTTATTGTCCTGTTTACTATTCTGTTTACGACAGCCTTGGCCTTGACCTCTCCTATGGCTTCCATATTTGGTCCCACCTTGCCCTTAACGCATACCCAGCAGCAGATAAGTGCGGCAATGATAAATACAAGTCCCGTAATTATCATTATTCTGCCTGTCATATGTACCCTTTTCAATAAAAAACACCCCCTGCCGCAATATAATATGCGGCAGAGGGCGTATGTGTTACAAAGCTCTAGTACAGTTTCATATCGTCCTTGCTGATTTCTTCAATGAATTTATCATTCAATATTCTGATGAAAGTTCCTTTCATTCCGAGAGATCTTGATTCGATTACACCTGCACTTTCAAGTTTACGAAGCGCGTTTACTATAACTGATCTTGTGATACCGGATCTGTCTGCAATCTTGCTTGCTACCAGCAGACCCTCATTGCCATCAAGTTCTGAGAATATCTGCTCAACAGCTTCGATTTCTGAATATGACAGCGTGCCTATAGCCATCTGTACAACGCTTCTCTTTCTTTCTTCTTCTTCCTCTTCGATGGATTTCTGTCTCTGAATTTCAAGACCTACTACTGTAGCTCCGTATTCTCCCAGTACAAGATCCTCGTCTGTAAATATGTTGTCATATCTTGTGAGGATAAGTGTTCCCCATCTCTCGCCGCCGCCAAGAATAGGAATTATAGTGTGAAGCTTGTTTGAGGTATCGTAATCATATTTGAATATCTCCAGGGCTTCTTCGCCTGTAAGATTTGCCTTGGTGTCAACGACCTTGAGCAGTGCGTCGTTGTATTCCATAGGAAATCTCTCAACTCCTGTTTCGGGATCGTCTACAGTAGGGCTGTCCTCTTCAATTTTGTAATGTACTGCTATGACCTTGCCTCTCTTGTTTGCAATATACACATTGGCATCCATAAGGTCGCTTAAAATTTCGCAAAGCTCATTAAATGAAAAAGCTCCTGTGGTACTTTCCTGAAGCAGCCAGTTAAGCTTTCTTACTTTAGTTAAAATCTGTTCCATCTATTTAGTCCTCCACTATTAATATATTGCTTTTTTATCACACGCCTAATTATATACTATTTTTTTGTTTGTAGCAACAATGATTTTGATTTTTCTAAAAAGTTTTTACTATGCAGACAATTAAAACAAACTTGTTCATTTTTTAAAACGTAATTAACTTTTTTGCTGTATGTATACTTTGTACAAAAAAGAGCAATTCTCATCGAAACTGCTCTGTCAGACAATTTCTATCATATACGTGTTTCGGTTTCCACAGGAATTTTAATGTGATAATCTAGGCTTTTATCTGTTTTTTACATATGATCATACACAAAAAGGGCGCGCCGCTCTGACGGTCTGTTTCCGTCAGGCGACATGCCCCCATATTTACAGCACTATGCATATAAAGAAATCTCTGCCCTCGTCGGATATCTTCTGGAGAGAATTCTGTATCTTTACCCTGATATTTTCAGGCACATTTGACAGTTTGTTTTCCATCTGCTCTGTCACCATCTCCTGCAAGGATTTACCGAATATATTGGTATCCCATATCTTTGACGGATCTGTTTCAAACTCTGTAAGCAGATATTTTATGAGGTCCTCCGACTGCGCCTCACTTCCCACCACAGGCGCAACCTCGGTGGTTATATCAGTCCGAATAATGTGCAGACTCGGCGCCTTTGCAGTCATTCGTATTCCAAACTTATTTCCCTGCCTGAAAATTTCAGGCTCCTGAAGCACCATTTCAGACAGCTTAGGCTGAACAATTCCGTAGCCTTTTTCCTCCACCTGCTTCATGGCATCTTCAAGCTTGTCATAGGCTCTCTTTGAAGCTGCAAATTCTTTGAGCAGAGCAAAAAATCTGGCGTCGTCAGGCACCTCTTCACCCAGCAGTTCCTCTACAACTCTGTAAAACAGTCCCGGTTCAAGCTCAAGATTGACCTCTGCGGCTCCGGTTCCAAGGTCCATACTGGCAATGGACACACCTGTTACAATCTCACCGTCTGCAAGCTGCGAAAGCCCTGTTTCTATATCGTCTACAATTTCAAAGCTTTCGGCCCACCTCTTTATATTTTCTATCACCGCGGCTTTTATCCAGTGGTCTATATCAACACCGTCCATAAAGCCCGGCATATTAAAGCCTATCTGGGATACAGGGAACTGATAAAGCGCGCTCTGCAAAATACCGTCAAGAGTTTCCCTGCTCATTTTCATACAGTCTACAGCCATGACAGGAACCCTGTGCTTTTCTTTCATAGCTTTTACAAGGTCTGCGGTAAATTTGCTGTCCGGCTCTGTGGAATTTACGATTACCACAAAGGGCTTGCCGAGTTCCTTTAATTCCTGTATGGTTCTGTCCTCCGCCTCTATGTAGGCCTCTCTCTTGAGGTCGCCTATGGTTCCGTCTGTCGTAACGGCAATTCCTATTGTCGAATGATCGGTTATAACTTTGCGGGTTCCTGTTTCGGCAGCCTCCGCAAATGTCATCTCCTCATCACTCCACGGAGTTCTGACCATTCTGGCCTTGCCCTCTTCCTCATGTCCCATGGCGCCGGGAACCAGATATCCCACGCAGTCCACCATTCTCACCTTGAAGCTTACATTGTGGGGAAGTGTCAGTGTAACTGCCTCTGCCGGCACAAATTTAGGCTCTGTTGTCGTTATGGTTTTGCCGCTTCCGCTCTGAGGCAGCTCGTCAAGCACCCTCTGCCTGACATAGAGATTATCCACATTAGGAAGCACCATAAGATCCATAAATCTTTTGATGAAAGTCGACTTGCCTGTTCTGACGGGGCCCACCACCCCTGCATATATGCAGCCCTGTGTTCTTTCCGCTATATTTCCGTATATATCTGAACTATTCAAAATAAAGACCTCCCCTTAGTATACTTGCTACAAGTATATTAAAGAGAGGCTGTTAATATTCTGATATTATTTAATCATTTCCGTAAATTTATCATAAACTTCCGGAAATCTTTTTTTGAGATTAACAGGCAGTCCGTCAAGCAGGAAACAGTGGCTCGTATAACCTGTTGCCGAAAGTTCTCCTGTTCCTTTTATATATACCTGATAATCATACGTCAGTCTGATACCGTTGAATTTCTTGATTTTAATGTCGATCTCAAGCTCATCACCGTATTTAAGTGAGGAATGATATTTGGCATATACGTCTACCACCGGAATGATTATTCCCATGCGTTCGATCGCATCGTAGGGAATACCTCCCTGCTCCATCATATCAAGTCTTGCTTCTTCAAACATACGAATATAGTTGGTGTGATGAACTATTGCCATCTGGTCTGTTTCATAATAGTTGACCCTGCGGCTGTATCTTTTAAACTGCATCTTCCCCTCCTAGTCCACATCTGCAATGGCCAGCTTGAGCATACCAAGCTCCAGATCATTTATTGCCATTTCCTTTACAAGATAATGCTGCAGCTTGCCTGTTGCCGTCATCGGCAGCTCCTTCACAAATTTATAGTATCTCGGTCTTTTGAAAGTCGAAAGCATCGGTGAGTGTACGCAGAATTTAGCGATTTCACCTACGGTAAGACTGTCATCCTCCGGCACGATATATGCCACAACAGCTTCTCCTCTCAGGCTGTCAGGCACGCCTGCAACTGCAGACTGATGAACTTTCGGATGTTCATTAAGCACTTCCTCAATTATCGGCGGATAGATATTCTCGCCACCTGAAATGATCATATCATCCTTACGTCCTGCTATTGTAATATACTGGTTTTTGTCCCATGTTCCAAGGTCGCCTGTATAAAGCCAGCCCTTGTAGAACTTGTTTTTTTCTTCTTCTTCGTTTTTAAAGTAGCTGTAGGAGGATTTAGGAGTACGGATTATAACTTCGCCAACTTCAACTCCGTCCTTCGCCGCAAGCTCATCAGGCTCGCTTTTGCCTTCTTCTCTGACCTTGACGATTCTTACTTCATCATCTGTACAGGAGCTTCCTGCCGTTCCTGACATCTCAGGCAGATCATACGGTCTCAGGAATGTGTTCCAGAAGGTTTCCGTAGTACCGTAGCCGTTGAATATATTAGGAGTCAGAGTTTCCTGAACCTTGATGCAGTCAGCTCTCTCAAAAGGAGAACCCATTGTAACTATACCTCTCACTGATGACAGATCAGCCTGGAATCTGCCTTGCGCACGCACAAGCATCTTCATTACAGACGGCACTCCTATAAGGAATGTGATTCCGTATTTCTCTGCGTATTTAAGGCTCAGCTGCGGCTGGAAGTTTCTCAGTATGACAACTCTGCCTCCGGCATAAAATGTCGGTGACGGTCCGCCTGAATGTATGCCGCCTCTGTGAAACCATGGAGTCATATTCATTGTAGTATCTGTAGTATTCATAGGGAAGTGCATCATCACATCATGGCATGTCAGCACCTCATTGGCATTGTTTATAGGCACTCCCTTAGGTTTACCCGTAGTTCCCGATGTATATAATCTCATAACCTCATCATATATATATGGTTTGAAATCTGTTTCAGGCTCTGCCACGGAATGTCCCGCAACATAATCCTCATATCTGATATGTCCCTGAGGCAGTTCTCCCTCGCCCGCCATTATGATAACTTCCGGTTTGTGTGAGGATATCTCAAGAGCCTTGACAGCATTATCCTTAAGTTCCGCATCATATATATATACCTTGGGTCTGCTGGTTTCTATGCATACCGAAGATTCTCCCGGTGAGAAGTTAGGATTTGCCGGACTTGTAATTGCTCCTATCTTTTGAGGCGCAAGATAGGAGAATACAAACTCTCTGCAGTTTGGAAGCTGGAAAAGCACAACATCGCCTTTGTCTACTCCGCCTGCAAGAAGTGCGTTTGAAAACATATTTACATCTGCATTGAGCTCGTCATAGGTCCATGTGGTTTCGTCAACCGGATCCACCATGGCCTCCTTGTGACCGTATTTTCTCACAACGCGCATAAATCCTGTTATGTATGTGAAGTCCTCTTCAAATACCTCTCTGAACATATCCTTTGCCTCGGGCACCTCATAGCCCATCAGTTCATCCAGCGACACATTCAGCGCCTTTGCCATTCTCAGAGCGTATGACACCGTAGGCTCCGCCTGCGCGTGGCAGTATTTTTTTATCATATTGTAGGTTATGCCTGTTTCATTGGCAAGAACAGTCATATTTATTCCTGCATTTTCTATAGCTTTTTTAAGATTGTCTGCAAAAATCATTTCTTTATTCATAAAATTTCTCCTTTTGAACTTTAATTCACATAGTACAGTATATATCCATATTGTTCATCATTCAAGGTAATTATAATTCAGTTATACACATATGAAAATCATACCTATGCACTACTACGCGCCGGTACATAGAAGTACAGAAATAAAAAGTTCAGGTTTTAAATAAAAGTATAGATAAGACAAAAGTTATCGCAAGCAGAATCATAAGTCCGATAAACATCACCCGGTTTATTTTAAACCTTATATATGCGTGATATTCCGCTTTCATATCCTGCGGCACATTGTCTTTAATCTTATCATATATCAGTTCCGATACTGCAGATATGATTGAAGCTGCCACCACCGCTATTGCCGACAAAACACAGCACTGCGCGAGGTTTTCTGTATTGACATACCAGAGACAGTAAAAAGCTGCCGTAAGTATCAGAATGCCTGTATTTAAGGCACCCCTTATTTTCCTGCCGCTTTTAAGTTTAGCAATACTGTTCACATTATTATATACAACCTTGTAATCGGTATAAACAATTCTTTTCTTTGACAGATAGCGCGCCTCCTCCTGATCTTGCGCTCTGACTTCATCAAGCAGCGCCTCTCTGTCAGCTTTAAGCTTCTCATAAACGCTACGGCATTTCTCGCACTCTTTAAGATGAGTTTCTATAATTTCATTTGTAACACCGCCTGATATTCCGTCAAGATAAAGCGGCATCGCGTCCTTTATAATTTCACAGTCAATCTGCCTAGTCATCTTCCCTTACCTCCCCTCTGAGCTTTACAACGCCTCTGTAATAGGTAACTCTGGCCCAGTTTTCGTTTCTGCCTGTTATGTTTCCTATTTCTCTGAAAGAAAAATTCCCGAAAAGTCTCAGGTGCACAACCTCTCTTGTCTGCTCCGGCAGTCTGTGAATTGCCTGCAGCAGCTCAATTCTTTTCTCCCCGGAAAAAAACGTTTCCTCCACATTATCAAGAGCCTTTAATTCAACCTCGCATATATCACAGGTTTCTCTGTGTTTTCTTCTGTGTGCATAAAGCTGATGCTTGGCAATCGAACAGAGCCATGTAAGCACAGAGCATGAGCCGTCATATTTCTTAATGCTTTTGACTGCCTGATAAAAGGTTTCCTGTGTCAGCTCTTCCGAAAGCGCGCTATCATTTGTAAGGGAAAGAAGATATTTATACACCGACTCTGCGTGCTGTCTGTATATGCGGTCCATTGAGGTTTTCATAATGCACCTCCCGCTACAGACTTTTTGTATGCTTTATTAATCTTATCATTTATACTGTCTGGCAGGAGACAGCATCTCATATATCTGCAGCCCTGCGATACCACCGGTCTGTCCGCCGGGTGAGAGCTCCAGTACCATGCGCCGTTCTTCTGCAAAAGCTCTATACTTGAAAATCCCAGCCAGTCATTGCTTATTCTCGAAAGCTCAGCTCTGCATGCATCATCCCTTATTTCACAGTCGGCCATATCTGCGCTGAGAGAAGCAAGCTCCTCAAGCTCTGTCCCGGTAAATTCAACATCTACTCCGAAGGCGCCGTTTTCTTCGGCCATAATCTGCCATTGATAGTTTGACACATCGGAATAGTAACTGTCCAGCGCCGCCTTATCTGCTCTGCTGCAGTACATCTTTCCTGTATCATCGCAGATATATACAGTACAGCCTGTGCCGGAGCTTTCTCTGTACATAACCGACTTAATCTCACTATCAAACAGCTTTCGCAGCAGCCCCGATTTTTCCTTTATGTTAAAGGCCGGATATTGCCCCATATATTCACGCAAATGCGAAATTTCAAATATGCCGTCGGCATATCCCTCATAAAGTATGTATTCTTTCCCGTCATATTCGAACCCCGATCTGTCCCTGTCGCTCCAGACGGTCACAGACTCCCGCCCCGGAATAACATTAACCGGGCTGCTTACCGCTATTGCAAAATACAGCGGAACAAGCAGCATTACAGCCAGTATAATTACCAGAACAACATTGCTTCTTCTGTTTGCTGCCCTGACCTTTTTCATGTAGTCTATATCGCGAATTTCCTGCTGCCTGTCAAGCGCCTCCTGCAGCTCCTTTGCCTGCTGCATCTGCTCCAGCATTTCCCGGCATTCGCTGCAGCCTGCAATATGCTCTCTTATTGCCTCATCTGAAGCTCTGCCTGCAATCCCGTCTATATATAACGGAAGCATATCCTGTATAAATTCGCATGGCAGTCTGTGACTCATTCCGGCACTCCTTTCAAAATCAGCAGAAATCAATCTGCTTTATTAATCTCTCAATCAGTTACAGCCCTAATCTGTACGAAGGGAAATCACCGTTCCAGTACGGAATAATGACGTCTGTGAAAAGCAGGATAACAAATAAAATGAAATCAATTATAAGCAGCGCACCGATAACCTTGCCTATCTTCCCTTTTCCAAGAGGATCGTGTCTGTAGATACTGTTTAAAAATCTGTTTTTTAATGTGTTTAAAACACCTTTGCCGTTCATAAAATCCCCTCCTTTTTTCCTATCTATAACGTTAATGATATTTTACCCTATTTCGTTACACATTTTTTAAAAAACTCTAATACAATTTTTGACTAACTTTTCAAAAGTTCTTATATGCCGGTATAGCCTGTCTTTACAGGCATTTCCGGCATTTTGTGTATCGGGAGATACTCACATATTTTCTTAAAACTGCTTATGTTTTTGCTTTGAAAGGTAGTAACGAAGTAGTAAAACATCTATTTCCCTTTAAGCCGCCAGCCCGAAAAATTCCGCCTGTGCGCTGTCAAAGGTGGCGTGTGCGTAATAGTTCAGGGTCATCGTAATGTTAGCGTGTCTCATAAGATGCTGTAAGGCTTTCGGATTCATTCTCGCATTTGCCATATTTGTACAGAATGTGCGTCGCAGGGTATGAGGCGTTGTTATCGCCGGCAAAACATCTTCATGGCTCTTGTTGTACTTTTATACAAGTCTGCGAAACATAATATCATAACCGTTACACACTTTCGGTGTTTCGTTTCTTGTAAGAAATAGGAAGCCTATATAACCGTCAACCATAAAACCACGGCTTTTTCTGTTCTGCAGCACTCTCTGTAAGGCTTCAAGCACACGGTCGCTCATTGGAATTTTACGAATACCGTTGTCCGTTTTCGGTGTTTCGATGCGGTAGGACTTTTTACCAGAGTATTGAAGCTGATGATTCACATTGATTGTCCGATTTTCAAAATCAATATCTCTGTCCGTCAATCCGCAAAACTCGGAGATGCGAAGCCCTGTTCCAAGCAGAATGATAAGCTCATCATAATACTTGCAATAGACCTTATCGCTTTTCACAAAGGAAAGCAGGCTTTCTTCTTGCATGGGCGAAAGAGGAATTTTCAGCTCGGTGTCATCCTCAATGACTGTATTGATGTGAAAGTCGAAAGGATTTTTCCTGATACAGTCATCCTGAATGGCGGTGTAAAAAGCTGCCTTTAGAGAACGCTTGTAACTGCTGATAGTTTTGAAAGAATAGCCTTTTTCTTTCATTCGTAAAGCCCATTCCTTTGCATCAGGCATTTTCACATTCTCAATGCTGCATGCTCCAATCGTATCTTCCTCAAGTATTTTCATAAGCTGCTTTCATACCTGCTTTGTGCTATGCCTTACATTTGCACGGTTTCGTATGTGTTTTTCATAAAGCTGGCATACGGTCATTTTCTTTCCCACAGGGTCAATCCCGTCATCAAGGTATTTTTGTATCTCCTTGACTTTTCACGCAGGGATTTATCCTCACGTTTTCCTATCGGTGTCTTATCCGTAGGAACTAATTTTCATGCGTACACAAATGGTGTTTTTACAAAAGCATCTGTATATTTGTAAGCATATCTACCGTAATTCCAGAAACCCCAAGCATAGCTCCACAAATATATAGATACATATGATGCTGCGTACATTTCTTCCGCCTTTGTAGTGTTGAAATGATGCATATAATCAGTAATGTTAAAAATAATAATGTGGTTGATATATAAGTTCCTAAGCTGAACAAAAATGCTATTTTCCCTTGTGTGTTAGTGGCCGGAATATGCACACGAACATCCATTATAAGACCCTCCTTGTCTTTTATTTTTATGTTTTATCTATATTTATTCTGTATTCACAGCAAGCATCCATAAATTCCTCATCATGAGTGATTACAAAAATGGTTTTTTCTTTTTCCGCAGCCTTTTTTAGTTCCCTTGCAACCAAAAACATATTTTCGACATCTAATCCACTGGTCGGTTCGTCAAGTATTAAAATATTTTTACCTGATAACAGTGCACAGCATACTGCGAGTCTTTGTTTTTGTCCTCCTGACAATGAAGCAGGATGAGAATCTTTATATTCGTATAGACACATATCCTTAAGCAATTTTTTTGCATTTTCTAAATTCTCTGCATCATATTTTGTTCCAATCAAAAGTTCTTTTGAAACGCTTTCTGTAAAAAATTGTGTCCCCGTGTCATTTGAGCAGTAATAGGTATGTTTGCGAAGTTCTCTGTGTCCCGCTTTCTCACCATGAATATAAACATTACCTTCTGTTAATTTTTCAAGTCCGCTTAAAATTAGAGCTAAACTGGTTTTTCCCGCACCATTGTTGCCTGTGATGGCAGTAACACTTTTCTCATTAGCAAAAATATCCACGTTTTTTAATATTTGTTTTTTATTTTTCTTAAGAGATATCCTTTCTCCTTGTATTGCAATATTGTCCGTTCGGGGTGGGGCAATCTGTTTTATAAAAGGTCTATTTTTAATACGGCGAAGTCCCTTTGAAATGCGTTCCAAGTCATTCATTGTACTAAATTCTAAAGAAGAATATTCCTGCTGTATCTGTCCGTCTTCCATATATAAATACCTGTCGGCAAGCTCTTCTGTCCAACTGAGACGATGCTCGGCAATCAGCAATGTGTATCCTGCTTTCTTTAACTGTATAAGGATGTTTTTCATTTGAATGATGCCGTCTTTGTCCATATTTGCAGTCGGCTCATCAAACACAAAAACCTCCGGATGCATTGCATATACAGAAGCTACTGCTGCTCGTTGTTTTTCACCACTTGAAAGCAAATCCAAGGAAATCTTGCCTATGCTTTCCAATCTCATCTTATGAATAGCATCCTTTGTTCTTTTTTGAATTTCAAATTTTGAGAAACCATAATTTTCACAGCCAAATGCTATTTCACCCTCAAGCTCTGACGAAAAGAATTGTCTTTGCGGATCTTGAAATATGCTGCCGACAGTTTTACTGATATCATAGGACGGCATCATTTCAATATCTTTTCCTGCAATTCGTATACTGCCTTTTTTTGTTCCTTTGTAATATTTTGGAGCAAGACCGTTTATAAGTCTTGTAATTGTCGTTTTTCCACATCCTGATTTCCCTGTCAAAACCACACATTCACCGGCTTTTATCGCTAAATTTATATTCGTCACACCATAGTTGCTATCAGCATACTGAAAAGAAACATTCTGTAAGTCGATCATATTCTTATGCCTCCTATACATAAATAACCCGATATCAAAGCGAACCATAAAAGCATGGCAAATATATCTGTTATTTCAACCTTGCTCTCATAGTAGCTACTTCTTTTCCCCGGTGATTCCCCACCTCTTGCGATAGCTGAAACGGAAAGCTGATCTGCTATCATCAAGATTCTGACGAGTAGGGGAATCAGCACATATTCACATGTCTTTGCGGGTGCTTTCAATATCTGTTTAATACCTGTCAAGTTTCTGTTTTTCATAGATAGATACACACTTCTTAACTCCGATTTCATGGTAGGGAAGAATCTAAATACTACAAGGACACCCAAAATAACGGATGTAGGAAGGTGAATGGAACTTAGGAATGCCGAAATCTTTCCGGGCGGTGTTGTAATCAAATCCCATGAGACCAAGAAAGCAGGAGAAAGATTCCAAAACATCAGCACATAAAACTCCGAAAAAATCAGCATATGAAGTCCGAAGTGTTGTATGGCGTAGAGTAAAATTCCCAATAAGATATAGAATATACCGTAATCAAATACGATTCTCCATTTCCCTTGTATACCTAAATATAAAAAAGCGGCAATTGTAAGGCTGCAGCCGAAAATTACATCTTTTCCCATATAAATAGCTATTAGTACACAAATGAATCCCCATATTTTAGTTATGACAGCAAAAGAAATTTTTCTCATTATAGAAGTCCCGCTTTTTTGAAATGTTTTCCCATAATTTTTTTACCTACTAGACCACCCGCAAGACCACATATCGCGGTAAAGATAACAATGAATATAATCCATCCGGGAGTCTTATAGTAGCTGATATATGAGTCTATATATCTTTGATCCATGCCACTGCTTTTTGCAAAGCTGTAATAAGTTTCCCAAAAGAACCAAATCGGAAGTAAATTGACACCGTTATATAAAAGACTGGCAACAGTCCACGATGCTATAATTTGTTTTGGATTCCTTTCAGAGCAATCTTTCCACAAGATTGCTTCGCATATCATACCAACTGCAACAAAGTACGGTAAAAGATACCAGTTCCCCATCAACATATAAATCATACCGACGATACTCATATAAACAAGGATAACAAAGTGCTTCCTTACCCGGCACAAAAGCAGATAATAGACAGGTGCACATAAGAACATGGTAAAACCAACTGATAAAACCATACTGACAAAATGATTGGTCATGCATATCATATTCACAATAAACTGGATGAGAATGAGAAAGAGACTCAACAAAGCAACCGCAATGACATCTTTAATTTCCCATTTTAATGTTTTATTTTTTTTCATTTATTTTCCTCCGTAAATATTACTTTTGAGCTTTGATGATAAAGGTCGGCATCGTGCGATACCTGCGTGCCATAAAGGAATTCCAATACTTTTCCTGTGACAGCATCTCTGTTTCAATGTTCTTAAAACCTATTTCTCTGCATATTTCCAAATCCTATTCCGGGCGTTTTCCATAACTTAAAGGTGATTTTTTCAATTCGTCCATCATGTCTGTATCATGATAATAATCCTGAAATTTGCCGTAGCGTTTTGTTAAAATATTTTCATCTGACTGAAAGAGTTTTGCCTGTTCTTTTCCCCAAAAAGGGAAAAGCCAATTTGCATCTAAGTTCAGCATACAACCTCCGGTTTTCAAAATTCTGTACCATTGTGCATAAACTTTTTTCGGATTATTAAATAACCAAAAGGCATATCTTGAGACGACTGCATCAAAGATATTATCGGGAAAACCCACTAGCTCTGTGTCTTTAAGCATAAAAGTTATTTTATTTGAAAATCCCAACTCCTCAGATATTTTTTCGGTTTCCTTGAGCATTGCGATATTATTGTCTATTGCAATGACATCACACCCAATTTTTGCAAGAAACAGCGAAATAAATCCGGTTCCACATCCGACATCTAAAATTTTGTCCTTTTGACAATCTCCAAGACACCGTTCTAACAAAGCTCTTCATTCCGAACCTCTTTCTTCTATTTCTTGAAGAAGAAACATTTTCATTTTTTCGGCATCCCCGGGCCATTTTTCCTCAGCCTTATTCATTTAATTTTCCCTTTCCTATTTATAAAGCAAAAGTCGCATTTTTCACCGTTCGTTCCCAATGTTTGACTTCTTTCAAATACAAATCCCTTTATACTTCCGAATACGATATGATCACACAAACAGAATATCTCACAAAGCTCCGGGCATTCAAAAAACTTGCAGGTATCTGCCCAAAGACATTTGAGCACATCGACACGGTAATATTTTCCGTCATCCGATAGGATTCTGCTTTTCCATATTTCATCGCCCGACATACCTTTTTTCATAAACAAACGAAATATCCTGAAAAAATCGGGGATATGGAAAAATGTTTTCAAAAGCTTATGTGCCTTTTGGGCAACATAAAATAAATACTCTTTTACCAATTCTTTCGCCTCGTTTTTTGAAAGCCCTTTATCTATGAAACATTGATACAAGGCTATATTTGAAATGATGCTTCTTTTTTGCCTTTTTTTCTGTTTTTCTGTCCACGACCCTTGATTTATTTCTTTGATAAGCTGCTTCATTTTTGTTTTATGTTCCGCATCTATATTTTTTAATATCTGCGCATTTAACTTTCCGAAGTAAAATTTTTTGTATGTCATTCTCGACCTCCTAATTTCCATCCGATTGCATTTCCCCGAATTTCAACAAATCGTCGATAAAGTCCTTCCTGCTGTATCAGCTCCTGATGTTTTCCTCTTTGCACAATTCGTCCATTTTCAAGAACAAGAATTTGATCTGCTTCTCGAACTGTATTCAACCTGTGAGCAATCATCAGAAGTGTTTTATTTTTTGTCAGTTCTGCAATAGCCTGCTGTAATTCCCGTTCGTTTTCAGGATCAACACTTGCCGTAGCTTCATCTAAAATGACAATAGGTGCATCCTTCAAAATTGCTCGTGCGATAGAGATTCGCTGCTTCTCACCACCGGAAAGGGTTGCACCTCCTTCTCCGATCCTTGTTTGGTATCCGTCCGGAAGTGCGGATATGAAATCGTGACAGCATGCTTTTTTTGCCGCTGAAATCATTTCTTCTTTTGTTGCCTGCGGTTTTCCAAAAAGAATGTTATTTTCAATAGTATCTTCAAAAAGGTAAACCCTTTGAAACACGATGGAAAAATTTTTAAGAAGGCTGTCACAGGTATAGTCTTTGACATTAACGCCGCCTAAAAGAATTTCTCCGTCTTTTACATCCCAAAACCGTGCAATTAGACTGCAAAGGGTCGTCTTTCCTGAGCCTGATGGTCCTACAATGGCACAGCTCGTACCTTGAGGAACAGAAAAGCTTACATTATGCAAAATTTCCTTTTCTTCATATGCAAAGGAAACGTTTGAAACGGTAATATCGTATGTTTTCGGAACAAGATCTGTTCCCTTTTCATCAAGAAGCGGCATATTGGATATCATTTCCAATCTGTCTAAAGAAGCATCCACAACCCTTGCAACGGCAGCCGTACTTCCTGCAAGCTCCACAGTCGTATAAATCATGAAACTTGCGACAATAAGGAGCAGGCATTTTTCGGGAGTTATTTCTCCATTCATAAGCAGGTATGGTGCAACAACAAGGATTGCAAATCTGGCAAATTTAAATATCATTTGAAAGATGGAAGCCAAGCCGGAGAAAACTTTTTCCAAAGCGATATTTGCCTCCGCGCTTTCATTGATTGCCGCGTCTACGGATTTATCCGAACGGTCGGCAAGTCCGAATGCCTTGACCACGGACATACCTTGTATATATTCTAAAATGCCTGCAACAAGTCCTGCCTGTGCAGCTTGTCTGCGCGGAGAATATTTCATACCGGCTTTTTGTGTTTTTGCGTACACACAAAGGGAAAGAAAAAGCCCTATGAACATTAAAACTCCAATTTTCCATTCATAAAACAAAAGCCATATCCCTATCACTGCGGCATGGATAAATCCTCCGGCTACCGCTTCCATGACGGTAACTGCATTGGTTTCCAGATCTCCAAGTGTTGTAGTAACTGCCGCTGTAATATCTCCAAGCCGATGCTCATTAAAATATCCCATAGGAACGCGTTTTAATTTTTCTCCAAGTTCCATGCGCCATTTGGAACACATAGAAAAACTTCCAAGGGTTCTTTTTACAGCGGAAAGATTTGTAAAAAGAATACGCCCTGAAATACTTAAAAGCATAATTCCCAAGGCTTCCCATATTGTTTCAACCAGCATGTAACCGTTTGATAGTGATAGCAGGATTCCTTTCAGAACGGTAAGTACAGCCATAATAGGAAGCATCTCAAACACGGAATTGCACATATGAAAGATAAACGATAAAATCAATCTTTTTCTTTCCGTTCCGGAAAAATCCAAAAGTCGTCTGAACATCTTAATCATGCTGATACCTCCTTCATATCAAGTGTACTGATATGTGCATTCCAAAGTTCTCTGTAAAGAGTACAATTTTGAGTAAGCTCCTCATGTTTTCCTTCCGCTTCTATATTTCCTGCATTCATGACGATAATCTTATCAGCTGATGTGATAGTAGATAATCGATGCGCAATGACAATCAGCGTTTTTCCCGCTACAAGCTCGCTGATAGAGTGCTGAATAATCGACTCATTTTCAGGGTCTGTAAAGGCGGTAGCTTCATCTAAAATAACTACGGGACTGTCCTTTAATATGGCTCTTGCAATGGCGATGCGCTGCTTTTCTTCTCCGGAAAGATTGCTTCCGCTGTCTCCGACAACAGTATCGTAGCCGCTTGGAAGTGATTCAATAAAATCGTGGCATGCTGCTTTTTTTGCCGCATTTTCGATTTCCCTGTTTGTAGCATCCGGCTTACCGATCCGTATATTCTCTCGTATAGAAAGATGAAACAAATAATTATCCTGTGAAACATACGCAATATGTTCCATAATTTGCGAAAGCGGTATATTCTGCACATTGACACCGCCTATTTTCACGGTTCCGCTTCCCGCATTCCAGAAAGATGCAATGAGCCTGGCGACAGTGGATTTGCCCGATCCCGACGGTCCGACTAAAGCCGTCATTTCATTTTCATTTGCTTCAAAGGAAATGCTGTGTAAAACCTCTGTATCCTTGTAAGAGAAAGAGACGTTGGAAAATTCTATTTTTTCTCCTTTAAGTTGTACTCGTTTTTCCGGGCGTTCCATTTCTTCCGTATCCAAAAGACTGCCGATTTCTTTTACGGTGGCATCTACCATAGCAAGGCTGTCTGTATATCGCAATGCCTGAATAAGCGGAGCAATCAGGCCCAATGATAAAATAATGCAGGATATAAAACTGCCTGCGCTTATGCTTCCGCCTATATAAAACAAACTTCCAACAGGAAGAACTCCGAGCAGACTGGAAGGGGCTATTGCAACACCTGCCGCATAGTACGGATTTGTCTTTTTGAACCATTCCGATTTAGAATTTTCATTTTCCTTTACTGCTTCCGTGTATTTGCGATAAGAATCGCTGTTTTGATTAAAAGCCTTGACGACTTCGATTCCCCCTATATATTCAACCGTAGCGGCATCCATCGCTTTTGCGGCTTTAATAACTCTGTCATAACGCTTCTCATAATCTTTCATCATTCCCATGTAACAGAGCATTCCGACAGGGAAGGTTGCAAGCGCAATAAGCGCCAGCCTCCAATCAAGGAACATGAAATAAATCAACATTAAGACAGGAATCATAATATTTGCTGTCAATTCCGGTATCATGTGCGCAAGAGGCAACTCTAGTTTTTCAACTGTATCCACAAGCATAGTTTTGAATTTTCCCGACGGGGTATCCACGACAAATCCCATGGGCGCACGTGACAACTTTTTCGTAAGTGTAGTACGAATATTTTTCAATACAGTAAATGCGGCACGGTGAGACCGCACCGTAGATACGGTTGAAAAACCAAGCTGCAAAAGATAACCCAAAAGAGCAATTACCGCCATCGGCAGGATTGATTTCAAGCTGTAATCGCCAGCGCATATTTGAATGATAATGCGTGAAACGGCAATATACGGAACGATTCCAAACCCTGCACCAAGAACGGCAAAAACAACCGAATTTAAAAGCAAACCTTTACAGGATCCGGCAAACTTAAATAAGCGATGCAATGTGTTTTTATTCTTCTTATTCTTCATTTCGATCTCCTTCTGCTAAAATATATTTTTCGATATTTTTCTTTTCTTCACCTCTCAAATCGGCAATTATTTTACCGCCTGACAACAGCAGAACTCTGGAACATATTGCTTTTATAAATTCAATGTCGTGGGTAATAATGAGCAGGATTTTTTCCAGTTCAGAAAGTCTCTCTATCATCGTTCCTACTTCCCGCATACTTTTTAAGTCAAGCCCACTGGTCGGTTCATCGAAAATAAGAATTTCTTTATCACAAAGCAAGCTGATTGCCACTGCCAACCTCTGTTTTTGTCCTCCTGAAAGTGAAAGGGGATGTCTGTTTTTTAATTCGGAAAGAGATAAGACAGATAAAGTTTCGTCAATAACAGACTCATTTGTTGTTTTTGTTCCGAGTGTGCATTCTGTTTCCACACAATCCGTAAAAAGTTGATGTCCGACATCCTGCATCACCATGTAAGATTTTTTAATACGCACTTTTGCAGACAGACTCCTGCCGTCTACAAAAATATTTCCCGATTTTTGTTTTATCAGTCCGCATATCGTGCGTGCCAGTGTCGTTTTTCCTGTTCCGTTTGCGCCGGTAATTGCGACGATTTCTCCGCCGTTTGCGGAGAAAGATATATTTTGCAGAATACTCTTTTCGCCATATTTGACATGGACATCTTTTAATTCCAAGCTGTGTTCGGAAATTTTTTTACCATTGGTATTTGTTTTTATTTCAGAAAGATTTCGACACCTAAGTCCCATATTTTGTATCTGTTCAACCGGAAGCCTGCAAAAATCTTGTATGTTCATATCCTTAAAAACCTGACCATCCTGCATTAAGATGACCCTGTCTGCAATATCTGTTAAATACCACAAGCGATGTTCTGCAATGATAATTGTTTTTCCTTGCCGTTTTATTTTTTCTATCAGTTTTTTCATTTCAAGCACAGAATGAAAATCCAGATTGGAGGACGGTTCATCCAACACAAAAATGTCTGGATTCGTGGCATACACAGACGCAAATGCAATTTTTTGTTTTTCCCCTCCGGAAAGTTCAAAAATACTACATCCTTTTAATTTTTCTATATGCAAATTTTTAACAACTCTTTCAAGCTGTTGCTTTAATTCTTTCGTCTCAAGCATTCTGTTTTCCAGTCCGAAAACAATTTCACTATCTGTATCTGTGTTGAAAAATTGTGTTCTCGGATTTTGAAAAACTGTGCCTACACTATCGGAAAGACTTGAAATTTCGGTCTCGGCAACATTCAATCCTTTTACAGTTGCTTTGCCTGAAATGTTTCCTTCAAAAAAATTAGGAATCAATCCATTCACTAATCGTGTCAGAGTCGTTTTTCCACATCCGGATGCACCACATAAAAGAACACATTGTCCTTTTGGAATATTTAAGTGTAATTCCCGTAAAGAACTTTGTTCCATATCCTTGTAGGAAAAAGAAAGCTTTATAAATTCAATCAAGGGAATACTCCTCCTCGTAAAAAATCAAAAAATATCATGCACATAACTCCTATATAGATTGTTACAATCAGTGCATCTTGGATAGAAAAACAAACTTTTTCCATACAGCTACGTCTTCCGGCATGATCAATTCCCCTTGTAATTGCTGCTTGCGTAATTTCATCAGAGATTTTGGCTGCAGATACCAACATTGGTACATATACATACTCCATTATTTTGACCGGATGCCGTAAAAATCCTGTAAAAGAAACAGCTATCCCTCGGAGAGCCATAGCATCTTTAATATAGTTCCATTCTTCAGCCATTGTCGGAAAATATCGCAATGTAACAGAAAGTGCAATCGTGAAACCTTTAGGCAAATGCAATCGACTGAATGCAGCTAAAAAAGCACTTACCTTTGTCGTGCGTATTAAAAATGCGCCGAGCATAAAACAAGGAATCAATTTTCTTATATAGACATCAAACATATATATGATGCCTCCGATCGTAACGGGTAATTTTAATATCACAAGCAGCTGCACCATCAACAACACAATAAAGAGAATTCCGTATCTTGAAGCAGTACGAAGCTCTTTCGCCTGCAAGAGCAAGAATACGGGTATTGAAGTAAAAAGGCATTCTATGACGATACTTTCATTCAGAAAAACGGAAATACTGGTTATTGATAAAATCAGAAGTTTTGTTCTGGGATCCAAAATCATCTATACAATCCCCACTTTTTCAAAATGCTTTTTCAATAATTTTTTTCCAATAAAGCCTCCGATTATGGCACAAATAATTGTTCCCAAAATCATTAGAGGGATAATCCACCAATTTATTCTGATCGCATTGATGATTCCTTCAAAAGAAGAAACATCTCCTTTTCTACGCATGAATTCATCAAATTGTGCAGGCATGATAGCCATGGGAATATAGGCTCCCATTGGAGACAGTGCAAACACGCAATAGGCAAGTAAATTCTTTCGGAATGATTTGAAATTTCCTGATTGGCAAATAAAGTCCGCAACAAATCCAAATATGATAAAAAATACCGACATCATCCAAAACATGCCGGTAACAAATAAGAGGATTCCGGCAAGAATACCAAGTATGGCAAGCGACCCGCGTTTCGGTATTTTAGCGGTATATAACATAAAAACACTGCCTGCAAACAAAGCGACTATCATTGGCATAAACGGAAAAGTTGCGGGTGTCATCTGTGCGATACCACCTATCACAAATGCAATGACAAAATAAATAAGTGAAAAAACACCTATGGAAATGTAATCACTTGTCAATAATTTGTTTTCATTTTTCATAATAAGAACATCCTTTCTAACACAAAAGTTAGCCTTGTCTAACCTAAATACAAAATTTTTTACATCTTATGTAAGCCGTAAAAGTCCCTCCCATCCAGAATTAAAAAAAATGGCAAGTTCTTCAACATATTCAATTGCTTGTTCTCTCGACATATCATGAACAATTGTTTCAAATACAGCTGTAAAATATGCACTGGTAATCATGTGATGTAAATCGTGGCTGACGCTCCCTGTTATTTTGCCTTTTTCTTTAAGAATGGCATAGTATTTTTCTGTACGGGATACTTCTAATTCTACAAGTTCATGAATATAATTTTCATATTTTGTGCCCTTGGAACAACAAAGGACAAGTTTAAATTCTTCAAAATAATCATAAATATAATTCACAAAATGCAGAAGATATTTTGTAGACAGCTCTCTGCTTTCTGAAGTTTTATTTTCGGGGATTAAATCAAAATGAGCATCTTGTGCAGCTTTGAATTGTTCTATCAAACCATCCGCCGCCTCAGAAACAAGTGCTTCAAATAAAGCTGCTTTATCTGGATAATATCCATAAAAAGCTCCTTTGGTAAATCCAGCTTCTGCTACAATTTTTCTGAGGGATGCATCCTTAAATCCCTTTGCTAAAAATTCCCGTTTGCCAATTTCTAATATTTTTTGTTGCGTTGCTGATATTTTCATTAAATACCTCCCCACTAATATACCAACGGTATATACCACTGGTATATTAACATGGTTTTTATTTTTTGTCAATATAGTTTGGATAAATAAAACAGCTTATACCAGTGTCCTGAAATGTAAAAGTAAATTCCATATCACAAATCTGATATGTGGAACTTGCTTTTATATTTCAGGTAAATTTTCTGAATAATATTTTTTTCACCGCTTTACTCAAATAAATCTTGACCATATTTTTTCATGGTTATATAATTGTATACGATAATACAATTATGATTTAGGAGGATATTATGGGTAAGACACTAGCTTATAAAATTCTGGAAAATCACCTCTTAGCAGGCGAGCTTGTTCCGGGAGAAGAAATCACAATCAGAATCGACCAGACTTTAACACAGGACTCAACAGGTACTATGGTATACCTGCAGCTTGAGGCAATGGAAGTTGACAGAATAAAGACAGAACTTTCAGTTGCATACATAGATCACAACACACTTCAGACAGGGTTCGAAAACGCAGATGACCACGCATTCATCGAAAGCGTTGCAAAGCGTCACGGCGTACTGTTCTCAAAACCGGGCAACGGCATATGCCACCAGCTTCACCTTGAAAACTACGGCAAGCCCGGCAAGACACTTCTCGGCTCAGACAGCCATACACCTACAGGCGGCGGCATGGGCATGATAGCTATAGGCGCAGGCGGACTCGATGTTGCAGTTGCCATGGCAAAAGGCACATATACACTCAAATGTCCAAAGGTTGTAAATGTGCATCTGACAGGCAAACTCAATCCGTGGACCTCAGCAAAGGATGTAATTCTTTATGTACTGCAGCAGCTTACAGTCAAAGGCGGCGTAGGCAAAATCATAGAATATACAGGCGAAGGCGTTAAATCCCTGTCACTTACAGACAGAGCAACCATCACTAATATGGGCGCAGAGCTGGGAGCTACAACATCAGTATTCCCTAGTGACGAAAACACCCTTGAATATCTCAAATCACAGGACAGAGAAGCTGACTACACACCGCTTGCAGCTGATGCAGACGCAGTTTACGACCAGACACTTGAAGTTAACCTTTCAGAGCTTGTTCCTCTTGCTGCAAAGCCTCACAGCCCTGACAATGTAGACAGCGTTGACAATATAGGCGAAATCAGAATAGATCAGGTCGCAATAGGAAGCTGCACCAACTCATCATACGCAGACCTTATGAAAGTTGCCCAGATATTAAAGGGGCGCAGGGTACACCCTGAAGTAAGCCTTGTAATTTCACCGGGTTCAAGCAAAATCCTTACAAAGCTTGCCGAAAACGGAGCACTTGCAGTAATGATATCGGCAGGCGCAAGAATTATCGAAAACGCATGCGGACCTTGCATAGGTATGGGACAGTCACCAAAATCAGGTGCTGTATCACTTCGTACATTCAACAGAAACTTCAAGGGAAGAAGCGGAACTCTTGACGCATCAGTATACCTTGTAAGCCCTGAAACAGCAGCTATTTCAGCAGTGACAGGAGTCCTTACAAACGGAGCAGAAACAGATGCAGTTCTTACAGAAATTCTGCCGGAATTCTTTCCTAAGAACGACAACTTCATCGTATACCCTGAGGGAACAGACAAGACAAACACAGATGTTGAAATGGGACCGAACATCAAACCGTTCCCTAGAAACACAGCGCTGCCTGAAACAGTTACAGCAAAAGTTGCGCTTCACCCCGGTGACAATATCACTACAGACGATATAATGCCGTCAGATTCAAGACTTCTGCCATACAGATCAAACATACCTCATCTTGCAAATTACTGCTTCGAAAAAATCGACAATACATTTGCGGGAAGATGCCTTGAATTCAAGGAATGCGCTATAGTAGGCGGCGACAACTACGGACAGGGCTCCAGCAGAGAGCACGCAGCACTTGCTCCTCTGTACCTCGGAGTTAAGTTCATAATCGCCAAGTCATTTGCAAGAATCCATCGTTCAAACCTCATAAACAGCGGAATTATTCCACTTGTATTCAACAACCCTGCTGACTATGACGACTTTGAAATCGGACAGAGCCTTGCAATCGAAAACGCACCTGCTCAGGTAAAGAGCGGCACTGTACTGGTTAAAAACCTCGACACAGGCAAAACTTATGAAACATCAACAAACTTCACCCCTGCAGAAATCACACTCATTATGGCAGGCGGCAAGATTAATTCAATGAAGGAGAATTAAAGTGAGCTATATAAATGATTTTGAAAAAATAATTGCAGATCAGATTGCAAGAGTTGAAAAAATGAAAAGCAGCATGTCCTTTACGGACTTTGCTGCCGCTGACAAAATCACCATCGGACTTATCGACGGTGACGGCATCGGTCCTGTAATCCTCAAGACTGCAAAGAACGTTCTCAACGTCCTGCTGGCAGACGAAATTGCTTCAGGCAAAATAGTATTAAAGGAAATACCGGGACTTACACTTGAAAACAGAATCGAAAAGATGCAGGCGGTTCCTGATGATGTGCTTGCAGCCATCAAAGAGTGCGATGTACTCCTCAAGGGACCTACAACTACACCAAGCAAAAACAGCGGTCTTCCAAACATCGAAAGCGCCAATGTAACTCTCAGAAGAGAGCTTGACCTGTTTGCAAACGTAAGACCTGTTTCTATCCCTGAAAAGAACATCGACTGGATATTCTACAGAGAAAACACAGAGGGCGAATATGCTCTCGGCAGCCGCGGTATAGATATAACTGATGAAATATCAATGGATTTCAAGGTTACTACAGATATCGGCACAAGACGTCTTGCAAAGGCTGCCTTTGAATATGCCAAGGCAAACGGCAATCAGAATGTGTCAATAATAACCAAAGCAAACATTATGAAAAAAACCGACGGCAAATTCCTAGACATATGCTATCAGGTTGCAAAGGACTATCCTGAAATCAAGACAGACGACTGGTTTGTTGATATAACTGCGGCAAATCTTGTAAACGAGCAGATCAGATCAAACTTCAATGTATTCATACTACCTAACCTTTACGGCGATATTATTACAGATGAGGCTGCTCAGATACAGGGCGGTGTCGGAACTGCCGGAAGCGCAAACATTGGCTCAAGCTATGCGATGTTTGAAGCAATCCACGGCTCAGCGCCGAGAATGGTTGCAGACGGCATTGCAGATCACGCAGATCCGTCAAGCATATTAAGAGCCGCAGAGATGATGCTCAGACATATGGGTATGACAGATAAGGCCGATAAGCTGTCGCAGGCTGTTGACTATGCGCGTTCAAATACGAATATGTCAGGTGATGGCAAGGGAGACACTGCAGATACCTTTGAAAAATATGTAACAGAGAAACTGTAGGAGGTGCCATGCCCGTTTTTAATTATAGTGACGATAAGAGCTCTTCAAACGCTCCTCTTTCGTCAGTCCTTTTTTCAAGAATACAAAAGGATATACTTACCGGTGACATACGCCCCGGCGAGAAGCTGACGGAACAGAGGATATGCGACCGGTACAAGGTCAGCAGAACTCCTGTCAGAGAGGCGCTGCGCCAGCTTGAAAAGGAAAGTCTGATTGAGAATATACCCAACAGAGGTGCTTTTGTAATAGGGTTTACCAATCAGGATATAATTGATATGTTTGAGCTCAGAAGCACCTATGAGGTTCAGGCTGTAAGGTGGGCGGTAGAGAGAATAACCGATGATGAAATGGAGGCTCTTGAAGAAACCTTTGAGTTTATGGAGTTTTACACAATGAAAAAAGATATTGAGAAGATGCTCAATATCAATATAAATTTTCATCAGAATATATATAAGGCCTCTCACAACAGAATGCTGGTAAACACGCTGTCATCCTATCAGCTGTATGTGAAATACACCAACAATTTTGATTACGATGACCCCGAAGAGTATCTTGAAACCGTTTTAGAGGAACACAGAAAAATCTTTGAGGCAATCAAAAACAGAGATGAGGAAGCCGCGGCAGCAGCTATGAAAGAGCATATGGACAGCTCCAGAATACGCAGGATTTCAAAATTCTAATATAAAAGCAGGGAATATCAAACGGTATCTCCTGCTTTTTAATTATGCTTTATCTGTCATATTCATTTGTAAAGTGAATCACATTCCCCGTATCTGCATCTACAGTAACCTCATATTCAATGCCGCTCGCATCAAAGCTCACTTCATATGTACCGTGTTCAAGTTCTATATCCATATCATATACATCAGCAGATTTCACCCCTGCCTTTTTCAAAGCAGTTTCCTTTGCCTCATCCGATGATATATTAACTTTACTGTTATCAGTACTGTATGAGCCGTCGGCGTTTTCTTTTTCATAACTCAGGATATTTCCGCTCTGAGCATCGATTTCAAAGCTGTATTCCGTATTATCGGTATAGAATTCGACCTCATATTTTGCAATGCCGTCATCTGCTTCAAGTTCAACATATGAATTTGTAACCTCAGATTCTTTGACACCGGCTTCTTTAACTGCGATTTCAAGCGCAGCTTCTTCACCTATGACATCCTGCGGTATCTGCTGCTGACTGTTTATTTCTGCATCTGATTTTTTATCATTGCCGCCTTTTGCCGCTGAAACAGCAAATACTGCGCCGGCAATTACAATCACCGCCACTGCTGCGATAAGCGCTATCTTCAGCTTTTTGTTTGTTCTGGCCATGTTGTTTTCGTTTTCTTTAATTTCTTTTTTAATCTCTTCACTCATTTGTTTTCCCTCCGTTTTTTATCTATATATATATTTAACCCAACAGCACGCAGTTTTATTGCATCAAAAACAAAAAAAACAGAAAGACAGATAGATATCTACCTGTCTTAGTGTTATTTCATATTACAGTAATCCGCCGATCTGTACAAACAGTGGAGCGAATACAAGTGAAATGATAGTCATAAGCTTGATAAGAATGTTGATTGACGGTCCGGATGTATCCTTGAACGGGTCACCTACTGTGTCACCGACAACTGTAGCTTTGTGAGTATCTGAGCCCTTGCCGCCGTAGTTGCCTTCTTCAACGTATTTCTTAGCGTTGTCCCATGCGCCGCCTGCATTTGCCATCATTATAGCGAGCAATACACCTGCTGATAATGCGCCTGCAAGCATTCCGCCGAGAGCCTCAACGCCGAGAACGATACCTACTAACAGAGGCACAACGATTGCGATAAGACCAGGGGCGATCATTTCTTTAAGAGCAGCGCCTGTTGAAATGTCTACGCATTTAGCATAGTCAGGCTTTTCTGTTCCTTCCATAATGCCTTTCTTTTCTCTGAACTGTCTTCTTACTTCCTCGATCATCTGGTTAGCAGCTTTACCTACTGAATTCATAGTAAGCGCTGAGAACAGGAACGGAAGCATAGCTCCGATAAAGATACCTACGATTACGATAGGGTTTAATAAGTCTACTACTGTTAATCCTGCAACTTCTGAATATGATACAAACAGTGCAAGCGCTGTAAGTGCTGCTGAACCGATAGCAAAGCCCTTACCTATAGCTGCTGTAGTGTTACCTACCGCATCAAGCTTGTCCGTGATTTCTCTTACTTCGTGAGGAAGCTCTGACATTTCTGCAATACCGCCGGCATTGTCAGATACAGGACCGTAAGCGTCTACTGCTACTGTCATACCTGTTGTTGAAAGCATACCTACTGCTGCAAGAGCGATACCGTAAACGCCAGCCACATTGTAAGCTACGATGATACCGATACAGATGCAGATGATTGGCCATAATGTTGACATCATACCAACGCCAAGACCTGAAATTATAGTTGTTGCTGAACCAGTCTGTGACTGTTCTGCAATCTTTTTAACTGATTTGTAGTCTGCTGAAGTATAGATTTCTGTGATTTTACCGATTGCTATACCTACGATAAGTCCTGCAATGATAGCCCATGCATATGAAATGCTGTGAAGCATTGCATTACTTAAGATAAATGAAGCAATAATAACTATACCGCCGGCAATATATGTACCCATGTTAAGAGCTGATGAAGGATTGCCGCCTTCTTTACCTCTTACAAGTAATATACCTATTACTGATGCTATAACACCGATTGCTGAAAGTACAAGCGGGAATACAGCTGCTGCTGTTTCTGAGAATGCTCCGCCTGAGTTTACTGCTGCTACTGCAGCAAGTGTAATAGCTGAGATGATTGATCCAACATATGATTCAAATAAGTCTGAACCCATACCTGCAACGTCACCTACGTTGTCGCCTACGTTATCTGCTATAACTGCAGGGTTTCTAGGGTCGTCTTCAGGAATTCCGGCTTCAACTTTACCTACAAGGTCAGCTCCAACGTCTGCTGCCTTAGTGTAGATACCGCCGCCTACTCTTCCGAACAGTGCCATTGATGACGCTCCAAGACCGAAGCCTGTTACGCATTCTACAACTGTCGCAAGGTCAAGCACGCAGAATACCACGCCGAGTCCTAAAAGACCGAGACCTGAAACGCAAAGTCCCATAACCGCGCCTGATCTGAACGCAACTTTGAGGGCTTTTACCATACCGCTTTCGTCTGCGGCATGTGCGGTTCTGACGTTACCAAGAGTTGCAACCTTCATTCCGAAGAAACCTGCAAGAACTGACAGCAGTGCGCCTATTACATACAGGATAGCTGTTACCCAGCTGTTTAATGCAAATCCGATTACCAAGAAAAGAACAACTATAACGATTGCCATAGTCTTGTATTCTCTTCTGAGGAATGCCATCGCACCTTCACGAATGTAGCCTGCGATTTCCTTCATTCTCTCGTTACCTTCGTCAAGCTTGCCGATCCAAGCAGCAAGAGCATATGCCACTATTAGTCCGACAAACGCAGCGATAGGTACGAGAATTGCTAATGTGCTCATTTTTAATACCTCCTCTGCACTTTTCACACGACTATAAAAGGCATCGAACGATAGATATTCTTACAGAACGATACCTCTTATAGAAAAAAGCACATATTAAATTAATAAAAAATTTAAAACAATTTAATATATATAATTATTCCATTGCTACAAGTACCAATGAAAGAACTATAAAAAGAATACCGGCTACTGTTGTAACCTTATTTAATACTGCATCATATTTTCTGGCTCTCTTCTTACCGAAAAGCTGCTCTGCGCCGCCGCCGATGGAGCCTGATAATCCTGCACTGTTTCCTGACTGAAGCAGAATGGATGCAATAAGTACTATACTGGCCAGTCCAAGTAATATCAATAAAAAAGTATTCATTCTTTAATACCTCCTGAATAAGTAACCATTAGAGTTTACCACATACAGCCGTAAAAATCAATAGGTTTTAGCACACCTATTTGTCGAAATTTGAATATTAGTATGCAGATTATTTATATCTGAGCACAAAAATGCGGATAATTAGTTGTGAAATTATATAAAACATTCACTTATATTAAATCTACATAAAGTATACTCTACCCTTATGCATGCCTTATAGCTATTACTAATACAATCGGCGGCTTATTCTTTCTTATCTTCCCCATATAAGGCGTGACACCTCGTAGTAGTCGTTGTATGCCATATTCATTGCATTTCTACTCACACGCCTCATGCGAGGCGTGACCTGTGCGATGTCGCAAATCTGGAAGAGTATTTAAATTTCTACTCACACGCCTCATGCGAGGCGTGACATGGGACTGCGGTATACAGAGCTACAAGAGATACATTTCTACTCACACGCCTCATGCGAGGCGTGACCGAAGGATTCTCCGATATTTTTAATGCCAGCCCTATTTCTACTCACACGCCTCATGCGAGGCGTGACCATAAACTCTGGCACCTTTTCCGTCACCTTTAATATTTCTACTCACACGCCTCATGCGAGGCGTGACTTCTTTTTTGACAGTCTGACCACGACTTTGCCTATTTCTACTCACACGCCTCATGCGAGGCGTGACAATGCCCTGGCTTATTGTTTTGATTTGTGCCGAATTTCTACTCACACGCCTCATGCGAGGCGTGACAAATCGTGCATTAGAACGTTGGGAAATAGAAAATATTTCTACTCACACGCCTCATGCGAGGCGTGACTTCATATGTATTATTGCCTTGCGCCATTGCAGCTATTTCTACTCACACGCCTCATGCGAGGCGTGACGGACTTGAATAGACTATCATATCAATCCATTCTTTATTTCTACTCACACGCCTCATGCGAGGCGTGACCTGGCGAGATTGGCAGTAGTGCCTCCTTGCTCAAATTTCTACTCACACGCCTCATGCGAGGCGTGACGGTGATTCGATGTCTTGGAATACAAACGTACAGATTTCTACTCACACGCCTCATGCGAGGCGTGACGTGGTATAATTCCTATTCAGCGTAATACTACAATTTCTACTCACACGCCTCATGCGAGGCGTGACAGTCATTTTGCTTTAAATCCGACAAATCTTGATATATTTCTACTCACACGCCTCATGCGAGGCGTGACTGCCTCAATCTATAGAAAGGAGATTTTATTATGATTTCTACTCACACGCCTCATGCGAGGCGTGACATTGTAGTAATAATTACAAATTGATATACAGTGATATTTCTACTCACACGCCTCATGCGAGGCGTGACAATTACACTTGTTATGAAAGATTGTTTGAATACTATTTCTACTCACACGCCTCATGCGAGGCGTGACTCAAATCAAATCGTTATAATATTGCTATAAGATAATTTCTACTCACACGCCTCATGCGAGGCGTGACACGGCGGCAAGTTTAAAAAAGCTTGGGAACATGTATTTCTACTCACACGCCTCATGCGAGGCGTGACTATAATAGTACCATAATATATAGTTAACGATTCAATTTCTACTCACACGCCTCATGCGAGGCGTGACTTTATAAGCGCAGCGCATAAAGTACAAGCTCAAACATTTCTACTCACACGCCTCATGCGAGGCGTGACCAAGGTTTAGCTGATAGTTATGCAGGACTTAATAATTTCTACTCACACGCCTCATGCGAGGCGTGACGTAGGTATCCAAGCTGACTCTGTATTTTCACCCATATTTCTACTCACACGCCTCATGCGAGGCGTGACGGCAATACGCTGCCTTGTCAACTTTATCTCGGGATTTCTACTCACACGCCTCATGCGAGGCGTGACATTTTCTTATTTTTTTCTGAACATTTGTATTCCATTTCTACTCACACGCCTCATGCGAGGCGTGACATAGACCGCATTATCACGCTATAATATACGGTTATTTCTACTCACACGCCTCATGCGAGGCGTGACTTTATAAGCGCAGCGCATAAAATATAACTTCAAACATTTCTACTCACACGCCTCATGCGAGGCGTGACACTTGCGCATATACAGCGCGCTATATTGTAAAAATTTCTACTCACACGCCTCATGCGAGGCGTGACCTTTTGTTGCTGCAAAATATCACGATTTTTTCACATTTCTACTCACACGCCTCATGCGAGGCGTGACATCAGCAGGGTCTCGATAGATTCTGGAGTAGAAAATTTCTACTCACACGCCTCATGCGAGGCGTGACAGTTTCGTACTTATCGTTTTTCTCCAAATCTTTTAATTTCTACTCACACGCCTCATGCGAGGCGTGACATCAGCAAGGACTTGACCGGTTCTGGTCTCGTAAATTTCTACTCACACGCCTCATGCGAGGCGTGACGTGCTGTTCCAGTTTATGTTATGTCTACTATTCAATTTCTACTCACACGCCTCATGCGAGGCGTGACTACAAGAAGGCTGAGACCGCCGGCATGACCCGCATTTCTACTCACACGCCTCATGCGAGGCGTGACGCCCGCTGCGCAGGCATAGCCAAAAGCCTGACGATTTCTACTCACACGCCTCATGCGAGGCGTGACCTGGCAAGCAAGCCAGAGTGGCCGGCAGCTACTTCATTTCTACTCACACGCCTCATGCGAGGCGTGACAGCCGGAGAAACCGCCGAGCACGGCCCCGAGTGGAATTTCTACTCACACGCCTCATGCGAGGCGTGACAAGCAGGCCCAGCCTGACTACGGCGGCACCCTGATTTCTACTCACACGCCTCATGCGAGGCGTGACTGACATGGCGATCGAGGAGATGGCCGAGCTGACCATTTCTACTCACACGCCTCATGCGAGGCGTGACAAGAAACTGGTCGCGGCCCTCTGCAAGCAGTTCATTTCTACTCACACGCCTCATGCGAGGCGTGACCTTCGAGGCAAAGCACACCGATGACGACCGCATCATTTCTACTCACACGCCTCATGCGAGGCGTGACGGATAAGTACAAGCTATGCAAAACGCTGGAGAAGATTTCTACTCACACGCCTCATGCGAGGCGTGACTGCCAAAGGTCAAAAAACGCAGCCGCCTGATCCTCATTTCTACTCACACGCCTCATGCGAGGCGTGACCGCAACATATAGTTATATGCTACATTCCTGCCTCCATATAAGGCGGACTATTAATTAATATGACTTTTATCTGCTCACTTATAAGCTATCATAAGACTAATGTTTACGCGAACCTCCCCACAAAGAATACATTACTGTTGGTTCGCCTAACAGCAACCATTTATATAATTATCACTCCTTCTGGGTTATAGGTTGCCTTTGCCCCTATATGTTCAATTCTTCTTTCCCAGTTATTCCCCAAATAATAAAATCGAAGGCTGTCTTCTTCTTCATTTATCAGGTCAATTAACTTTTCTTTCAGTTTCAAAAAAGCACTATAATCTAAATCCGCTTCAAAAACTGAATTCTGCACCCTCTGTGCGTGATTTTGACACTCTTTTGCAACCTTTCTTAATCTTCTTGTTCCCTCTTTATCAGAAGTATTAACATCATAACTTATAATAACCATCATATCAATCACCTACTTTACTAAAAAGCACGGATATTCTTCAATATCTCCTCGAACATATTTAGCCAACAAATTACTCTGTACATATGGTAACAGACCGTATGGGATTTTTTGTTTGAGATATGGATGATTAAAATCTTTTCGCTTCTTTTCTTGCCATTTCGTAAGAACTTTTTTTCTTCCATCCTCATTTAACCATACTGTACCGCTAATTTGTTTTTTGAAATCTTTTCCTGAAACAATCTTAAGGTTAATCAGTGTTAGAACAAATCTCTCTGCAATGCACCTTGCTTCTTCTACCAAATCACAAGCTAAAGACTCTCTACCGCTTCGCAGAGCATGACAAAATCCAATATAGCTGTCCAGACCTACCGTTTCCAATGCAGCTGCATATTCATAAGTTATTAATGTGTAGACAAAAGAAAGCAAAGCATTAACAGAGTCTAGTGGCGGATGCTTTGATCTGTATTCAAAAGCTAAAGCTTCTTCTCCGTTTCTTATGAGTTTATTAAATACCGAGAAGTATGCTTTTGCACAATTCCCTTCAATACCTACTATTTCCTCGATGGTTTTAGCATCAAAAACTTTTTCCACCCCTTTCTTCAATGTGTTCTCTACTGCTAAAATTTCTTCATCTGTTCTTAGTTCTGAAATATCATGCATAGATCGTTTTATAAGCTGGATTGTATTAACAAACTTTGCCGCCATAGTATTCTGTGTTAGAACCAATCCGTTTTCTCTAAACATATCAATCTGAGAAACACGTAAAAACACATTGCCTTTTGTTTCTCCAACAATTTTAGCTAAAAATTTACCTTGTGGTGATATAAAATTTATTGGAATCATATTTTTTACACATTTACCCATAAGGGCAGGAGAGCATCCCATATAGTTGAAACATACTATATTTTCTATATTCTCAAAAGGTATTCTTAAAGCAACTTTCCCGTCAATCTTGCATACAAGATTTTCACCGTCCAATGCTAAATATGATTCCTGATTTGTCACATAAACAGTATTAAGTAACTTCCTCATTTAAAACCTCAGTCATTTTCTTTATATCTGCTCTTATGCTTTTGGGCAATCTTATTTTAGGCATACACAAATCCTTCATAGAGCAGCCGTTACAATTCTGTCCCCTAACAATTCTCGGTATATTGCCTGATTCTAAATATAAGCGCATTGCTTTTAAAATTTCTTTAAGCTTTTCATTGTATACATCATAGTTTTCTTTCAATGGCAATCGAACTTTTTTTCTTACATCTCCATAATATATGTATCCAGTACAATCGCAGCCAAAACTATAGTCAAGGCATAACTTTTGGGCAAATACCTGCATAAAATCATCCTCATTGTATTCTTTATTTTTAGGCTTAGTTGGCTTATACTCAACAATGTTAATATCTGCAGTACCATCTTCTTTTTTTACTATTTCTACAGAGTCTACAATTCCATACAGATTATATTCCGGGCTATCATTATATACTTTTACAGAAGTAATAACTCTTTTCCCTTTAGACGGCACATAGCTCATATTATTATGTACTTTTTTATGCATTATGTTTGCTTTAACTACAAACGTGTTTTCAGACCAAGCCTTATCTATTTCCAAAAGCCCCCACCTATGTGGGCAGTACAGATAATGCTGTATTGACCTTATTGTAATTTCATCATTAATCATATCATACTAATAAGTTCCACTCCCTGTGGCATTTCGTTATCCACTGATATTTCATAATCATTAAATTCCCTAGGTGGATTTTCATTCTTATGTATTATTGATATTTTATCAAAAAGAATATGCGACGGACAATTTCCTAATATATTTTCATGCTTGAATATATAAAGCTTTCTCATGCACATTTTTCCTCTAGCTGCACTATGATCGTGTTCAAACATATTAATTATTGCATTCCAGAGCAAGTCCAAATCGTTTTCACTTAAACCCGTTGTTTTATTCGCAAGAGCAGCAGACACATAACCTTCAGCTCTATACAAAGCATAAGGAATAATGCTCTTTCTTCCCATTTCTGTTTCTCCAGTTTCCTGACGTTCACCGGTTGTTCTAGCCTGTCTTGTTATTGTAACATCTTCTATATTTACAGGGGAAACACTCCTCGCAAAATTAATCTGTACCGGACCTCTGACTATACCGCACGGATTATCTCCAGTTGACATAACAGCACCAAAAGCTCTGGCATCAAAATAGTTCTTACACATATAATCCCTTGCAGTTCTTACATCATCTGTATTTTTTCCTTTCTGTCCGGTTTTAAGATTATTCTCCTTATATGCATCCTCAAATTTTGTATTAAGAGCCTTATCCGGCTTTATAAGGATGTTGTACCCTGCTTCACCGTCTTTACAGAGTTCCACATAGTTTCTTATTTTTCTTTTCAAACATACATCTGTTATGTATCCGAAGTTAGTTTCCGCATCTACTCTGGGATTGTTTCCTGCATCCGGGTCACCGTTAGGATTTCCATTCTCAACATCAAATAACATTACAAAATCATATCTGTTTTTAATAGCCATTTCATTTCCTCCTATTTATCATCATTTTTTTCAAAAAAGCTCTGGTTCTGATGGTAATAACCTATCATAAATTTCCCTTGTTCAGTAAGATTTAATGTATCAGGAAATTTACCATCTAATGAATTAACTATTTCACCAATACTCTTGTTGAAAAATACTGGCGAACTCACTTTGTTAAGATGATTCTGTGCCAGCTTAAGCAGTTTAGGAAAGATTATTGCCGGCTTTGATGCCGCTGATGAAAAATAAGCATCTTTAATAGTTCTGTTCAACTGATTATTTGATGCACTTTGCTGCAATCTCTCAAGCACAGCAAATAGTCTTCCACAAAGATATGCCTGATTATTATTTTCTCTGTTTAATGCCACTGTTAACTCCTCCCCTCGACATAAACTTCTCTCTTTTCTGTTTATACAGGCTTTAATAATACCAGCTCTTATATAATTAAGTTTTAAATCAGTATCTGTTTTTACCCTATGAACAACTGTTGCAAGTAAGTATTCAGGGTACCGGCTATTATAAATTATAGCCTCAAATATTTTTGCAAGCAGAGATGGATCTACTGTTTCATTTTTACTTTTGGGTGAAATGAGTTCATTTTTCAATCGCCACAGTTCTACCGTTTTTTTCTGACCGACAATACGCATATCATTCTGATGTCTCGCAATATTTTCTAGAATAAATCCAATTTTTTTATGATATATGAACTTAAGTGCAATTCTAGAGCTATTTGGTTTAAATCCTACTATGTAAAAGTCAACATCAGGATCAATATTTTCAAAACCATCTAACCTGCTTGTAACGATATTACCATCTTTAGCTGATTCCATAAGTTTTGCTAACATTTCTTCTGTCTGTTCAGTATCAAGGACATTGCTATTATAAAACAATATTGCGGAAAGCAAGTCATCATATTTTTCTTCTTTACTCATTGCCCAAAACACAACAGTCACATCGTCAATTGAATTTTTATTTTTCTCACTGTTCAGCAGATAATTCAGTGCTTTAGTGTATTTGTGCATAACACTCTCAGATATATTGCTGTTATATGATTGCTTATGTCCATATGATTCTTCTGCTTCATTATTAAACCCAATAAGAACACCGCCAGTAGGCAACCCTCCTTTTATTCCTTTAATTTTACTATGTATTTTTGCAATCGGTGCAGCTTGTCCATCAATAGCACATTGTGCAAACACCGCTTCTTCTCCATCCTTTTGGTTGCTGTAAATTTCATTCCATTTTTCTTTTACCTGTGGATTATCGTGAAGAAGTTTATCAGGTTCTCCTGACAAACAAAAAGCAAAATATTTATTATACTCTTTTCCCAAAGATAAAAGGTATCTGTTCTCAGTTTCATTTGCCGGAATCCAATTTACAATAAAGTTTCTGTAGGCATTAACAACAGGAACATCAATTCCCTCTAAAAAAGCCTTATTCTTCTCTACAAACTCTTTATGTGAGTTTTCAGCTTTATTTGTTTTATCTTCTGTTGTTAATATTTCTTTATCCATATTTAGCCCGAAAATATATACTGGTCTATGTTCGATTATATTTGCTTCAATCCCTGACTTTTCAGTTCTCTTTGGCATTATCAGTTTTTTAGGAATTTTTTTCTCTTTTTGTTTCGTTCCATTTATTATTACTTCCGTATCACGATAATCTATAATATTATCAATATTCCCTTCAGGAGTAAGTGAAACCAGATAACTTATATCCACAAAAGAATACTTGTCATCTAAAGTTTTTCCCCTTTCATCCAGAATATCACAATAATCGCAGAGTGCCTTTATTAACATCTGGTTTCCCTCCTGTATTTATCAACATCAATAACGCCTTTTATCATATGTGGGCGGTAATACTTTGTTGTTGCCAGGTCTGAAAAGATTGGATTATTCCAGTCATTATTCTTAGGAATTCCATTATCTTTGAATTCCACTTTATAATTCATAAATCCCAAATCAACATCGCCCATAGCTATAATGTCTGAACTTATGAGGTCAAAGTCAAATTCATCAACCATTTCTATGCGTTTTACTGGAAATTCACTGCAGCCCAGACAAGGTGTCCTAAACTGCTGACCTTTTTCCAACCTTCTTTTTATTATCGAATAATGCTTCTTTGCACTATCATCTTCTTTTTCATTTTTTATCCCTGTAGGCTCAAAATGAAATTCTACTCCATATTTAACATTTTTAAGAACCACAGCTCCACGCTGGCTTCTTGTCTCAGAAGTATAGATACAAGAGTCATCACCTTTTCCCTTCATCTGCGACAGTACTTTTCGTTTCGATACTTTTTCTTTAACTTCATTTCTACGTACATTTATGAAGTCTATAGGGTTAAAAACTATAATCTTATCAATCACATACTGTATTGCCGGTTTCCAGTAAATACTTTTTAGCATTCCTTCCAATGCTCCCGGTGTAGGCACATCATAGCTTACTCTCTCAACCTTCATTTCAGGTCTTGTAAAGCACGCATAATCACCCTCAACCATAATTTTAAAACCGTAGCTCACTTCAAAACTCCTTTCTGCAATCTTGTTAGATAAAATAATCTTTTGCTTCAAATAAAATCCCTGTTTCCTCATCATAATAATCTGTATTTGTTAAACACCAGATGCCACTATCATAATCATCTATAATATTTTGTCTGTACAAATCATCAAATTCGTACTGATATATTGAAAAAGCGTACTTTTGTAATATTCTTTGGTTGCCATATCCGTATTCTCTCAGATGTTCAATCATAGCCCCGCTTTTTTCATCTCTTGTCACAACCACAGATACAGTCTTTGAGTCTATCAGTTCAAACCTTTGCGAATATTCTCTAAAGGGGATACTCTTAAAGCTCTTACAGAACTGATGCATTGAGTTTTTTACGATATTATCGTGATTTATAAAAAACAACCTGTCATAATATTCCTCAACACACTCATTGTTTGTTATATCTCCGTATTTTTTAATCAGCCCCTTTGTTATATTAGTTCTCTCATCTGCAGAGGCTTTTCCAAATTCGCTGTCAAATTCAAAAATAAATACCTCTGCATTTTCCCGTTTGCCTTCGCGATTACATCTTCCGCCAGACTGCAATATATTATCTAAACCTGCCATTTCTCTAAAAACAGTAAAAAAGTCCAGGTCTACACCGGCTTCAATAAGTGATGTTGAAACAACTATAATCCTTCTTTCTTCAGGCACATTTCTATAATCCGGATACTCCTTTTCAAGATTGCAAAGTTCTTCCTTAATCCGGGTTATAACTCTTTCTCTATCATATGCCGTCATATATGTTGATAAATGAAATTTTCTGCCTCGCAGTCCTTCAAAAATCTGCTTTGCTTTTTTCCTCTTGTTTACTATAATCAGGCTCGAAGGATATTTTTCAGCATAAGATATAAGAGAATCATCACTTACATTTCCAATATATTTGTATTTGCATTTATTAAATTTTTCAAATCCTGATGTATCATCTACAAGATTATATATTTTAGTATCGCTTATTGCATATTGTGCTATCAAATTTTTAAAATCAGGCATAGTAGCTGTCAGAAAAACAGCTTCACTATTAAGATATCTTGTTATATACGAAACAGCTTCAAGACAAGGCTGCAAGTAATCTTTAGGCATAAGATGTGCCTCATCAAATACTAAAATACTGTCGGCCATATTATGTAGTTTGCGAAGTTTCCCCCTCTTATTTGCATATATAGATTCAAAAAATTGTACTGCAGTTGTAATTATAAACTGCGCATCCCAGTTTTCTATTGCTAATTTAACCGTAACTCTATAATCTTCTTCCAAATCTTCTTTATCGTCATATGAAAAGGTTGACTGATGCCGTAGAATCTCTGCATCATCTTTAAAAATCGCCTCAAATTCATTTGCAGTTTGCTCAATTATACTGTTATATGGAATTATATAGATAATCCGCTTCTTATCTTCTTTGATGGCTCTCTCTAGTGCAAATTTGACACTGCAGAGAGTTTTACCACTTCCTGTAGGCATATTAAGCAAATAAATTTCTGACTTTTCAGCAGTACAATCAAACGCCTGCTTCTGTAATTTTGCTCTTGTTTTCTGCAGCTCTGTTATACATGAGAAAGATGCTAGTTTATCATCAATTTTTTTTAGGCATTTAACGAAATCTGCAGTTAACTTACGATTAGTATCACCATTGCAAAACTTTGCCGTGTCTAATGAATCAGCATCTGTTAAACACGAAAAACAATATCTAACGAGAAATGCAAATTTATCTATAAGCTTATTACTATCATTATCACAATCATTAACTATATATTTCAACAATTGTTCACTATTATCTATATTCGGAACTTCTAATTCCCGAGCGTAAGAGTCTATTGGTTCATATGTTCTCTTTAATCTTCCATGTAAAGTTGACATATCTTTAGTGTCATTGAAAAAACCAGTATCAGCAAGGCCGCTATGATGTCCTGCAATACAGTGCTCAATTATTAAAGCAATCGAATTTAAATACCTATTATGTGCAACAATTGCACCACAGATAGAATGTTCAACCCTAATATTATCTCCCTGTATTCTTTTTTGAAAAGATGACTGATATTTACCTATATCATGTAATATACCTATAATATACATAAGGTCTTTCAGCTCTGGAACTGCAAACTTTCGACACAGCATGGCCACATTTTCACTGTGTTCCTTAATAGTTTGAATTTGCTTTGTGTCTTCGTTTATATGTGCAATATACATCGTTTTCACTCCAATATAACGTTTCTTTCCCCTCAATATCTTTAAAACTGCGGCGTATAGTATAGCTTTCTATATAAAACCTCAGTCTAAAACAAAACTCCAAGGCCAAGCATCTCTGCTCCGCCTTGAAGTTATATTTAAACACATTTAATCACATTATTCATAATAGTACCCTCTTATAAACTCAATACATTTACTGCATCTATTATACATTATTCAGACTATTTGCACAACAACAACTTACCCTGCCGGTACTACATAATCGTATATATGCCAATTTCAGTCATCAACCGTTTTTTCCGCACCTTTTGTCACAATATTCGCCGCTGCTGCAACCGCTTACAGCTTTTTCATTGCTTCGCCAAACAGACCTATTCCAAATCCCAATATACCTGCAATACCCAGTAAAATTTTAAACATACGCTTCCTCCTTAACTCTTAATACTAACCTGATATATTTACTATACCATATCTGATGTACGTTTTTAGGTGCATGCAATATGATATAATAAAAAGTTTTGAAATGCTTTTGCATCTCATTTATTCAACCTTACATTCTGCTGCGTAAAACAAAAAGAGCAGCTCGCAGTTGAACTACTCTTTATCTACTATGTCTCAGGAGTGATGAGAAACCGCACCCTCACAATAGTTTACAGCTCTATCCCCCTAACCAACACGATAATTTACAGTACCATTAATATTCCATTAATTTATCTGAAGCTTGTATATACCCTGCCCGGCTTCAGCTTATATCCTTTCAGAAGTCTGAGTTCTTCAATCGTTACAAGCTGATATCCCTGTGAAACAAGCTGCGGTATTATACGCTTTGAAGCGTCTGCCGTCGGCTTGTAAAGGTCGTGCATCAGAGCAATGGCACCGTCATATGCGCCGTTTACAACAGAGCTGTAGGTCTTTGAGGAATTCTGGGTTGCCCAGTCCCTCGTATCTATAGACCACAGGATTATCGGCATACCTACAGAGTTTCTGACATTTGATGACTGGTCCCCGCCCGGAGTTCTGCATATAACCGGAGCCTCCCCAATCTGTTTTTTGACCGCGCTGTTGCATCTTGAAATCTGTGATGCAATCTGCGAGGAATTCATCTGACCGTACCAGCCGTGATTCCAGGAATGGTTTCCAATCTGACAGCCCATATTGTATGCTCTTTTGAGCTGTGATTTATACGATGACACTCTGCTTCCCACAACAAAGAAAGTTGCAAGTCCGTCATATTTCTCAAGAGTGTTCAATATTGTGCCCGTATTCGGAGACGGTCCGTCATCATATGTAAGAGCTATGGCCTTTTTGCTGCCGTATACAGTCCTTACAAGCACTCCGTCCTCATCAAAGGTATATACGTTCTTTTTTATCTTGTGCATACCCGTATACATTTTGCCGCTTGTTTTACCGAAGTAGTATTTCCTGCCGGAAATTTTGGTAAAGCCTGTGTACATTTTGCCTGTGGTTTTACCGAAATAGTATTTACTCCCCGATATTTTGTGAAAGCCTGTGTACATTACAGAGGTTTTCTTCCCGAAATAATATCTGCTTCCGTCTATATCCTGCCAGCCTGTAACATATGCCCCCGTATCATCGGCATAATAGGTTTTGCCGTTATCATTTACCCAGCCTGTTGTTATCTCCTGATCCGGACTTTCAGGCACCTGCGCCTCGGCTGCGTATACCGCACCTCCGCCTGATACCATAATGCCCAGCGCCACTGTCACTGCCGTAAATAAAGCTAAAATTCTCCTGCTCATTTCTCTTCCTCCTATAGATTTATCCCTTTAGTAATGAATGTATTCTGTGATTTACCATTTCGATTGCCACCTGATTGTGTCCGCCCTCCGGTATAATTATATCCGCATATTTCTTGTACGGCTCCACAAACTGCTCGTGCATAGGCTTGACTGTGGTAAGATACTGGTTTACCACAGACTCAAGAGTCCTGCCTCTCTCGCTTACATCGCGAAGAATTCTGCGTATAATTCTCACATCTGCATCTGTGTCTATAAACAGCTTGATATCAAACATATCTCTGAGCTCCTTATTCTCAAAGATAAGTATTCCCTCAACTATAATAACCTTGGCGGGCTTAACTGCCACAGTATCATCTACTCTGTTGTGAATTGTAAAGTCATATACAGGTCTTTGTATTTCCCTGCCAGAAGCAAGCTCTCTGATATGCTCTATCATCAGATCCGTATCAAAGGAATCCGGGTGGTCATAGTTGAGTTTTTTTCTCTGTTCAAATGTAATGTCATTGTGCTGCTTGTAGTAAAAATCGTGACTCAGAATAGTGGTTCTGTCGTTAAATTCTTCTTTTATCTTTTTGACAAGCGTGCTCTTACCTGAGCCTGTACCGCCTGCGATGCCTATTACAATTACATCTTTCATATCGCTTCTCCTCATATATATTACAGTTCGCGGATTTTCAGGTCTGATTAATTATACAACAGCAGGCTCCGTTGTTCAACAGGAAAAGACTGCCCGAAAGCAGCCTCTGATTATATCTCTGATTATATTATCCTGTAATTATATACCCCTTTGTATCTTGCAAACATAACAAACGAAAGCACCAGAGTCACAGCATCAGCAAATGCCGGAACAAGCCATATGCCTGTCATTTCAAGCAGCCAGCCCAAAAGGAATATGCCCGCTATAACCATGACAAGACCTCTTGACATTGATATTGCAGCGGATATGATACCGTTTCCGTAGGCTGTAAAAAAGCCTGATGCGAATATATTGACGCCGCAAAACAGCACAGCTATTGCAAGAAATCTGGTTCCTGTAAGCGCCAGATCAAACAGCTCGCTTCCCGGTCTTTCAAACAGCATAACTATATATTTTGCAAACACCAGACATACCACCGCGCTTGCGGCAGAGGTCACCAGTGTAAACCATCTGGAATATCTGATGAATACATTGACCTTGTCGTATTCCCTGGCGCCGTAATAATAGCTTATAAGCGGGGATACGCCCGTAATATATCCAAGATGAACAGACGTCAGGAAGTAGAATATGTTAAGCACTATACTCACCGCCGCAACGCCTGTTTCTCCCGCAAACCGTATAGCCATAAGGTTAAAGAAAAACGTTGCAATTCCGGCAGATGATTCGCTTACCATTTCAGATGAGCCGTTGACAAAGCAGTGTCCTATGTACTTCCAGTCAACAGTAAACTTCCTGAATGAAAGCCTGGTTTCTCTGAATATGAAATATGCTCCGCCCGCCAGCATAACAGTCACAAGCCCTGCAACGTTCGCATATGCAGCTCCTTTGAGTCCCATATCAAGAGGTCCCATCAGAACGTAATCAAGCGCCAGATGAACCACTCCTCCCGATATGTACAGAAACAGTGTGAAGCCCGGATTTCCGTCAACCCTGATGAAATACTCAAACAGCACCCCTATAAACGCTGCGGGAAATCCCCAGATGAGTATCCCAAGATACTCGGAGCAGTAGCTTTCAAGCTCTGCAGTGGCTCCGAGGAAATCTATAACCGTATCCATAAATATCAGGCACAAAGCAGTCATAATAAGCCCTATTACAAGTGCAACCGCACATATGAGGGTGTATTTCTCATCCGCCTCTTTCTGATTTCCCTCTCCCATTTTGATTGCAACTATGGCGCTTGAGCCTGCCGCAAGCATTACTGCAACACCCCACATAATACCCTGCGCGGGATATGCTATCGAAAGACTTGCCAGCGCTGTTTCGCCCACAAGATTTGCGACAAAAACAGAGTCAAATCCGTAATAAAGCGCTATAACCACCATCATAAGCACTGACGGCCAGACAAACTTTACAAAATTTTTAACTGTAACTCCTTTATCAAAAATATGTTCCATACGTCTCTTCTCAACTCCTTTTTTTTATGGTAAAGTATATTGTAACTGTATAGTCAATATTAAATTTTAAAAAAAGGTGAGGATATGGAAACTATCAAAAAAAAGTCAAAGGGCTATTTCACTACGGGAGAATTTGCAAAGCTGTGCAACGTCAAGAAGCAGACTCTGTTTCACTATGACAATATCGGTATTCTCAAGCCTGAAATAACAGGCGAAAACGGCTACAGATACTACTCCGCAATGCAGCTTGATACCTTTAACACCATATCAATGCTAAAGGAGCTGGATATGCCTCTTGCCGACATCAGAGAATATCTAAACAGCCGAAACCCCGGCGATTTCGTAACGCTTCTCAGGGAGCAGCTTGTTCTTGCCGATGAAAAAATCGCAGAGCTTCAGTGGCTTAAATCGTTTATACAAAGGCGTATCAATATCACATGCGACGGTATGAACGCGCAGCACAACAGAATATATCTTGAAGAAAGACCCGAGGAATACTACATAATCACAAAATACACAGGCAGCAGTGATGACAGGGATATCTATCCCGCAATGGCAAAGCATATAGCCTACTGCCACGACAATCAGATATACAGTCCCTACGGAATAGGTGCGCTGGTGCCTGTCACTGAGGAGTTCACATCCGAAAACAGCTACAATTACTCTCACCTTTATACCAAGATAGAGCCTGTAGACATAACCACAAGAGAGAATGTAACGATAATACCTCCGAGGACTTATGCCGTAATAGAAAGCACTGAGGGTTATTCCTCACTTCATACAATGTACCTGAAGCTGCTGAAATTTACAGAGGATAACGGCTTCAAAAAAGAAGAGTACTTCTTTGAAGATACTCTCCTTGATGATATGTCGCGTTTCAGTTATGACGATTATGTACTCAGAATCTCGCTTCCTCTGAAGAAGGACTGATTTGTCTGATAATGCTCCACGCCTCTATCAGACGCGGAAGCGACCACGCCGCATTTGCAGGCGATGTTGACGGTAAGGTTTCCGCCGGCAGCTCTGTGGTTTTTGCCGTATATTTTTTGTAGTATTTCTCCGCAGTTCTCCCGTTTATATACACTCTGCGTATAGGGGCATTGTCAAGGATAATGCCAAGATCCGTAGGCACTGCGTTTCTGATGCTGCTGTCTGAGCTGCCTGTTATTTCACATGAGGCTATAACATCCCATAGTGCAATATGGTGCCTGTGAAGAAATTCCTTCTTCTGCTCGATATCCAAAGGCACCTCGTCTTCAAACACACCGGCAAGCATTTTCCAGAAACGGTTCTGCGGATGACCGTAGAAAAATCCTGTTTCTCTTGATTTAACTGACGGGAAACTGCCCAGTATGAGTATTTCAGAGGCTTCGTCCCACAAAGGTATAAACGGATAGTCATACAGACCTGACTCTTTTTCAAGATGATCAAGCATCACGTCTGCATCAGTAAAAAACCTTGCGCACTCTCTGTTTGAGGTACTCAGAAATCCATCCTCCGTACTCCTGTCAAGAAGCTGTACCAGAATATCATAACAGCCTGCTGTATTAAGTACTCCCACAGGCTTGTCAAATTCTCCTATTGTTTTAAGAACAAGAGCCTCAAAGAACTCATCCATAGTACCTATGCCGCCGGGAAGAACAGCTATGGCCTCGGCCTCCGCCTCCATGGTTTTTTTGCGGCTGTTCATATCTGGAGTTTTAATGACTCTGGTACACCCCTCGTATGTAAAGCCCTCCCTGTCAAACACCTTGGGAACGACTGCGGTAATCTCTCCGCCGTTTTCGTGCACGCCCTCTGCCACAGCGGCCATAATCCCCTTGCAGTAGCCGCCGTATACAAGGCTGTGTCCTCTCTTTGCAAGCTCTCTGCCAAAGGCTCTGCCCTCTTCATAATATTTACTGTCAAGCTCATCGGAAGATGAGCAGTATACACAAATCTTCATGTCTGAAATATGTCCTCCTGTATATCATATATTACATCAAAGCCTCCGCAGTTTCCATACAAAGATGAAGTTGCAAAGGCTTTTTTCCTGTTATATACGGGTTTTTCCGACTGTGCTGCATCGTATTTTTTTCATAAGCTGTATTACAGGCAGATTTGCAAATGCAAGACCGTATACCGTAAGAAGCTGCGCAATATCAAGGCTCTGCACACTGAACACGCCCTGAAGTGCCGGTATCACCATAACTGCCGTAATCAGAGCTGTTCCCAGCAGAAATGCTCCCGCCAGATAAATATTATTGAAAAATCTCTTTGTAAAAATCACCGGTTCCTTTGCCTTGCAGTTAAAGCCATGAACAAGTCTTCCCATACATAAAGTTCCGAATGCCATGGTACTTGCAAGAACGGCGTTGCCTCCGCTGTAGCCTGTCATAAACGCAATCATAGACATTGCACCTATACACAGTCCCTCCGTACCTATACTTGCAAGATATGATTTTGTAAGTATGGACTCATCTGCATTTCTGGGCTTATCTTTCATGACTCCCGGGTTGTGCGGCTCAAGTCCCAGCGCTATTGCAGGCAGGCTGTCTGTAAGCAGATTGATAAACAGAAGATGCACAGGGGCAAAGGGCACAGGAAGTCCTGCAAGTGAAGCATAAAGCACTGCAAGGATTGCTCCGAAATTTCCCGAAAGTAAAAACTGTATGGCATTTTTGATATTCTGATAGATATTCCTGCCGTTTTCAACCGCCTTGATAATAGTTGCAAAGTTATCGTCCGTAAGCACCATAGCGGCTGCGTCCTTAGATACTTCACTGCCTGTGATGCCCATTGCAACCCCTATGTCAGCCTGCTTGAGAGCCGGCGCATCGTTTACTCCGTCGCCTGTCATGGCAACAATGCTGCCTCTTTCCTGCCATGCGCGCACAATTCTTATCTTATGCTCCGGTGACACTCTTGCATAAACCGATATCTGAGGAACAAATTCTTTCAGCTGCTCATCAGTCATAGAGTCAATCACAGCGCCCTCGCAGGCTTCTTTTTCGTCTTTAAGTATTCCTATTCTTCCGGCTATCGCCGCCGCCGTCACCTTATGGTCGCCTGTAATCATAACAGGTCTTATCCCCGCGCTTATACATTCTGAAACCGCATCCGCAGACTCCTCTCTCGGAGGGTCCATCATAGCTGTAAGGCCTGTAAATACCAGCTCATATTCATCTTCATATGACAGTTCTCTGCGTTCATCAAAAGTCTTAAAGGCAAAGGCCAGCACCCTAAGTCCGTTCTGTGAAAAGCTTCTGTTGGCTTCCTCTATATTATCTCTGTCCTGCTGCGTTATTTCACGAATAGTGCCGTTTTCCTTAATTGCCGTAATTCTGTCTAAAAGTACATCACAGGCGCCCTTTACAATCATTGTATACTGCCCGTCAAGCATATGCTCTGTTGACATCAGTTTCCGGTCACTGTCAAAAGGCACTTCGCTTATTCTCTCATATTCCTGTCTTATTGCACCCGTATCAAGTCCGAGATTTTCTCCTACTCTTACAAGGGCTGTTTCTGTCGGATCTCCGACTTCTTTGCCGTCTGCAATCTGTGAGTCGTTGCACAGCATACCGAATATGACAAGCTCCTTCTGCGCATGATTTATGAGATCTATTTTGGCCGCTTCGGTACAGACACCGTCTGTATAGTAGTTTTCAACCGTCATTTTGTTCTGGGTAAGTGTTCCTGTCTTGTCAGAGCATATTACAGACACACTGCCAAGCCCCTCAACTGCCTGCAGCTTCCTTATAATTGCGTGTTCTTTGGCCATTTTCTGTGTACCGAAGGCAAGCACTATAGTAACAATAGAGCTTAAAGCTTCAGGTATTGCCGCAACCGCAAGAGCAATGGCAAACAGGAAAGCGTCTGCTACAGCCCCGCCCCTTATAACGTTTACGGCAAACAGTATGCCGCAGAATACAAGTATAAGTATGGAAAGCTTTTTGCCGAAGTCGTCAAGATTTTTTTGGAGAGGTGTTTTCTTTTCTTCCGCATTCTTGATAAGTCCCGCAATTTTGCCGACCTCCGTCTGCATTCCCACCGATGTCACTTCAAATGAGCCTCTGCCGTAGGTTACGAAGCTTCCGGAAAACACTCTGCCGTTCTGATCCCCAAGAGCCGCAGAGTCTGTAACTCCGCCTGCGGCTTTTTCGACAGGAAGGCTTTCGCCCGTAAGCGCGCTTTCGTCTGTTTTAAGGCTTGCGCAGGAAATTATGATGCCGTCGGCTGCAATCATATCACCTGCCTCAATCACGACCTCATCTCCGACGGTTACTTCTCTTGCAGGTATCTGCATGAGGCTGCCGTCACGAATAACCTTTGCATGCGGCGCAGAAAGCTGCTTGAGTCCTGCCAGAGAGTTCTCGGCCTTTATGGTCTGAACTGTACCAAGTACGGCATTGATCGTTATTACTACAGCGATAACAATGGCGCTTTCAAGTTCACCTAATACTGCCGACACTGCCGCTGCCGCAATCAGAATTATCACAAGAAAATCCTTAAACTGTTCTATAAAAATCTGAAATGCGTTTTTGCGCTTTCCCTCTGTAAGCTCATTGAAGCCGTATTTCTCAAGATTGGCCTCAGCCTGTTTTTGTGTTAGCATAATACACCTCCCGAAAATATAAAAGAGACCTTTATTGCACATAAAAATATGCAATAAAAGTCTCACCATTTGATTACGATACGGATGATAATCATCGTACTGACGACATCGTAAACGCCCTATAGGCGCCAGTTACTCCCTCTTATTATCAACTACTATATAGCATTTTATTCCGGTTGTCAATTAAAAATTTTTAAGACTGATTCTTTTTGTTTACTATTTCCGCAAGCTGTTTTCTTCTGGTACTGTAATTTCCTTCGATTTCCAGCTTGCTGTAAATCCTGTTTACATACTGCTTGACTGTTCCCTCGGAAAGAAACAATGCTGCCGCAATTTCTCTGTTGCTCATACGCTCTGCCGCCATTTTGGCTATCTGCATTTCTCTGTCTGTGAGCCCGTCAATTGCATCACTTCCGCAAATCCGGTTCCGTATATCAGTACAGTTTGCCTCGAATTTTTCTCCCAGCATTTCTATCTGCTCTGCAAAATCACGATGATTAAATTCTCTGACAAGCCTTCCTGTATATCTGTAGTTTTCGGCAGCAGGTATAATGCACCAGTCGCTTGCAGACTCTTTGAGCGCCGCCTCAAGCATTGCAGATGCTTCATCTCTCATACCCAGCATCTCATAGGCTGCCGCAGTCTGTATCTGAATATGAATTCCCACAAGGACGTAATTGAGCCTGCGGCACATTTCCATAAGCTTTTCGCTGCGCGCTATGACTGTCTCAAAGCTGCCCTGCGCCAGATATACCTGATTTTCAATCATCTGCATCATAGGAACTGCAGGATTTAAAATATTGGCGGATTCAATATGATGCTCTGCAAATCTATCGGGTATATGCTCGCATATGCCTGCCAGCGCGTAATAGTATGAATTAACGCTGTCATTTACAAGCATCAGCATTGTATCGTGGTGTTTTCTGATTTCACTACTGTCACAATATACGTATTCGCTGCCGTCAAACAGACTTTTTCTGAGTCTTATAAAGTCACAGCACTGAAGCAGATAATTCTGATGCTTCTCAGCGGCTCTGTACTCGGCTTTTGCAAGAAGTACTCCCGCTGCGGCAAGCTCACCTCTCATAAATGCTTCCTCTGCGCTCATTACAAGCTCTGCTCCCGCTCCGTGCTCATCGGTCAGCTTGTAATAAAACGGCATGGCATTCTCCATAACAGCCACCTCCTGCTTCATATTTCCAACAGTGCGGTGAAACATCATAAGCACCGACGGTGAACCAAATGTAAATGAACCGTAGGTTTTAATTGACTGTGCCGTATGGGTCATTTTGCTGCATGCGCTCCGGTGAAGCCTGCTCATACCCTCAATATCGTTATAGCACAGGAAGCTCATAATAAGGTCGCACTCTCCCAGCAGATTTTCCCGCTGCTCCTGTGTAAGCCCCGCATCGGTTTTGACAGCTTCGGTAAGCAGTTCTTTAAGTTCAAGCATTTTAGGTATGTTGCCCCACGAAAACAGCCTGCGCATAAGCACAAGTATCGCATATGGATCCTCTTTGAGTTCATCTGCCGTACAGCTTTGCAGAGTTTCTATAACTTCTGACGGATTCAGACCTGCCAGCATTACCCCTGCGTCTTCTGCAACAACTCCAAGCCATGCCCTGCGGTTACCGATGCGTTCATAAAACATCATAGCTCTGATATACTCATTTCTTAATTCGTGCCATCTGCCGTAACGGTTCAGATACTTTTCCTGCACAGATTTGTCATACTGTGAAAAAATTCTGCCTGCGCAGGTTTTGAGCATATGGTGGAAACGATAGCCATTTCCGCCTGCAAGCTTTCTGACAAAGGCATTGCTTTCCGTCAGTTTCCGCAGGAACTCCTCTGAGCACTTATTCTGTGTAATATATTCTGCCATTTCCAGTGAAAACTCATCTGCAATGCTCATCACCGCAATAAATTCTCTAAGCTCCTCTTCAAGCGGATCTATCAGGGCGGAGTTGAACATCTCGTAAATATCAAGAGTTTCGCCCGTCATATCACCATACTCTTCCATACTTCGAAGCTGAATATATACGGCTGAAAACCACCCCTCGCTTAAATGCATAAGCCTGTCAAGCTGCGAATCATTCATTGATATGCCGCATTTACCGGCATATACGGAAAGCTCCGTATAGTTGAGTCTGAACTGATCTGCATTTATCTCATGAAGCTTTCTGCCAAGCTGTACAATATCACTGTTTTGCAGAAAACGGCTTCTGCCTGCTATAATTATATGTACATTTTCGGGCAGTTTCTTTGCAATCATACACAAAAACGATACAACACCCTGACTCCCCAAAAGATGAAAATCATCAATAAAAATATAGCAGGCTCTGTCTGTATCAAACATACTGCATATGTCCTCTGCCAGCATGACCGAATCAGACAGCTCCGCCGGAAATTCATATTCCAAAAGAAGCGGAAAGCCTGCATCTGCAAATGCTTTCTGGGTGCTTTTCCAGAAAATCTGTCTGTTGTCCGAATAAATGCTGATTCGGATTACATCCGCATCCTCTGCCAGCGACTTCTCTCTGAGATACCAGCTCACGGCAGTTGTCTTGCCGTATCCCATAGGCGCCACAACCGCTGTCAGCGGGCAGTTAGAAATATTTCTCAGCGACTCCTGCATTCTTTCCGATATATATATTGTATTAAGGTCTTTTTTGCGTTTGCTCAATTCTTTTACTCCCTGTATGTATTGATATAA